>Ga0209025_1004343_pt1 | contig 12378 bp, 10 predicted proteins | sample AraplaMF_Col_mLB_FD_184256 | JGI IMG/M metagenome (GOLD analysis project Ga0209025, IMG submission 184256) | Arabidopsis root microbial communities from the University of North Carolina, USA - plate scrape MF_Col_mLB (SPAdes) (version 2) | ecosystem: Host-associated > Plants > Roots > Endosphere... | reverse complement strand
CCGGCCGCCTCTCATTTTCAAACGCCTGTAAAGTTGATAATCCCGCTAGACAATTGCGGGAGGCCGGCCGCGTGCTGACCAACAAGGGCAAATACGGCATCAAGGCGCTCGTCCACCTCGCCCGGCTCGAGCCCGGCGAGAGCGCCCAGATCGCCGAAATCGCCCAGAAGAACGCCATCCCGAAGAAGTTCTTGGACGCGATCCTGCTCGATCTGCGCAAGGCTGGCCTGCTGCGCTCCAAGAAAGGGCCCGGCGGCGGCTATGCGCTGGCCCAGCCTGCCCGGGCCATCGCGCTCGGAACGGTGATCCGGGTGCTGGAAGGCCCGATCGCGCCGATCGCCTGCGCCAGCCGCTCCGCCTTCCGCCCTTGCGAGGATTGCGATCCAGACAATTGCCCGGTGCGCATGGCGATGAGCGATGTCCGCGAGGCCATGGCCGGCGTGGTCGACGGCACCAGCATCGCCGATCTCGCGCGCCGCGCGCCGCTGCGCCACGAGCTGCCGGGCGACTATTCGATCTGAAGGCTAGCCGACCGGCACGCCAAGCCCCGCCTTGACCCGGTCCATCGCCACGAAGGTCCGGAACTTGCGGATATTGGCGTCGGCGAAGAAGAGGCGGCGGGTCAGCCCCTCATAAGCCGTCATGCTCGGCACCAGCACGACCAACATGAAGTCGACCTCGCCGGTGACGTAGTAGCATTGCTGCACCTCCGGCGCGGCGAGGAAGGCGCGCTTGGCCGCGTCGATATCCTTCGCCGTCTCGCTGACCAGCTCGACCTCGACGAAGAGCGTGATCGGATGCCCGAGCGCCGCCGGCTCGACGACCGCGACATTGGCGGTGATGACGCCATCCTTCTCCATCCGGCGGATCCGGCGCTGCACGGCCGGCGCCGACAGATTGACCTTCTCGCCGATTACGCGCTGCGGCGTGGTGTTGTCCTGCTGCAGGATGGCGAGGATCGCCCGATCGAAGGCATCGAGGGCGGAGGTGGATGTCTCGCTCAAGCGCAGCTCCAAGGCACGGAGGTGAAACAAACTTGCAAGGCCATGAGGTGATTGCAGCGCCTTTTTCGCGGCGCCTGCAATATCTCTTCACCGGACATCGCAAAAGAGGCAAGCCATGCTCCTGCTCAACCAGCTCCCGGATTTCCGCCAGCCGCTCCACCCGGTCGATGCGCAGACTCTCGGCCCGGCCGGCGCCGAGGCGATCGAGCGGCATCTCGCGGGCCGGGCCGAGCATGTGCCGACGCCGTTGCGCGCCCTGCCCAGCCTCGCCGCATCGCTCGGCATCGGCGCGCTGCACCTCAAGGACGAAGGTCAGCGGCTCGGCCTCGGCAGCTTCAAGGCGCTGGGCGGCGCCTATGCCGTGACGCGCCTCGTGCTGGAGGCGGCGGGCGAACGGCTCGGACGGACGCTCGACGAAGCCGAGCTGACCTCGCCCGAGGTTCGCGCGATCGCGGCCGGGATGACCTTCGCCTGCGCCACCGACGGCAATCACGGCCGCTCGGTCGCGCAAGGCGCGCAACTCGTGGGCGCGCGCGCGGTGATCTTCATGCATGGCGGCGTCAGCGAGCCGCGCGCCGCGGCGATCGCCCGCTTCGGAGCGGAGATCGTGCGCGTCCCCGGCACCTATGACGATTCCATCGTCGAAGCCGCCCGCGTCGCCGATGAGAACGGCTGGACCACCGTCTCCGACACCTCCTGGGACGGCTATGAGCGCATCCCCGGCCTCGTCATGCAGGGCTACACCGCGATCATCCGCGAAGCCTTAAAGCAGCTGCCGGAGCCGCCGACCCATGTCTTCATCCAGGCCGGTGTCGGCGGCATCGCCGCAGCGATCGCGGCGCAACTCTCGCTCGAATTCGGCGAGAGACGACCGGTCTTCACCGTGGTCGATCCGGCCCGTGCTGCCTGCCTGTTCGAAAGCGCCCGCGCCGGACGGCCGACCAAGATCCCCCATGGCGCACCGACGGTGATGGCGATGCTGGAATGCTACGATCCCTCGCCGCTCGCCTGGCGCGTGCTGTCGCGCACGGCCGACGCCTTCATGACGGTCGAAGATGCAGTCGCGGTCGAGGCAATGAACCGGCTGGCGCGCCCGGCCGGTAGCGATCCGGCGATCGTCGCCGGCGAGAGCGGCGCGGCCGGCTTCGCCGGTCTGCTCGCGGCGCTGCGCGATCCGCAAGCGCGGGCGGCGCTGAAGCTCGATGCGTCATCGCGCGTCTTCGCCGTGGTCACCGAGGGCGCGACCGATCCGGAACGCTATGCCGAGCTGGTCGGGCTGACGCCGGCCGAGGTCGCCGGGCAGGCTGCATGATGACCAGCAAGCTCACCCTCCTCTATCAGAGCCATTCGCCCTACGCCCGCAAGGTGCTGGTCTGCGCGCACGAGCTTGGCCTCGCGGACCGTCTCGACGTCGTCCATCACGAGACCAGCCCGACCAACCGCAACGGCGCCGTTTTCGCACAGAACCCGCTCGGCAAGGTGCCGGTGCTGCTGACGCCGGATGCCGGCGCGCTCTTCGATTCCGTGGTGATCTGCGACCATCTCGACCGGCTGGCCGGGGAAGGCTCGCTGGTCCCGCGCGACGGGCCGGCGCGCTACCAAGCGCTACGCCTGCAGGCATTGGCGCAGGGCCTCTGCGATGCCGGCATCGCCGTGCGCTGGGAGACCGAGCGCCGGCCGGAAGCCTTGCGCTATCCGCCGCTCGCCGAGGGGCAGACGACCAAGCTGCTCGAGGCCTATGATTATCTCGAAGCGCAGGCCGATCTCGATGGACCAGTGACGGTCGGCCAGATCGGGCTGGCGACGGCCCTCGCTTGGCTGAGTTTCCGCAAGCTGCCGGATTTCCGCGCGCGGGCGCCGAAGCTCGTGGGCTGGTACGACCGCTTCAACCAGCGCCCGTCGATGCGCGCCACGCCCTATGAGGGCGAGACGCACGATTGATCGTCAGCTCTCGGTCGGTACCATTGCGGCGACGGCGAGGTCATTGGGGCGCTCACTTGCTCCCAATCCTTCGGCGACGCCGAGGCGGTCGGCCAGCGGGCGGTTCTGGCTCATCTTGCGCTTGCCCTCGAGCCGGGTGATCGGAATGCGCAGGCCGACAATGCCGCGCAGCTGCGCTCGCACGAAGTCGGGCGGCGCGTCATCGACCGCCCAGGGCTGCGCCCGCGTACCCTCATGCAGATTGGTGAGACGGGTCACCGCCTCGAGCAGCCGCTCGGGATCGTCGAAGAACTCGGCCGGGCCATAGGCGTGCACCGCCTGGTAGTTCCAGGTCGGCACGACCTTGCCGGTCTCGCGCTTGGTCTCATACCAGGACGGCGTGACATAGGCGTCGGGGCCATTGAACAGCACCATGGCCTCGCCGATCGCCGCCTTCTGCCATTGCGGATTGGCACGGGCGAGATGGCCATGGAGCACGCCGAACTCGCCCTCTTCTTCCGCCAGGATCAGCGGCAGCGGCGTCGCGAGCAGACCCTCGGCCGTAGCGGTCACAAGCGTGGCCAGCCGGCAGGCGCGCATCATCGCGTGGATCTCGGCGCGGTCGTCGATGCGGAAGGCCGGCGGCGTGTACATGAAACAGGTCTCCTTGCGGTCGCCGCTCTCATGCCGCTAATCTGGCCCGCGTGAAACGACCAGTTTCAAGCATTCCAGCTGGACCAGTCGAGCGCGAGAGCGGCGCCCAGCGCCGTGTCATCGCGGCGATCAAGCGCGAGATCGCGGCCGGTGTCCATGCCCCCGGCTCGCGCCTGCCATCGACCCGCGCTCTCGCCGCCGAATGGGGCCTGTCGCGCACCACCGTCACGGCCGCCTTCGAGCAATTGGCCGCCGAGGGCTATCTCGAAACCCGGCCGGGCGCGCGCGCCCGGGTCCCCGCCGGACTGGTTCAGCCGAAGCCGGCAGCGGGAGACGTTCCTTCGCCTCGCGCAGCCGAACTCTCCGCCTATGGCCGGCGGCTGGCCTCCGCCGCGCCCATTCCGTGGAACCCGCAGCCCTTCGCGCTCGATTTCCGCTATGGCGAGCTCGCTGGCGGCGACTTCCCGACATTGGCCTGGCGGCGTGCGCTGGCGAAAGCCGTGACGAGGCGGCCGGCCCGGCTGCGCTATGGCGATCCGCGCGGCCTGCCGGAGTTGCGGACTGCCCTGCAGGGCTATCTCTGGCGCGGCCGCGGCCTGCGCTGCGAGATCGACGACATCCTCGTCGTCAACGGCTCGCAGCAGGGCTTCGATCTCTGCACGCGGCTGTTGCTCGATCCCGGCGACCGCGTCGTGATCGAGGACCCCGGCTACAACCTGGCGCGCCAAGCCTTCCTGATAGCGGGCGCCGAGCTTTGGCCGCAGCCGGTTGATCGCGAGGGCATGCAGACCGCGGACCTGCCACCGGCGCGGCTCGCCTTCGTCACGCCCTCGCATCAATTGCCGCTCGGCAGCATCCTCTCGGCGCCGCGCCGGCAGGAACTGCTCGCCTGGGCGGCGCGCCATGGCGCCTTCGTCATCGAGGACGATTACGACGCCGAATACCGCCATGGCGTCGGACCGGTGCCGCCTTTGCGCTCGCTCGACCGGGCCGGCAGCGTGATCTATCTCGGCACCGTCTCGAAGACGCTCTCGCCGACCTTGCGGCTTGGCTATCTCGTCCTGCCGCCGGCGCTGCGCGAGGTTTTCGCCCGAGCCAAGCGCATGGTCGACCGCCACACGCCCGAGCTCGAGCAGGCCGCCCTGGCCGAGCTGATCGCGAGCGGCGCCTATGAGCGGCATGTCCGCCGCATCCGGCGCCGCAATGGCGAGCGGCGCGCGGCACTGCTGAAGGCCTTGCGCGAGCGGCTAGGCGAACGCGTCAGCATCACCGGCACCGATGCCGGCCTGCATGTCCTGGCCTGGATCAACGGGCTGCCTCAAGCGCGCGAAAACGAGCTGACCGAGCGGACCGCAAGCGCCTCGCTCGGCCTCTATGGCGTCAGCGGGCTCTACGATCGGCCTGACGATCCCGAACGCCGTGCCGGGCTCGTCATCGGCTACGCCGCGCTCGACGAGGCGCAGATCGCCGCCGGCATCGCGCGGCTGGACGGGTTGCTGCGGGAGCTGGGCGCGTAGGTCTCAGTCTCGGTACACCGGCTCCTCGGCGTCGAGCTGGCGGCGGATCGAGGCCAGGTGCAGGCGCGCCGATTCCGGGTCGCCCTCGCGCATCTGCTGATAGGCCGCTTCGGCGATCTCGGGCTTCACCGGCAGCACCTGGCGCCCGGTCGAGAGCGCCAAAGCCTGCACCTCGCAGGCGCGCTCGAGATAGTAGAGATCGTCCCAGGCCTCGGCGATGTTGGGGCCGAGCACCATCACGCCATGATGCTTCATGAAGACGATGTCGGCCTCGCCGACCGCGCTGGCAATGCGATCGCCCTCGCGCTCGTCGAGGGCAAGGCCGTTATAGTCGCGATCGACCGCCGTGCGGCCGTAGAACTTCAGCGCCGTCTGCCCGGCGAAGATCAGCGGATCGCCTTCGGTCATCGAGAGCGCGGTCGCATAGGGCATGTGGGTGTGGAAGGCGACGCGGGCGCGCGGCAGGTTCTTGTGAACGCGGGCGTGGATGTAGAAGGCCGTCGCCTCGGGCTGGCCCTCGCCAGCGACGACATTGCCGTGGAAGTCGCAGATCAGCAGCTTCGAAGCCGTGAGCTCGCGGAAGGCCCAGCCATAGGGGTTGACGATGAAGAGGTCGTCATAGCCCGGCACTAGCGCCGAGAAGTGATTGCAGATGCCCTCCTCGAAGCCATAGCGCGCCGCCATGCGGAAGCAGGCGGCGAGATCGCGCCTAGCCTCCCAGACCGCATCGGAATCGAGCTTCGGCTGGTTCGGGCCGGCGGAGACGGCTGCCGGCGTTGTGCCGGGCTTGAGGGAATGTGCCATGGGGTCAGTCTAGGGCTGCTCCGAAGCGAGGCAAGCGGGCAGCCCTGCACCAGGCGAACAGCCGGCCGTGATGGCCGCATGGCTTCCCGATAACGCCGCAACGAGAGGTGTTCGACCTGTAGGCGAATCCGACCGTCGACGGGTGTTCGGTGAACGGTCGTCTACAATTTTAGCCGCCGCCGCTTGCAGTGCCTTGATCTCTGTTGAATCGTCCGCTCAGCCGGATCGTGATGCCTCCCGGAAGGGGGAGCGATCCCGCTGAGCGGGATATCGGAACAGATGGAAGCGACATCTCGTGAGCGGCTCGTCATCGTCGAGGACGATCCCGTCACCCGTGCGGTCATCGCAGGCTATTTCATCGACCAGGGCTTCCAGGTCGAGGAGACCGAGACCATCGCCGAGGCCCGGCGGCTGGTCCGGCGCTTCAAGCCGGACCTGGTCTTCATCGACGTCGTCCTACCGGACGGGGATGGTTTCGAGCTCGCCAGGGAGCTCCAGGCGATCTCCGACGCCGGCATCATCTTCGTGACGCATCGCGATGCGGATGTCGACCGGATCGTCGGGCTCGAGCTCGCCGGCGACCATTATGTCGGCAAGCCCGTCGACCTGCGCGATCTTCTCGCCAGATCCCGTTCCCTTTTGCGCCGGCGCAACATCGAGCGCGACACGGCCCGGCGCAACATCGTCGCCACCTTCGGACCGTTCTACATCGACCTGCGGCGCCGCGAGCTCGCAACGGTCAACGGCGAGCCGATCCGGTTGACCCGCGGCGAGTTCGACCTGCTCGCGGCGCTGGTCGAGAGCGACGGCTACCCCTTGACCCGCGACTATCTGATCGAGGTGGTCAGCAACCGCTATACCTCCGTCGACGCCCGCAGCGTCGACGCCCTGATCGCGCGCCTGCGCAAGAAGCTGGGCGACGTCGGCAAGGGAGGCATCATCGCGACTGTCAGCGGAACCGGCTACAAGCTCGGCGTTCCCGTCGAACGCGAGATCTAGGGCAGAGCCGGCGCGGCCTCCTTGCCCAGTTCGGTAAGCGCTTCGAGGGCCTCGCTGCGCGCCAGGCCGAGTGCCGCGATCGCGCGTGCCAATGCCTCGGCCTCCACGACCGGGGCGTCGCGCTCGAGCGTCGTAGCCAGGGCGAAGATCCGCCCGAGGCCGACCGCCCCCGCCGAGCTTGCGAGCTGATGGGCGAGCCGCGCCAGCTCGGAGCGTTCGAGCGGCTGCACGGCCTCGCCCATCCCGCTCAGGATCGTCTCGGACACGCCGGCGAACAGCGCCACGAGCTGGCGCGTGCGCGCTTCCCCGATCAGCCCGCTCTGGGTCCGGAAGAAGGCCACATCGACCGGCTGGTCCGGCGGCAGGGTCACGACCGGCCCCCGGCCGCTGCGCCGCCCCCTGCCCCCGATTGTCTGTAGCAGCGCCGCGGAGGTGACCGGCTTGGACAGGATCGCCGCCAGTCCTGCCGCCCGCATCCGCCGCATCGTCTCCGGCGAGACGTCCGCCGTCAGCGCGACGATGCGAGGCTGCGTGATCGCCGGCAAGGCGCGGATCGCGAGCGTGGTCTCGATGCCGTCCATGCCGCCCATGTGCATGTCGAGGAGGACGAGGTCGAACGCCCGCTTGCGCAGGGTTTTGACGGCCGCCTCGCCCGAAGCGACGGCGTGCACCTTGTGCCCGGCTTTGCCGACCATGAGCCGTGCGACCTCGCGCGTCACCGGGTCGTCGTCGACAAGGAGGACCCGCTGCAATTGTCCGATCGGCGCATCGGCGGACCGTACCGCGGCCTTGGCCGCGGCCAATGGCAGCTTGACCGAGAACGTGCTGCCCTGCCCTTTGACGCTGGCGACCGTGATCGAGCCGCCCATCAGCTCGGCCAGCTTGCTGCAGATCGCCAGCCCGAGGCCGGCCCCGCCATTGCGCCGTCCCGTCTCCGGATCGACCTGGACGAAATCCTGGAAGATCTGATCCTGCATGGCAGGCTCGATGCCGATGCCGGTATCGCGCACCGTCAGCATCAGCTCGCGGCGCTGCGCGCTCGATCCCGGCTGCAGATCGGCCCAGAAGACGACCTCGCCCTGCTCGGTGAAGTCGATCGCATTGCGCAGGAGATTGACGAGGATGCGGTGGATTTTGCCGGCGTCGCCATGCAGGCGCAGTCCCTCGGGCGGCGGGCGCAAGCTCAGGGCAAGCCCCTTTTGTTCCGCCAAGGGCCGCATCAGCGCCGCGGTCGCAGTCAGAAGCGCATCGAGCTCGAAATCGCGCAGGTCGAGGCTCTCGGTGCCGGCTTCCAGCCGGGACAGATCGAGCGTCGCATTGGCGAGGTCGACTAGCGCCTCGCCGGAGGTCGCGGCCATGGTGAGCAGGCGACGGTCCCGCTGGTTCAGGCGGCTGCGATCGACGAGCTCCAGCACCCCGAGCACACCGGAGAGCGGGGTGCGGATGTCGTGCCCGACCACAGCGAGAAAACGGGATTTGGCTCGCGTCGCCTCCTCTGCCGCCCGCTGGCCGGCGGAGGCGAGCTCCAGCGCGCTCTTTAAAGCGGCGGTACGTTCCGTGACCTTGTCCTCCAGGACGGCGCGGCCTTCGGCGAGACGTTCAGCCATCTGGTTGAACTGCTCGCCCAGCTCCTGCAATTCGTCGCCGCTGCGGATGTCGATCCGCTCGTTCAACTCGCCCTGGCCGATCCGCGCCGCGCCGGCGCCGAGCGCCTTGATCGGCGCGACGAGCTTGCGGCTGAGGGCGATGCCGACCAGCACGGCGACGACGATGGCCACGGCCAGAAGGGCCAGCGAGCGCAGGATGGAAGCATAGATCGGCGCAAAAGCCTCGCTCTCCGGCAGATCGACCACGACGTTCCAGTCGAGATCCGGCACGGCCGCCATGACGGAGAGCACACGCCGCCCTTCGATATCGGTCACCGAAAGGCCCGCGCCCATGGCGCCCATACCGCCATGGGCATCGACCAGCCAGGCGAGGCTGGTGTTCCTGAGGACGAAGCGCAGGTCGGGATGGGCGATCAGCCGGCCGGATCGCGTGACGATATAGGCGCGGCCGGCCGCGCCGACCTTCAGCCGGGACACGACATCGCGGATGAAGACGAGATTGACGGTCGCCCGCGTCACCCAGTGCGGCGCGGATGCGGAGCGCCGCAGCAGCACCATATGCGGCTCGGAGCCGCGCCGGAACTCGACCTCGCCGTAGAACCGGCCTTGCGCGAGCGCCGCCTGGAAGCCTGGATCGGCCGACCAGTCCACTCCACCTCCGGCCCGGTCCCGCGCGAAGCGCGAAAGGAAGAGCTGCTCGCGGCCGGACTGGTCTATCTGGCGCAGGTCGAGAATGGCCGGAACCTGCCGCAGCAGCCGCAAGCCTTCGAGATGACGCTCTTCGGGCGAACTCGCCCCCGTCCCACTCTGCGAAGCCCAGTCGAGATCGTTCATGATGGCAGCGACGAAGGCGCCAATCCTCTGCGCCGCCGCCCGCGCCTGCTCCTGCTGAACGCGCACGAGCAGGGCCTTCTGGTCCGAGAAGGCGAAAAGGGTCGCGATCGCGGTATTGAGCCCGAGCGCCAGGCAGATCGCAACGGCGACGAAGACCGTATACTTGCGGGCGAGCCCGACGCGTGGTCGCGGCGCCTGCGCTTGCTCGACTGCCCCTTGCTGCATCACGAGACGATCCGGGTGGCGCGGATCCGCAAGGACGCAGGGAGCTCCAGCGCCAGGGCCGCAGCGGCGGTTCGATTGATCACCAGCTCGAAACTGCGCGAGAACTGCACCGGCAGCTCGGCGACATTCGCACCACGCAGGATGAGATCGATATAGGAGGCCATCAGCTCGGCCGTTTCCTCGCGCGCGCCGGTGTAGGAGATCAGCCCGCCCTGCAGCGTGAAAGTGTCGAACGGATAGATCGCCGGCAGGCGTTGCAGCGCTACGGTGGCGGCACAGATCGCGGCGTTGCGAAAGGTGAAGCTGTCCGGCAGGAACACCAGCCCGCCGCCAGCTCCCTCTGCGGCGAAGGCGGCAATTGTTCCCGCGATCTGCGGCGCCTCGGTGACGTGGATCGTCTCGAAGCTCGGCCCTCCATCCGGAACGCTGGCATGCAGCCGCGCGAGATAGGTCTTGCCAGCAGCTGGGGTCGTATGGGGGTTGAAGACGACGCCGATCCGGCGCGTCGCCGGGGCGATCTCGGTCAGAAGCTCGACCCATTTCTCCGACATCGCCGGATCGTTGTTGCTGAAGCCGGTGGCGTTGCCGTCGGGGCGCTCCAGCGAGCGCACGAAGCCGCTGCCGACCGGATCGGAAGCGGTCGAGAACAGCACCGGGATCTGCCTGGTCTGCGCCAGCACTGCGGCGGTCTCGGCGCTCGAGCCGACGACGATGACGTCCGGCTTTTCGCCGACGACATCGGCGGCGGTTCGCGCTAGTTCCGCCTCGCTCACGCCAGCGACCCGCCAGGTCACGCGCAGATTTCGGCCCCCGACCCAGCCGCGCTCGGCGAGGAGCCGATCCAGTTCAGCGATCCTGGCGCGCACGAGTGGATGGTCGAGCGGTACGCTGATCATGATCATGACCCGCTTCACGGGCTCCGCTGCCGAAGCCGGACGAGCGGGAAGCGCGAGCCCCCAGCTTCCCAAACCGATCAGAATGGAGCGACGGTGCATGACGAGAGCCGGATTGAGGAGCGCCCCAGCCGCGCCCCTCCAGCGGTTTTCGCATGGTCCGCCCGCATACGTCGAGAGCAGCGCGCCTTTAGAAGCGCATCTTGATCCTGGCTTATCCGCCGGAATCCGCCACGTCGATCTCGATGGCGAAGGTACGGCTCTTGCCCGGCGCCAAGAGCGGCGACGGGGCGTTGCGTCCGTCGTCGCGGCGCCCGATCGAGCAGGGTTCGATCGACATCACGCCGGCGCCCGGCCGCAGATCGCGCCAGAGCTGCAGCCAGGGCAGCTCGACGGTGTTCCAGTGAAAGGCGATGGTCGCAGCCCTGCCGCGGGCGCTGCAGTTCGCCTGGGCGCTGGTCGCGGGATGCAAGGTGGCTGGCGTCACTGCGTCCTCGGGCACGGACAGCGGGCCAGCCAGGCGTTCGCCGTCGAGTTCGATCGTGCTGCCGCCTTCGATCATCGGATAGCCGAGATTGAAATGGTAGAGCGCCATGATCGGGGCGGGCTCGGCGCCGATCACCGTCACCTGGTCGCGAAGGCTGAGCGAGTTGCCGCCGATCGGCGCCTCGATCCGACGATGCAGGCGATAGCCGAAGCCGCCATGGGCCCAGCAGAGCGCCTCGCCCTCGCAGAACAGCATCGGCGCGCTAGCCTCCCAGTCCTCGCCATAGGCGATCAGCCGCGCCGGGGTGAACGGAGCCGAGCCGTGCAGCGGCCGCCCATCGGCAGGCTGGCGGATATGGTCGAAGCCGCAGCTGTTGAGGAAGCCGCCGAAAGCCGCGCTGAAGCGCCGCTCCCTGTCGACCGAGCCGGTATCGGGCCGGCGCAGGCCCGCCGGGCTCTGCCAGCCGAGCTGGACGCCGCGCCAGGACAACGTCGCGATGTCCATCAATCGACCGGCGGTGACCCAGAAATCGAGCCCGCCTCCGGTCGAGAAAGCCAGTGTCTCGATGCCGGCCTCAGGCCCGTCGGAGAGGACGAAGCGGCGCACGCTGGCGAACTGCCTGGGATCAGCGGCGAGATGGCGCGGGAAGGTCGCCGGCTTGCGCATCGTCAGCCGGCCGAGTCGGGAGCGAGGTCGATCCGGGCGAAAGCCTCCGGCGGCGCGCCATTGGCCGCCATCAGGCGTCGCATCAACGCGGCGAGCCGCACCTCGGCCGCTGCGTCGTTCAGGGGCGCTTCCTGGCCGGGATCGGTCGCGAGATCGTAGAGGCGCGTCTCGGACTCCAGCAGCGCTCCGGGGCCGTAGTTATTGTACATCGGCGAGCGCTCGATCACCGGCACCTTCAGCAGGTTCGCGCCCTTGGTGAAGCCCAGCGGCGGCGAGATCGTCGTGCCCGCCAGCTCCTCCGTGGAGAACGGCGAGAAAATGTGCGTCGGCATCAGCGTGTATTGATAGAGTTCCTGCTTCGACAGGTCCTCCGGGAAGCGGTGATAGGTGTAGCGCCCGTCGGCCACGTTCACCGCGCCGCCGAAATAGCCGAACAGCACGCCGTCGCGCAGCGCCGTGCCATCCGCCGTGCGGCAGAGCGAGATGCCCTCGTTCTCGACCGGAGGCGTGGCGCCGAACAGGTCGAGGAAGGTCGGCGCGAGATCGATCGACTGGGTCAGCGCCTGCGAGCGCGTGCCGGCGCGCTCGGGATGGCGGGGATCGTGCAGGAAGAGCGGGATATGGGCGACCTCCTCATAGAGGTTCATCCGGTTCTTGGCCCAGAAGTCATGCTCGCCGAGCAGGAAGCCATGGTCGGTGGTGACGACGAGCGCGGTGTCCTTCCACATGTCGTTGGCGTCGAACCAGTCGAGCAGCTGGCCGAGCAGG
>Ga0209025_1004341_pt1 | contig 12387 bp, 9 predicted proteins | sample AraplaMF_Col_mLB_FD_184256 | JGI IMG/M metagenome (GOLD analysis project Ga0209025, IMG submission 184256) | Arabidopsis root microbial communities from the University of North Carolina, USA - plate scrape MF_Col_mLB (SPAdes) (version 2) | ecosystem: Host-associated > Plants > Roots > Endosphere ... | reverse complement strand
AATGACAGGTCTGTGTCTTGATTTATCAACTTGGAGCCGCGAAGTACGCCATCCCACAGCTTTTGGTGTACGGTGTGAATGGCTTGTCGTCCTTTAAGATGCTCACCGTTAAACGTCACATAGTCCGCATCCTCTGAGAAGCATTGTCCATAGGCCACCCCGTCACCTGCATCCCAAGCTTGTGTCAAACGGTTGAATAGGTCTTGAATCGCCTGGCGATCATTCATTTGACTGTTCATTGGCTTCTCTCCTTCTCATGATCCTGTGGTATACTGAATGAAATTTAACATAATTCATTCATTAACTTATTAAGTTGAATTAAATGTCTTAATTGGTTAAGATATTATTCATCATAACAGGAGTGTTCAGCCATGTCAACGGAACATAAGCCCGATATGCCCCAGATTTACAGGGTGTTAATCGAACAAATACGCGAGAACAGCGCACGTGCCGTCCTATTCCATCAAGCGATTGCCGATGAATACGGATTAAATGCAACCGATCATAAATGTCTCATGTTCCTCAGTCAAGGCGAGGGGGAAGGCGTCACTGCGGGACAGCTTGCAGAATTGACGGGTCTTACCACAGGGGCAGTAACGAGTATCATCGACCGATTGGAGAAGGCGGGATTTGCAAGGAGAGAGAAGGATCCGAACGATCGCCGCAAAGTCATTGTGCGGGCCGTCCCGGAGCAGGTTGCACGGATTGGCGAACGCTTCCGTTCCATACAGGACAACACATTGAAATTGTTGTCCCGCTATTCCGAGCAGGAGCTCCAAGTGATCCTCGATTTCTTGCAAGCTTCGAACCAGATGTCGATGGACGAAATAGAGCGTATTCATGGCAAGGATTAATTATATCTACGGATCTCTGTTCGGTGCTATAATAGGAGGAATGAAATCAAGAAGTAGGTGCATCGTAAGAGATGATTGCTGATATTCTATCCTATATATCTGACGGCAACTGGGTGGAGCTGCTTGAGAAGTATCGCTCGCTCGGGCCGTTTCCCGGAATCTTCTTAACCTTTATGAAGTCTTTCATACCGCCACTGCCGACGATTGTCCTGGTAGGGGGAAATGCGGCTGTCTATGGGCTCTGGCTCGGATTCTTATATTCGTGGATTGGACTTGTGAGTGGCTGTGCTGTCACCTACCTGATCGTAGCCAAAATATCCGGCTCCAGATTTGCAAAACGCTGGACGTCGAAGCCGAAGGTTCAACGGGGGATGCGCTGGGCACGGCAGAATGCATTTAGCTATGTGTTCCTGCTAGGCATTTTGCCTGTTGGACCGTTCGTCGCCGTCACCGTTGCCGCCGCAGCGGCACGTATGCCATTTCGCTCCTTCCTCTTGGCTTGCGGCATGGGTAAGGCGATTATGGTCTTCATGGTCTCTTATATTGGTTATGATCTGAAGAGATTTATGGAGCGTCCGATAGAGCTGTTGTATGTCGTTCTCTTCATTGCGGCATCCTTATGGGTAAGCAAGCGGATCGAGAAGCGATTCGCGCGTGCAGAAGAAGCGATCGATACGACAACGGTGCCGTTGGATTCGATGAAATGATTGTATAGAAGAGGTGTTCTAACGCAGCATGGGTTTTTACTTGTGGTTTGTTCCAGTTCTTTCATTCGTTCTGTTCCTGTGGTTCTATCTAAGAGATCCGAGGAGAACGGTGAATGGTTTTTTGTTTAATATTTTCATCTGCTCGACGGGAATCGCGAGCATTATTGCAGCCTTTGCGTCCGATCAGACATTTCTCAAGATTCTCGCAATTATCCCGATCGTCCTGATCGTGATCATGCTGACTTTTGGCGTGTATGCTTTGATCATCGTGTTGTTTATCAATGCAAGAATCCTGATTCGCAAAGAAGGCCGGAAGTTTTCGAATTATCTCACGTTGCTCTTGGGCATTGGTATTTTACTGTTTATCATTCTTACGATAATCCAGCCGATCCGCTATTTACCGAAGGAGATTCAAATCTTATATCCCGGGGTTATGTTCATTTTCCTCTACTTCCTGGTGAATTTATTCAGTTTCCTATCGGCCTATTTCCTGTATCAGTTCAATAAACCGAGATTGAAACAAGATTTTATTATCGTTCTAGGGAGCGGTCTGATTCGTAATCAGGTTCCGCCATTGCTCGCGAATCGAATTAACAAGGCCATTGAATTTTATCGCAAGCAGGATGCCGTCGGAACGCCGCCGACCATCATTCTATCTGGCGGCAAAGGCTCGGATGAGAATCTGTCGGAAGCCGAAGCGATGCAAGCTTATGCGGTGGACAAGGGAATACCGATAGAGCATACGATTCAGGAGAATCAATCCAGGAATACGTATGAGAATATGTTGTTCTCCAAGAGAATCATGGATGAGCTGAAAGGAAGCAGCTATAACAGTATCTTCGCAACGAATAATTTCCATCTGTTCCGGGCTGGTATGTATGCACGTCTCGCAGGGTTGTCCAGTCAAGGCATAGGGGCGAAGACAGCGCTCTATTATTGGCCGAACGCGATGATTCGTGAATATATTGCTGTTGTTGTCATGAATCGCAAGCGCCATGGCATTGTCGTAGGGATTGTATTGGGATTATCCATGATAGGCGTAGGCCTTCAATATTACTTTGGTAAAGGTTAGATGAAGGATGACCAAAGAGGATGAGTAGTCGTGCGACGAAAGCACGCTGCTCGTCTTTTTTTGTTGTGGCGAAGGTTAAGCCTGCATGTCATTCTTGTTATTGCTTACACAGTGCATTGTAAAAGCCTGATTTTACGCTGTTTTTGCGATTGGTCAAAATTGCGGATGGCGTAACGGCGCGGCTTTTGAGCAAAAACGACATATTGTCACTATGTGGAAACGATCTTGTGAAAATGATGAAAACGTATACAGTAAGCGTTCGCAGGTATCGTCCAAAATGACATATTTACGGTCTTTCTGATCCCCGGTATGTTTGATGTAAGCGCTAGCAAGGTTCGATTCCAAGCATGGATGACGATGCTAACGACAACTACATTTATCAGGAAGGGGTGACACCATGCAGAATACCAATGGGGCCTTAACGAGTAACACACTTCCAACATTAAAGTCGAAAGACAAAAAATTGTGGAAGCGCATTGCTCAGAACTGGGAACTTTACGTATTCATTGCACCAGCGTTTTTGTATTTCCTGATCTTCCATTATGGTCCGATGTACGGCATACAGATCGCATTTAAAAACTTTATTCCGACAAAAGGGATTCTCGGAAGCCCGTGGGTCGGGTTCGATCACTTCACTCGATTCTTTGACTCCTACTATTTCTGGGACTTGTTATGGAACACACTTAGCATCAGCTTGTATGAGCTTGTGGTCGGCTTCCCGATCCCGATCATCCTGGCACTGGCATTCAATGAAATAAGGAACGGCTTCTTCAAGAAGATGGCTCAGACGGTCACGTATGCGCCGCACTTTATCTCCGTCGTCGTTATGGCAGGGATGATCATTACGTTCTTGTCGCCTTCGACAGGGCTGATTACACACGTTATTACATGGCTAGGCTTCGATGCACCGCAATTCTTAACCGATCCTAAATGGTTTAAGACGATGTATGTGTTATCCGGTGTCTGGCAGAGTGCAGGTTGGGGAACGATCATTTATTTGGCAGCGCTCTCAGGCGTTGATCCAACGCAGCATGAAGCAGCGATTATCGATGGCGCATCGCGCTTCCAACGTTTGCGTCACATTAACATTCCAACCATTGTGCCGACGATAACGATTCTACTCATTCTGAATATCGGCAGTCTGCTCGGGGTAGGATTCGAGAAAATCTTATTGCTGCAAAATCCACTCAATATGGAAGCGTCCAATGTCATTTCGACATTCGTCTACAAATCAGGTCTTGTGGATGCGCAGTACAGTTTCTCGACAGCAGTCGGTTTGTTCAACTCCGTAATTAACGCTATCCTATTAATTACCGTCAACCAAATCGTACGTCGCAGCAGTGAGAACAGCTTGTGGTAGAAAAGAGGGGTGAGACTGATGGTTTCCGGTGTTAAAGAAACTAGACGGGACAAAGTATTTCTAATTTGCAACTATATTTATGTATTCCTGGCGTTTATTATTGTGTTCTATCCTGTCGTCTATATGCTTAGTGCCTCGATTAGTGATCCGAAGTATGTCGGGTCCGGTGAGATGTGGCTGTTACCGAAAGGCATAACCTTTGAAGGATATAAGCGAGTATTTGAGAATTCAGCGATTTGGACAGGCTATGGGAATACCATTCTGTATACGGCTATCGGGACATTGGTTAACTTAGCGGTCACCTTGCCAGCTGCATATGCACTCAGCCGCAAAGACTTCGTAGGACGCAACTTCTTCATGGGGATGTTCATGGTGACGATGTTCTTCGGCGGTGGCTTGGTACCAAGTTATTTGCTCATCAAAGAACTAGGGATGGTCAATTCGATGTGGGCGCTTATCATCCCATCGGCAGCATCCATCTGGAATATTATCGTATCGCGAACCTTCTTCCAATCTTCGATTCCGAAGGAACTTCAAGAAGCGGCTCAGATCGATGGATGTACGAATATGCGGATGTTCGTTAAAATTATTCTGCCATTATCGACACCGATTATCGCGGTTATGGCTTTATTCTATGGTGTAGGTCACTGGAACAGTTACTTCTCGGCGATGATTTATCTCAATGACGCGGCCAAATATCCGCTTCAGCTCGTATTACGTCAAATTCTCGTACTACAAGAAATGGCGGCACAAGGCGGCGGGGCGATGGATATGGCAACGGCATCTGCACTGAATAATAAGGCAGAGGTTGCGGCATTGATGAAATATTCCGTCATTATTGTTGCTACCTTACCGATTATCGCGGTTTATCCGTTCTTACAGCGTTATTTTGTTCAGGGTGTTATGATCGGTTCCGTTAAGGGCTGATTCATTGATCCATATATGAAAAGGGGAGAGTATGAACATGATGAAACTTCGTAAAGCATCTTCCGTGTTACTATGCCTCACACTCGCAACATCCTTGTTAGCAGCATGCGGTTCCTCCAAAGAAGGAGAGAAAGCAGCAGAGGGTGGAAACACTACTGAAGCGGCTAAAGATGTGAAGAAAGAGGGGTTTCCAATCGTAAGCCAACCGCTTACACTTAAGATGATGTCGCAAGATGCTGGACAGGCCGATTGGAACAAGATGCCTGTTTTGCAAGAGATGGAGAAATTGACAGGCATTAAGATGGAGTATCAGCTTGCGCCGGTTGATAGCTACGAGACGAAGAAAAACCTCGTATTCGCGAGTGGTAACTTACCGGATGTTTTCTTCGCGGCGGATTTGAAGCCTGCGGAACAAGTAACGTATGGAACACAAGGCGTTCTCATCCCGCTCGATCCTTATATTGATGGCGGCTATGCACCAAATTTGAAGAAGGTTTTTGATGAGCATCCAGAAATCCGCAAGTCTTTCACGACACCGGATGGTCATATGTATGCGCTTCCGTATATCGACTTGTCTGCTGTATGGTATCGCGGACCGATGTGGTATAACGGCAAGTTCTTGAAAAAACTCGGCATGACCGAATTGCCTAAGACGACAGATGAGCTGTACACATACTTGAAACGTGTTAAAGACGAAGATGCGAACGGCAACGGCAAGCAAGATGAAGTGCCTCTTGCCTCGGTAAAACTTGACGATCTACGGATGTACTTCCTCGGATTCTGGGGTATTTACGGTGAAGCCTACTATGCAGATAAAGACGGCAAAGTACACTACACACCGCAAGAAGAAGGCTACAAAGGCTATCTCACATTCTTGAATAAATTGTGGAAAGAAAATCTATTAGATCATGAGACGTTCTCGCAAACCGATGAACAGAAGAAAGCAAAAGGTAAGAACAACCAAGTGGCATTGTTCAGTGATTACTTCCCGTACTTCACTCTTGGCGGCGAGCCTAGCGAAGACAACCCGCTAATGACGCCGGTGAAGAGCGAAGTTGCTGGTTCCCCAGTATACGGTAAGCATCCAGGTATCTCGGCCCGCGGTACATTCGCGATTACGAGCAGCAACCCGAATCCAGAAGCTACAATGCGTTGGGTAGATTACCTGTATAGCTATGAAGGTTCTACATTGTTCAACCAAGGTCCTGAGAACCTCTTGTGGAAATTCAAGAACAAAGATGCGAAAGAAAAAGAATGGCTTCCAGTACCAGGCGGAGGCGACCGTGAAGAATACAAAGGTACAATCACGCCGAACTACGGTATCTTGACTCCAGGTATTAACATGAGCGAAGTTACCAAAGGTCTAAGAAGCTCGTTCGATGATTGGATCGACAAAGAGAACCAAGAGAAGCTTGTTCCAATTGCTAGATCTCCGTTCCCGAACGTCTACTTGACAGATGCGGAGCAATCGGAAGCAACGGCATTATTGTCGGATCTTAACACCTATGTGATCCAGATGGAAGCGAAATTCGTAACAGGTCAAGAACCGCTCTCGAACTGGGATAAATATGTAGCACAATTGAAGAAAATGGGCAGCGACCGTATCGTCGAGCTGTATCAAGCGGCTCACGATCGCTAAGATCGAATCCCTATATAGCCTTAAACCAACAAATCCCGGTTATGCTGTAAGGCATACCGGGTGTTGGTCTATCTGTTATGAAAGTTCATCGGGAGGCAGATCCCCGCTGACCTGTGCCGGATCGGAATAGAGCTTGCGGTATTGACCTGGCGTATAGCCAGTCTCCTTCTTGAACTTGCGAATGAAGTTCGGTGTGTCGAGATATCCGACACGCATAATAATATCTTTTAACGGATCATTGGTTGTTATTAATTGGTGCTGCACTTCTTCCATGCGTTTCTGCCAGATATATTGGATGAAGTTAATGCCTACCTTCTCCTTGAAGGAACGACTCAAGTGTGAAGGAGAAATCGTATATTCGTAGGATACCGATTCGAGACTAAGTGAATGGTCCATATAATGTTCATCAATATAACCGACAATCTGATCCATGAGCGAGTGCTCTTCCTTCTGATGATGCTGTTCGATGGCTGAACAAATCTTCGCGGCGAGCACATGGAAATGACGCTCCAGCTCATCCAGAGAACTCGACATCATATTGGAGGCAACCTCCTGCATGACATTGTGAATGCCAAGTTCGGACGCTGTCTTCAGCATGGTATTCAGAATATCATAGCAAATGCAGCGGGTGAGCAGGGCTGAATGCTCTGATGTAAGAAGATCACGGATTGCTGTCCTAATAATTTGTTCTGCGACATCATAGCTACCCTGCTTCAGACTCTGCGAGAGCTTCAGCAGGACGGCATTTGGAATTAAGAAGGTATGATCAGGCGTCCCGGACAACTTCTCGAAGTACGTTACAGCGCCTTGTCCCGTATGAAGTTCTACGGCGGAGCAGGCTTCGATAAAGGATTGGTTCAGTTGATCCGCACTGGCGTAGCAGGTTCCTACACCAATCGCGGGAATCTCATCGAATATCTCAAGCATATGGCTGCGTACCGCTTCGACAATGTAGCGGACATGCTGTTCACTTTCAAGAGCGTTATCGTGGTCGAAGCTGACCATGAGCGCAATCTGATCTAATTGAGGCAGCTCTACACCATAAGCATGCGCTTGCAGCTGCGGGAACTCAATGCGAGTGAGCAGTTCAATCATCGCTTGGCGATCTTGAATTTCGCTGAGTTCATCTTCGGGCACTTCCCAGGCGAATACCATCACGAAGTGGTTCGGCAGATCCAGTCGAAGGTCGAAGGCTTCCAGAATATCAGGTGTTAAATTTCGAGCACTTCCGTATTTCAATATGGTTGATAAGACATGGTTGCGCGCATATGGTTCTTGCAAGTCAACGCGTGAGCTGTAGTCTTGCAATGTACTGCGAATTTGCTCTAGTTCATTATCCGTCGAACGAGCCGACCCTGATTTGGCACTTGCCAGGTTGACGAGTTCGGAGATTGGATGATATTGTCTTCTCGCAAGGACATAGGCCATCGCAGCGCCAATGCTCAGGGTGATGAAGAATAACAAGATAATGAAGCTACGAACATCGATAATGCTGCTGAAAAATTGGTCGCTGGCCATGAGCGTTACGTAAGTCCAGCCATTTTTGTCTGATTTGACCGATACGATCGAATGAGACTGGCCGTTAATCTGATGATCATGAATGCCAGGCTGCAGCTTGAATAGTGTTCTGGTATCTTGGTCGGAGAGCTTCTCTCCCGTTCCGTAATGTGTTAGAACTTGACCATTGTTGTCATAAATGTAAGTCAATCCTTGATAATTGCCGAGTACGGAGCTAATCAGACTGGCGAACTCCGATTCGCGAATCAAGTAGAGCACGCTTCCATGCGGATTCGTACTATTCGGTGTAATCGGAACGGTATAGGCTAACATGGACTCCTGCAAGTAGGTATTCCGGTTCACCGTATCCGCGGGATGCATCAATGGGAATCTCGCTGTATTCAGCTCTTCCATAAGATCCTTGTGCGACCAGTTCGTGAAGCCATATCGGCTGGCGAATACATCGAGCGAGGACATCCCTTGTGAAGAGTAGATCCGGTCGTCGTCATGATAATATAAGAAAATTTCCGAGATAATCGAACTGGTAGCTTTATAGTTATTGAGTGCGGATATCGCTTCTAAGCTATCATAAGGGTCGTGGACACGAAATGGCGTCAGTCGCTGATCATAAGAAATTCGCGAAGCAATTTCGCTGAGCTCTTTGATCCTTGCGTCGATAACTGTCTTCGTCTGGGTTAATTGGTTGAGGTGTGATTGCTCAATCTCCGATTGAAGATTATTTACGGCATTACGATATATGAATACGGTTGCAAAAAGTAGAGGAATGAGGAGAATAAGTAGATAGGATCCAATAAACTTCAAGAATAACTTCGATTTAAAATAATTCCGTTGCATGCCTTGGTGGCCTCCTCTAGTTGCGTCCTACGAAGCTGATTGGTAGCCATCGAAGTACAGGGATGAAAGGTGAACCAATCTTCATTCTATTCTATGATACCAAAAATTTTAGGTTTTGAGATAGGGTGGGGAATAAATTCTGATATTCATTAGAAAATGAGGCGATCTCATCGCCAACACGGAGGGTTCGTATCGTATGAGTGATCAGCAGGTAGAAAATCACGAACAGGAACAAATTGTTGAGCAAGGAGTTCACAACTACAGCAGCGAAGAGGAGTGGGTGAAGCCTACCGATCCACTGCTGCTGGAGCGTCTGGAATGGTTCAAAGATCAGAAGCTCGGACTCATGATGCACTGGGGTCCATATTCGCAGCTAGGTGTCGTTGAATCCTGGGCGTTGATCGACAAGGACAAAGAATGGTCCCGTAACGAGATTGACTGGGATGTGACGGACGAGGAGCTGAAGGAGCAGTATTTTGCGCTGAACAAGACGTTTAACCCTGTTCGCTTCCAACCGGAGCTCTGGGCTGAACTCGCTGCAGACAACGGCTTCAAGTATTTGAACTTTACGACGAAACACCATGACGGCTTCTGCATGTGGGATACAGAGACGACGGATTACAGCATTACTGATCCGAGCTGTCCTTTCAATACGCACAAATATGCGGATATCTGTAAGCATTTGTTTGATGCGTTCCGTGAGAAAGGGCTAGCCATTTCGGCATACTTCTCGAAGGCGGATTGGAATACGCCGACGTATTGGGCGCCAGGCATGGAGCGAAGCGATTTTACGACGCGCGGTCCTTCCTACGATCCGAAGGATTATCCGGAACTCTGGGAAGCATTCGTTCAATTTACGCATGAACAGATTATGGAACTCATGACGCGTTACGGCCGGATTGATATGCTCTGGTTGGATGCCGGTTGGGTCTGTGAACGGAGCGGACAAGATATCCGTCTCGGTGAAGTGGTCGAACGTGCGCGTGAAATCCAGCCTTGGTTACTATCAGCTGACCGCACGGTAGGCGGACCATACGAGAATTTGATTACGCCGGAGCAGACGCTTCCTGAACGTCCGCTGAACGTGCCGTGGGAGAGCTGCATTACGATGGGCAGCGCGTTCTCCTTTCGTTATGAAGATAACTACAAGCCGGTTCGTCAGTTGATTCATCTGCTCGTCGAGATTGTGGCGAAGGGCGGTAACTTGGCGCTTAACGTGGCACCGCAGCCGGATGGTCGATTGTCGAAGACAGCGATCTCTCGCATCAAGGGAATGGGGGATTGGCTTAAGGTCCATGGCGAAGCGATTTACGGTACACGCACGTGCGCGCCTTACTCGGTAGGCAGCTACCAGTTCACGCAAAAGGGCGACACGATGTATGCGTTCTATTTATACAAAGATGAGCAAGAGAAAGTTACTGAAGAGATGCATCTGCCGATTCAGCGCGAGTCGATTGCACGCGTTGATCTTGTCGGAGGGCCGGACAATCTGGAATACCGCCGTACCGAGAAGGGCATTGCCGTTCGTATGCCGAAGGCGGAGCAGCAAGATAAGGCACCGATTGCACATGTATTCCGAATTCAATAATTGAGAGGGGTTAGGAGAAATGCAGAAGTGGTTTGAGGATGCGAAGCTGGGTATTTTTATTCATTATGGGATTTATGCGGTAGACGGTGTGTCAGAATCATGGTCTTTCTACAATGGGCGGATAACACATGAACAATACATGAAGCAATTGGACGGGTTCACGGCGTCGAAATTCGATGCGGAGAAGTGGGCGGACCTGTTCGAGAAGTCAGGCGCGAAATACGCGGTGTTAACGACGAAGCACCATGATGGTGTTGCACTCTGGGACACGCAGTACAGCGACTTGAACGTGGTGAAGAAGACGCCTGCGAAGCGCGACCTGATTAAGGAGTATGCGGAAGCGATCACGAAGAAAGGCATACGTCTCGGGATGTACTATTCTTTGATCGACTGGTCCCATCCAGACTATCCGAGTGTCTTCGAAAGCGGCAAAGTGCCGGAAGATTTGAGCAAAGTGAACAAACATTCCGGTCCGGTTGACGGCATTCAGGATGAGGAGAAATGGCAGAAGTTCTTGGAATTCAACAATAACCAGTTGCGTGAAATCCTCACGAACTATGGTAAAGTCGATCTGCTCTGGTTCGATGGTGACTGGGAGCGCAGCGCGGAGCAATGGAACTTGCCGGCGTTCAAAGACTATCTACTATCCTTCAACCCGGATCTTATCATTAACTCGCGTCTCCAAGGGCATGGGGATTATAAGACACCTGAGCAAGGGATTCCGATTACGCGTCCTGTAGGTCCGTGGGAGTTCTGTACGACCATTAACAGCTCATGGGGTTATCAGCATGCGGATGATAATTACAAATCGCTGAACCAGATCATTCGGATGTTCTGCGATTGCATCACATTAGGTGGCAATATGCTCCTGGATATCGGGCCAATGGAAGATGGAACCGTTGATCCGCGCCAAGAAGCAATTCTACTTGGCCTGGGTGACTGGATACGTACGCACGAAGAAGCGGTGTTCGGTACAGATGAGGGCATTATGACACGTTACTATTTGGGCGGAAGCACGATTTCCAAGGATAAGAAGTCGCTCTATCTCTTCGTCTACGATGATCCGAAGGAGAATATCTGCTTGAAAGGTCTCTGCAATCCAATCCGCAAGATCACGGTCTTGCATTCGGGCAAAGAGCTTACGCATGAAATTCACGGCGGCGTGCCTTGGTTCAATATTCCGGGCACGACTTGGATTCATATGACGCCAGAGGATACACATGAGCAGGTGACAGTGTTGAAGCTCGAATTCGATGAAGAATTAGAGATGTATGGCGGTTCCGGCGCGGTTGTTACCCACAATTAATGCTAGCTTCGTGATCGAACGAGGACTAGATTCATAGAGGAGTGTTAGAGATGGAACAATTCAGATTACCGAAGATTCCGATGCCGCAGCTGACGCTGCCGAAGTCGATTCAAGCTATACTGCAAGAAGCGGAAGTGAAGCTTGCGCATCGCCCGAAGCTATTGCAATTATTCAAGAACTGCTTCCCGAATACACTCGAGACAACAACGAAATTGATGGATGACGGTACGACATTCATCATCACGGGTGACATTCCTGCTTCATGGCTTCGTGACTCTGTGGAGCAAGTGATCCACTATGTGCCGTTCGCGAAGGAAGATGCGGATTTGCAGCGCATCTTGAGCGGTTTGATCAAGCGACACATCCATTACATTCACATCGATCCGTATGCGAATGCGTTCAATGAGTCGGCGAATGACTGGCACTGGAACAAGGCGGACATCACGGAAATGTCCCCTTGGGTGTGGGAGCGCAAGTTCGAGATCGACTCCCTTTGCTTCTCCATGCGTCTTGCTTATATGTACTGGAAAGAGACGGAACTGACAGACATCTTCGATGCAGGCTTCAAGTCGGCGATGCGTA
>Ga0209025_1004339_pt1 | contig 12389 bp, 21 predicted proteins | sample AraplaMF_Col_mLB_FD_184256 | JGI IMG/M metagenome (GOLD analysis project Ga0209025, IMG submission 184256) | Arabidopsis root microbial communities from the University of North Carolina, USA - plate scrape MF_Col_mLB (SPAdes) (version 2) | ecosystem: Host-associated > Plants > Roots > Endosphere... | reverse complement strand
ACCATTTCTTTTAAATTTTCCATTGCTGCTTTCATTAACCCTTGAATTGGATGATCCACCGTTCATAACCTCCTTTGTCATATCTTTCCTAGTTTTTCCGAAAGTTTGTGAACTAAACATAAAATTTTATATTGATTTCAAAAAACTTAAGTTGTAATATTTAGAAAAAATAAAAAAAGAAGTCGATTCGTTATGATGCGAAAATTAACAAAGAAAGATCATGAACAAGTATTCGCTTACCTAAAAGAAGAAGCAGCCATTAACTTGTTTATTATTGGAGATATTGAAGCTTTCGGTTATGACACAGATTTTCAAGAATTATGGGGAGTATTTAAAGAGAATGGGACATTAAAATCAATTCTACTCCGATTCCACGATTCATTTATACCATATAGTAAAGAAGACTTTGTTACCATTGATTATGAGGCACTTCTTTCCGCATATAAACCGCTTAAACTCTCTGGCAAGTCAACTATTGTAGAAAGGTTTGAAACTTCTCCAAGTCTACAATTAGGCGCCAAAAATGAAATGTATTTTTGCGAATGTCTAAATGACAACAACTTACCTAGCACGCCTATCCAAGAAACAATTAAACTTGCCACACTAGATGATGTAGAGCGAATTATGCAATTAAGAAGTGACATCGCTGAATTTCCGACTACTAATGAATCAGAGAAAATATTAAGGCAGGCTATCGAAACAAATACAGGACGTACATATTATATTGAAAAAGACGGTGCAATCATCGCATCCGCCTCTACTTCCGCTGAAAATTCATTATCTGCTATGGTAGTTGGTGTATGTACACACCCGAATTATCGCGGAAATGGCTACGCTTCACTCATATTACAAAAAATGATTCAAGACTTTACGAAAGAAGGCCGAACACTTTGTTTATTTTATAACAATCCAGCTGCTGGACGAATTTATAAACGACTAGGGTTTAAAGACATTGGGATGTGGACGATGTATCGATAATAATGCATAATACACGCAGGAGAGGCTGCCTATTATAAGTAGCCTCTTCTTAACTAATATCTATTCACATGTACTCCGCTTGCCGTTACTATATGATATACTACGCATTTACTTGTTAACGCTTGTTAATTTTTATAACATAAAAAAACAATTTAAATCTTTTATCTTTTCAACTGAACCAATTAGGAACGCTTTATCGTTATTCTCTTTTCTTATTTAGATATATTTTTCGACTTGCTACTGAAATTTTCCAATAAACAGGAAATCTCAATACATACTCCACCAATAATTAGAGCAACAATAGCTGTTAAAACCTTTTTTCCCATTGGCTGTGGAAAGAAGAAGGGAGAAAAAATAGCACTGCGGTAAAAGTACACATTAAAATACGCCCTTGTTTAAACATGCTTGATTGCTCCTTTTTTCTTTTTCAGATAAAACTATAAGCATAACGTTAAAAGAGGCAACCAGTAGGTCACCTCCCAAGTAAAACGATTAATAATACACGTTACATATTTTCAGCTGTTATTCCATACAATCTATCTCTATTTTGCCCTCTTCTTTTTTCGATTTTTAAATATAATCTCTAACGCTACTACTGCGATGAATCCAACAGTTAGTTGTATACCTGTAAACAATAGTTTATCATTTAGAGGAGTATCCGGAACACTCCACAGCAGTATCGGTGGGATAAGTATGCCAATGATTACAAGGGTTCTCATTATTTTCCCCATTTTATTTTCCCCTATCGTATTTTCCAACTAGTCTATAATTCTAATAATTTCTCGCGTAGAACTATTTCACTCTCAGTCATATACCCTCTATGCATTTCCTCTACAATCTTATCGTGATTAAAACATAATACTTTTTCATCCCCTAGATAGCCTATTGGGTAAGGAACACCCACATAATCAAAATCACGTTTATCTGCTGATATGACCATTCTTCCAATAATCATTACAATTTGTTCTATATCTTCTATTTTAACGACTGTTCCAATTGGTAATAGTTTCATTTGTTTATTTCTCCTTTTTTAAGCATCTGTAATAGTTCTAATCCATTTTCATTAAAAATTTGAAAATGGATTCTAAAACAACATTTGAAGTAAATCCTATGAATAATTAAATTGCTGAAAAATTTTTTTCTTGCAACAAAACTTCAAGTGAATTCCGTATTATTATTGGATTACTCCTCCCTTATACCAAACTTTATTTTTGTTTAAATTTTTTATATATTCGTCCTACTACTTTATTCGCTCCCAAGGAAATGGCTCCTAAAATTAAAACAAAAATAATAAGAGCAATCTTTTTAGGTAGGCTATATGGCAATAACATAGAAAATATAAGAAGTATCACAACTGCAACATATGTAATATATTTCCCAGCCTTTAATGGTTGCATATTAATACGCTCCTCTCTTAATCCTCAAACTTAATGATATCGTCTATGACATAACCCATGGTCTCCTATAACTACAGTAAAATCTAATATAAGAATAGATTTTATTCAATTTCTTACTTATTAACCGGAACTTCTATTGCTAGTTTGGCTGTCAACATAATCAAAATTACATTTCTGTGCCGATTCGACCATTCTACCAATAACCATCAAAATTTTTTTAATTCCTCCAGTTTCACTACTCCTCAAATCGAAAAAAAATTTCATTTATTTCACTTTTTATGTATCTTTTGATAAATTCGATCAAAAAGAACTGAAGACCCCACAGCAATTACACCGAATAAAAATACTACAAGTACATTTATTAATCTTGTTTTATTGTCTGCTGGCACTATAAAACTCGCGATGAGTGTTACTAATGTGCCAATAACAATTATAATTCTTCCTTGTTTTAACATTTAGTTACTCCTTTTTCTTTGTCCAAGCTACCTTTATAACCATATTAACTGAATTTGTATTCATCTACATTTAGAACAATGTAATAAATACCCATTTCTCTTCATTTCAATTTATAGAAAAGAAATGCACATTAATCCAAGTTTCATTTATTTATCCTTCTGCTAATATAATCCATTAAATTAATAGCTCCGATCCCCATAGCTCCCCAGAAAATCATACCACATGTATATATTACCTTTTCCTTAATTGAATATGGACCTACTAGTCCAACAATGATTGAAATTACAACTCCTATAATCATTACAATTTTCGCGATTTTCATCATCCTACTGTCCCTTATCTATTTTTCCATTAAAATTTTGAATAATATTAATAACAACAGAGTTCCACACTAGAGAAATTACAGTAAACAAAATTGCAACTACAGCAACTATAATTCTATCTTTCCATGTGTTCTGTACTACCATTGATAGTATCATCATTATTAATCCAAAAGTGCATATAAATATTTTTGTACCTTTACGCATATTCAAATTATCTTCACACTTCTTTCTAAAACTGAAAAGAAAATTTTTCATTCACCAGTATTAACAATTAACAGAATTATACCTACAATAAATTAGGTCCTTACTTTCTTAAACAAGCTAATTATTTCTATTCTCTCTAAATTTACTCATTATGTATTCTACTAAGTTTGTAGTCCCAAGAGACATTGCACCCAATACCAGTATAAAAATAAAAGAAATAATTTCCCCTTTTAAATCGAAAGGAAAGAATATACTAACAATAGCCATTGCTATAAATCCAATAATCTTAATAATTTTAACATTTTCTTATTCCCCATGTTTTTTAACTTTACAAATAGACCACCAACTACTTTTCCGATTGGTAAAATTTTTATTTATTTCTCTTTTCTTTGCTTTTTTATAATGTAATCTAATAATGTAAGTCCACCTAATCCGATTGCACCATAAACGACCATACCTAGTGTATGTACTCCCTTTTCTTTTAACGAAAAGGGAGTTATTAGTCCTGCAATGATTACTATTAAAATTGCTATAATCATTACTACTCTTGCGATTTTTATCATCCTATGTCTCCTTTCCCGTCTTCTCAAACTATACAAATCTACACCTTTGAGTTTTCCTACCTCCCCCACTGGAAACTTTTTATTTATCCTCTGTTATCTTTTGCTTCACTAATAAAGTTCATCAAATATGTAAATCCAATTGCTAATCCGCCAAAAACAAGTACAAAAAAGAAAGTAAGTATACGGTCTCCTACTGCCTGTGGAAAAAATAATGAGAGTAATGCAATAATAGGTACTGTTATTAAATATATAGTTCTCATTCGCTTGAAAGGTCGCATTTATTTACTCCTTTTTCTATTGAATTTCTCCATAAGATTTATAACAAATGTGTTCCATACTAGAGAAAATCCAGTAAATATAAGAACAGCTAACGAAATAACAATTTTATCTTTCCACGTTTCTCCATTTATCATAGCTAATGTGATAAATAGTACTGCTGCTACACAGATTACTATTTGTGTAACTTTGCGCATAGTAATCCTCTCCTTACACACCTTTATCATCAAAATTCCCCACTTCTTTCATTAAAACACCTTTCTCTAGTTCCTCCGACTCAATTACAATTGCCATCAATCCCTTTTCCGTACTCGTTTCATGAAATTCGCCCTTCTCCCAAAACACAGCTTGTCCCGCTTTCACCTTCACTTTTTCTTTATCTTCTCCGCATACATATCCTTCGCCGCCCACAATAAGAAGCAGTTGCGATACAACTGCTTCATGATATCCAATTATTCCATTCTCTTTTAAATGCATAGCACCAATATGTATTTTCCCTTGATGATTTAATATTTTCGACATTATGAAATTAGATTGAAATGCTGTGATTTGCTTTCCCACTTCTTCACTACAATCAAAAATTTTCATTACTGGCCCTCCTTATACGTATAAAACCATCCTTACTGTCTGCATCATATGTCCTTCAAAATCTTCTTCAAATTCCTCTAATTGTGCAAAACCTTTCGCTTCATAAAAATATTTTCCTTTTTCATTTGCTGCTTCTACATGAATATATAATTTCCGAATTCCTTTTAATGCCGTTAACCCTTTTTGTAATAAAGCACTTCCTATCCCTTTCCCTTGCTGATCTGGTAACAAATAAATCGCACCTAATTCTGCTTCATTTTGCAGTCTAACAGGTGAAAAATTCGCAAAGCCAATTACTTCTCCCTCTTCTTCCGCAACGAATAAATGTGTATTTTCGAGACGATATTTCATTTTTTCATCAGAATAAGCCTCGTCTAAGAAACTGTCTTGAATCTCTCTCGGAATAATACCTTCGTACGTATCATGCCAAGCTATTTTCGCTACTGATTGTACAGCGTGAATATCTTCTTGCTTCATTTCTCTAATTACATATGTCATCTCGATGTCTCCATTCTCTTAAAATTATATTCTGCTAATATACTAGAAGAAATGGCAGAACCATTTTCATAATTCACCTTAATTAATTTTAATTTTTCAATTGAAGCTATTGCGTAATCAAATTTTTCATATATATATTCCATTACACTTAAAAACTGATTTGCATGTAACTTAATTGCAATTGTACAATGCGGAACCCATTTTCCAGGCACATAATATGAATTTAAATTATCATGAAAAGTTTTAAAATAATCATGATAAGAATGATGAATTCTTAACAATTCATCGGTAATAGTCGGTGCTAGAAAGATTGTTCCGTTAGTAGGAAAAGTTCCAACAGAAGGAAAAGTTACCTCAGCCATATTCTCTTGAACTGCTACAAACTCCTCTAATTTCTCCTTATATAAATGAACGTCAAACTCATGGTAATCAGCTAATGTAATATGAGGTTCTACTCCTGCTAATTGATTTGTGCCAATGATATTTGTTATTTCATTTTACAATTCTATAATTTTATTAGTAAGCACACGATCAAATGTAGCAATAATAGCGTACATACTTCCTCACCCCTCCGTTACATATAGCGCTTCCCATTCTTCACGAATCATACCCATTCGAATAGAATCATAGTATGTTCCGTTGTAATAACGGCATTTGCGCATTCTACCTTCTAAAGTCATTCCTATTTTCTCCGCTACTTTCATCATTCGTTCATTACCAGACCAAGTCGTGATTCCTACCCTACCAATTTCCATCTTTTCAAATAGTAAATCTCGATATAACATTAACGCTTCTGTACCGTAGCCACCATTCCAGTAATTTGGATTATAAATAACAAGCCCCATCTCCAACCAACGCGTCGGTTTATGCTCCCAATAAAACCCGATTGTTCCTATAATTTGGCCGTTATGTTCTATAATTAATTTAGATAGAGGTTCTTCTTTTAAACGTGTTTGCATCCCCTCTTTATAAGATGGGTATTCTTGCATTGAAAACGGAAAATACGGTGCATCCCATTTTTTCCATTCTGGATTTTTTTCTTTAAATACGAGATTCCATAATGGGTTTATATCTGATTCTTCAATTGTACGAATTGTAACTTTATCCCCTTTTACTATTACGTTTTGCATAATTTTCCTCCTACAACTCTCTTTATTTCATATATAATTATAATATTTTTTCAGAAAAATCAAAACAAATATCATTTATTATATTGTATAATTTTGTTATAAGATACCAATTATTCATGTAGAAAGCTGGTGATTCAATGAATAATCGATTTAGTATTGCTTTATTTCTCACTATTATTACGACAAATAGTATTCTCTATTTTTTCTTACCTTCAAGTATTGTTACGAAATGGGACTTCAATGGAACGCCTACATCAACAATGGATAAAAGCACTTTTGTTATCGTAAATATAATTATATGTTCCTTCTTATTCTTTTTATTTTTAGCTTTATCTAAAGCAGCCAGTAACCAGAAATCTCACCTTTGGATCGGCAACACAATTTTACTTTTTTTATTTTTTGTCGATATTGTCATCGCCCTCATCGCTCTTGGCTATGCACTCCCTCTTGATCATTTCATATTTATAGCATTAGGGATTTTATTTATATTGATAGGCTATTTCAGTTCCAAAATTGATACGACTAAATCTACAGTTTCATTGGAATGGAATGATAAGCACCTTGAAAAAAGAGCTTCAAATATTTGTAGTATTTCAATGATAATAGCAGGTATTTTCCTAGCTGGACTTCCATTTATCGTTTCTGCTTCGTATAGAGGTTATGCTATACTCACAATTATTTTAGGGATGACGATTGTCATTTTACCGAGTACGATTTATTTACTTATGAAAGACAGCAAGCAATCTACTCATATAAAAAGATAATAAAAAAATAGGAGGCTCCATACCTCCTATTTCATCTTTTCTATCTCAACTAAAATACCTTTCTCTATCCAGCCTTCTATTCCATCTCTTTTAACTAAATCATATCCTGAACAACTGCCATCAATGAGAGAAACAATGTCCCCTTTTCTTACGCTTATTTGTGCACAAGAAATATCGGTTTTCACAGTGTATTCACCTGAATTAAGTTGCCTAATATATTCATTTTTCACAAAGAGTAATTTATTCGTTTCTCTTTGCTTACATATCCTATAATCTTTCAACTTCTCCATAGGCTCTATGTAATAATACGGATATGTCACCCCGCCCCGCATGTCTGAATTCGCATTAAAATCTGCTATCACTTCATACTCTGGAAAATAGTCTACATATGTATAAGAAAACATATCACCTGCTCTTGTCCTCTGAATGATAAATGCGTTTAATTGCCCTGCCTCTTTAATCGCATTTCCACCGTCAATCGCAATAATCTTTTTCTCCTTATCAATAACTGGATTGTTAGACGGTGCTTCATCAGAATAGTTCACAACAGGCCAATGACCGACAACTACGTACTTATTTGCTCTATGTGATTTATTGAAAAACTCCGGCATTGCTATCGTATTTTTTCGTTCCGTTTCTTTCCAATCTTCTCTATCTTCAAGGCCAGCATGTACAAAGATATAATCTTCTGTTTCAATCGCTGTTGGTAATTCTGTTAGCCACTTTATTTCTTTTGAAAAATGGCTCATTAATACTTCCCTTACTTTTTGAATAGACGTATCTTCATGAATAGAGAAATGCACACATTCTAACCATTCATTAAAAATCGAATGCTTTCTCGTACATAAATAATTGATAAGACCAGGATTTTCATTTAAAAGCGCATCAACTAAAACTTCACAATTCCCTTCAACAACGTGAACATTTGAATTATTCTTTACAAGATTCATTACGTAGTTTACTACACCGATGCTATCTTTTCCTTTCTCACAAAGATCACCATTAATAATTAAATAATCTTCATCTTTAAAATTAACTTTATGTAGTAATTCTTTTAAAAGTGGTAATTCTCCATGAATATCAGATATTACGATTACTCTAACATCATTAGGGATTGATAGTTTCTTTATTTTTTCCAAGTATAAGCGCTCCAATCATTCTCTGTATTATTTATATAAAAAATAATTCAACAACATAAATTATAAACCTTTCTAAAAGAAATAGGTTCTATATATTATGTCATATAGAACCTACCCTTCTTTATAATTCTTTATGAAAAGAATAGCTTACCTTATCATAGCCTTCTCTTTCATAAAAGCGGTGAGCGTCTAATCTAGGAAACGCTGATGTAAGAGCGATGGACTCACATTCATTTTCTTTTCCCCAGTTCTCTATATACGAGAGTAATACTTTCCCATACCCTTTTGAACGATGTGCTTCCGCAGTTACAAGGTCATACACAAAAACATGTTTCTCATTATAAAAATTCGTACAAATCGCTACACCAGCTAGACTAACAACTTCATCCTCTTCATTACGTAGCGAAAATAGTTTATAATTTTCTTCTTTCATTTTTTGAAATAAAGAACTTGCTTCTTCTTTTGAAAGTTTCGTTCGTAATTGCTGTAATACCGGGAATACATCATGTAAGTCTGCCTCTGTTACTACCGCTCTAATATTCAGTATGAATCTCTCCTTACTATTTATAAAATTTTCTAAATGTTATATTATCATTATAAGAAACAACTGCCCTTAACTTAAGTGACAGTTCTATTCTTTTTTATAAGGCCAGTATAAAGAGGAGCGTCTACGAATGGATCTTACTATCCCATTACAATTACACAGTAAAACACCCATTTACATACAGATTTACGAATATATAAAACGAGAAATTTCTCATGGATTACTATGTGCCGGTACACGCCTTCCTTCTCACAGAAATTTAGCTATGCAACTTAATGTGAGCCGTATTACAGTTGAATCTGCTTATCAACAATTACTAGCTGAAGGGTATGTAGAAAGCAAACCGAAGCGTGGGATTTTTGTTGCAGAAGTTGATATTGATGTCATTCAAAAGAAACAGCAAATTGCATCAAACAGTGCTAACAATATAGAAAACGAACAATATGATTATGATTGTAGTCAAGGACTTATTGATCAAAAAGCTTTTCCGATAACAAACTGGAAAAAAGCAATAAATGAAACTTTATTTCAGTATGAAAATGAATTGTTTGCTAAAGAAGATCCACAAGGTGAGCTCGTTCTACGAGAACATATTTCAAAGTATTTATATCATGCTCGCGGGGTACATTCTTCACCTGATCAAATTATTATCGGTGCAGGTACGCAGCCTCTTCTTTGGCTACTACTCCAGTTACTTGGTTCAAAAAAGGAATATGGAATCGAAAATCCTGGATTTCACCGTATACCTGCTATGATTCAAAGTTCTGACCTCCGCGTTCACCCTATCCCTTTAGATGATAAAGGGATTCATATTCCCGCTTTACGTGAATCAGGTTCCAATGTAGCGTATGTCACTCCATCTCACCAATTTCCACTTGGAATCATTATGCCGCTATCTAGAAGACTCGAATTATTAAAATGGGCGAATGATTGTAAGGACTATATTATTGAAGATGATTACGACGGGGAATTTCGCTATATAGGAAAACCTATTCCTTCTTTACAAGGGCTAGATTCAAATGAACGTGTTATTTATATGGGAACTTTCTCAAAATCTTTTTTACCTTCTTTACGAATGGGATATATCGTTTTACCACCTCATCTATTAGGAGCTTATCAAGAACTTGGTGGTATGTTTAAACAAACAGTTTCTACGCTGCAACAACTTACCTTTGCTACCTTTATTCAAAATGGTGATTGGGAACGCCATATTAACCGAAGCCGCACGTTATATAAAAGAAAACATATTTCTTTAATTAAATCTATTACAAACGAAATGGGAAATAACGTTCATGTACTTGGTGAACAATCTGGACTTCATATCGTACTTCACGTTCATAACGGGATGAATGAACAAGAACTTATTCATGCGGCTGCGAAACAACGTATTAAGTTATACCCTCTTTCCACATACGATTCTGTTCATAATATAAGGGAGGAGTCGTATGTATTGCTCGGTTTTGGCAGTATTCCAGAGAATCGTATCGAAACTGTTGTCCAATTACTGAAAAAAGCCTGGTTCCCTAAATAAGAATAGCTCCACGCAAGTTATACTTACGTGGAGCTATCTTCATTCACTATTTTTCTGATTTCGCTGTTCTTCCTGGTCGTTTAACACCTGTTGTTTCTGTTGAATAGGAAGCTTCAATGATAGCAGTTGGATCTACAGAGAGAACGAGATCTTTCATTTTCGGATAAATGAAACGGTTTGTAATACAATAAATAATTCTCTTTTCTTCTCCTAAAAAACCACCTTCTCCATGTAGATACGTAACAGATAATTGCAATTCTTTCATAAGTAGATCGCCTATTTCTTTATTTTTACCAGAAATAATCATAACGCTCTTTCCTTGATTTATACCATCTAATATGAAATCAATCATCTTCGTAACAATATAGAAAATTGCTAATGAGAACATCGCTTGTTCGATTGAAAATAAAATCGCTACAAATGTGAAAATAACTGCATTTACAGCAAGTAAGAATGTACTAATTGGTACTTTAAAGTGTTTGTTCATCCAAACTGCTAACATTTCTGATCCATCTATTGCTCCGCCCATTTTGACAACAATCCCAACGCCAATTCCAAACAATACTCCGCCATAAAGTACAATTAATAGTTCAGAAGTTGTAATCGCCGGAAATGGTTTTAAATAAATTAATCCGAGTGTTGTAACTACATTTGCATAAGATGTACGGATGAAGAACTTCTTCCCCATTACTTTTGCGGTAAATAGCAGGATAGGAATATTAAGTCCTAAAAACACTCCGTACAATGGTAATCCAGCAACTTTATTTGCCATAATAGCAATGGCCGTTACCCCACCATCTACTAATCCATTAGGTGCTAAAATAAGCTCTAATGAACCCGCTACAATAATCGATCCAATTGTTAATAAAACGTATTCAAATACTCTTTTCATTCATTACCCCCAAAACTTATGTATTTTCTTAGTATTATTTTAACGTAATTTTACTACTAATTCAAAGATATGAGTTTATATACACAAAAGTTTCACCTTTGCATTGATTTTTTATGTAATTTATTTATAGAAACACACTTACATATTACAGTAAGTGTGCTCCAAACATTTATTTAAGTTTTGAGTATGGATTCATTTTCATTTTTAATATTTCATCAACTGCCCTATTATACCCACCAGCATTCCGAAGTGACTCTCCAACTTTACGACTATTTTCCTTAAACGTTACATCACCCATTACTTTTTCTACAGCTTCACGTAACGATTCAGAAGTTAATTCTTTACGATTAAGCCTTATTCCAGCTCTTACTTCACTCACTCGTTTCGCAACTAAAGGCTGATCTCCTGTTACTGGAATTACAACTAACGGGACACCGTAATATAGTGCTTCACTCGAACTATTCATACCACCGTGTGTCACGAATACATCAGCATGCTGTAATATTTCTAATTGCGGCACGTAATTATACAACATAAAGTTATTCGGAATGTTTTCAAATTGACTTATATTTATCTTCTTACCAACAACTATTATGACTGTCGCTTCTACATCTTTAAACGCTTCAAAACATTTTTCATATAGCTCAGGTTGTTCATTAAAAACTGTTCCCATAGAAATGAAAATCAATTTTTTATCTTTTAAATCTACCATAGGAAAGCTGCCTACTTCTTTACGCGTAGCAATTGATGGGCCGACGAACTTATACGATTCATCGAATACATCTGAACGCGGCTGGTATTCTTTTGAAGTATATACGATAGTAATATCTCCAGGATGATTCATAATATCATACATACTATTACATTTCATTCCATACTGCCTATTCCATTTTTCCATTCCCGCTAAACAAGATAGATATAATGGATTCGTTTCGTCTACTTGTCTTAATTCTTGTTCATCATTAAAAGTAATGTACTGATTAAAAGCAAACGTTGTACAAGAAGAAACGCTAGGTAATTTTAAAGCATTGGCTATAATACGTCCTACCGGAAAATGATTATCGTATATCATGTAATCGTACTTTTCCCCTTTTGTTTCTTCTACA
>Ga0209025_1004334_pt1 | contig 12396 bp, 10 predicted proteins | sample AraplaMF_Col_mLB_FD_184256 | JGI IMG/M metagenome (GOLD analysis project Ga0209025, IMG submission 184256) | Arabidopsis root microbial communities from the University of North Carolina, USA - plate scrape MF_Col_mLB (SPAdes) (version 2) | ecosystem: Host-associated > Plants > Roots > Endosphere... | reverse complement strand
GGAAATCTACTTCATGGGAAGAAGGGCAGCGAACGTATAGCGCATTTAATTATGAAAACAAAAATCTTCATGAAAAAGCGCAAAGATTATTTCCAGGCGCGCATCCTGTACATGATAACCCAGAGGACCATGAACAAAATCCCAGTTAATGTCTTTATTATGCTCTGAATATATTGCCCTATCTTTTTGCTGAATTATGTTGACAATAAGAAATTTAGCCTGTAATATAAAACGTAACTTATCACTGTTTCTACAGGATTCGACAAAATTTAATTTACTTAAACTTGTGATCTCAACTTCTATTTACAGCTATTAGAGCGCTGTAAGTAGAAGTTTTATTTATGTTATCGATGAAAAAGAAAAAAGCAGGTCTGCTCAAGCAGGCCTGCTTTTTTTATTATTGAACAGCGTCAAATTTATTTACTTTCCACTGTGCACCAGATTTATAGAATGTGACAGTGCGTTTTACGCTGCCTCCATCTACAGTTGGAACTGTGAATTCATAAGAGCGAACTGTTGCTGTTTGATACACAAGTTTTGTTTTTGCTTTTGACCATTCTAACATGCTGAATCCGTCGCCGATTGGGTGTGCAAGTTTGCCGTTATATGTGATATAGCCGTAATTTGTTAGTCCTTTTTCTACTGCACTATTTGTAAATGTTTCAGATAAGTAGCTTGATAGCTCAGCTTTTGTATCAAATTCAGGGCAAAGATACACGTACTCAGTTCCTTTATATTCAAATGTACGTTCTGTACATGGTTTGTTTTTATAACCGTGCAGAGCACTCCAGAAATGATTGCTGGCACTAGCTGCAATTTTGACAGCATTTGCATCCGTTAGTGTTGTAGATGTTGTTTGTGCTGTCACTCCAGTGCTTAGTGTAAAGAAAATAGCGATTGATGATAAAACTAGTCCAATTTTTTTCATTTCTAACTCACTCCTAATCAATTAACCTTATTTATGTAACAATTATGTGTTTTTTATTTCTTTTGTTACATTTATATTACAATAAATCTGTAATAAAAGAAAGTGTTTTGTCTTTTTTTCTTAAATTTTTTTAGATTTTTACTAGTTTCTGAAGTAGATATAATAAATAAATTGCGGATAAATGTTGATTTATCAGGGTTTTTAAACCGATTTTTTTGTTTTGCATTCGTTTTTGTTACAAACAATTTTTTTGTAACAAAACTGTAATAAAAGAAGCTGGATACTTTCACGATACAGAAAAATAAAGATAAAACGGTGAAAAAGCGATTCTAAAAGTTTATTTTCCTTTTTTAAGCGTATTTCTTTTGCGCTTTTGAGCTTTTTAGTAGAGTAGAGTAAGGGGAGGCGAAATCATGAAAGCCATTATACATAGTGAGAAAAGCGGGATAGCAGGCATGAATTACAGAGATTTTCCGGAGATGCCCCCTGAAAGAGGAGAAATTCAGAATAAAAAAATTCCCAGCGCTAACTGGGGACCTTTTTATATAATCAAACGTTTGTTTAAATGAAAAAAACAAGGTAATAACAGGAGTTCCAGCAGTTTTTTATCATAACCACCAAGCCAATAAAAAGGTAACAAATCCTCCTAATATCAAAAATCCCATGCTGTATTTGAGCGTGTATTTAAACAGTTCACTTTCTTTTCCAGCCAGTCCCACTGCCCCGGCAGCGACAGCAATTGATTGAGGCGAAAGCATTTTAGCCATTACGCCGCCGGCAGTATTAGCCGCTACAAGAATAATTGGCAAGACATTAATTTGCTGAGCTGTAGTTAGCTGCAAGTTGCCGAACAGCGCATTGTTTGATACGACAGATCCCGTTAGAAATACGCCGATCCACCCAAGAAATGGTGATAAAAATGGAAAATAAGCAGCTGATGTAGCAAGCGCCAATCCAAGTGTAGAAGACTGTCCTGAATAATTTGAAATAAAAGCAAAAGCAATGACCATCATTATCGTCATAATAGGTCTTGCTAGTTCTTTTACGGTTTCTAAAAGAGTAGTCCATGCCACCTTTGGCGATACGTTAAGCAAGAGAACTGAAAGGATACAAGCGATAAGAATTGCTGTACCTGTTGCTGCAAATACGTCTATTTTTAAGATAGCAGCATAAGGCGTAGGATCCTTTACTAAAGGAGCTGCTTTAATTACATGATTGTGTAAAAATGGGACGTTAATAAGCAGGTTCATATGTTCAAGCATCGTTTTGACAAAAGAAATGCTCCAAGCCGTAACGAGTACCGTTAATAGAATAAAAGGAGACCAAGCCTTTAAAATTTGTTTTGGTGACAGGCTGAAGCTTTTAGCTGCTGCCGGGCTTGTTCGTTTAATATAAAAAGCAAGAGCAAGCAAACTCACAATAGAAGATGTGATATTTGGAAGTTCAGGGCCGATGTATGTAACAGTTAAATACTGTGTCAGTGCATAGGAAACGGCTGTGATGCTCGTTGCTTTCCATACGTCTTTTAATCCTTTTATCCCATCCATAATAAAGACAAGTAAAAAAGGGATAAGAAAAGAAATAATCGGAAGCTGCGTGCCAAGAAAATGAGCAATTTCTTTTGGATCTATGCCAGATACTTGTCCTGCGACAATGACAGGAATCCCCATGGCGCCAAACGCTCCTGAAGCTGTATTAGCAATTAAACATAGCGCCGCTGCTTTTAACGGCTTGAACCCAAGTCCAACTAGGAGCGCTGCTGTAATGGCAATTGGAGCTCCAAACCCCGCTGCTCCTTCTAAAAAAGCATTAAAGGAAAAAGCAACAAGAAGCATTTGCAAGCGGGGGTCATCGGTTATTGAAATAATAGATTGTCTAATGGTAGTAAACTGTCCGCTTTTGACAGTTAGCTTGTATAAGAACACCGCGCCGATAATAATATAGCTGATGGGCCAAAGTGCATACAAAAAACCATAGCCTGTGGCTCCTAAGATCATTGAGGCAGGCATATCATAAAAATAAATAGCAATAATCATAGAAAGAAGTACCGTAATACCGGCAGCAATGTGTCCTTTTAATTTCAAAAGAGTTAAAGCAATAAAGAAAAAGATGATGGGGATGAGTGCAATTAGTGCAGAAAGCCAAATATTATTTAACGGATTATATACCTGAGTCCACGTCATATTCATACACCTCTACTACATATTTAAAACAAGGGAGCGGGGGAGTCCCCCGCAAAAATCTTTTGATGTTACACAAAAGCTCTGTCGCGAGTTTGCTTAAGAATGCCAGCAGAGTGCTCGAGCTGCTGCTGTTCGTGAGGAGTTAAATTCAATTCAATAATTTGGCGCACGCCGTTTTTATTAATAATGGCTGGTACGCCGATATACACATCAGAAATACCGTATTGTCCTTCTAATAAAGCAGATACCGTTAAAATAGAATTTTCATCATCTAAAATAGCCTTGGTGATGCGTACAAGTCCCATCGCAATTCCGTAATAAGTCGCTCCTTTTCGATTAATAATATGATAAGCCGCATCGCGGGTTTGTTCGAATAGATACTGCATATCCGGTTCTTTTTCAATAGCGGCAGTATTGATAAAATGTTCGAGCTTCACACCGCCAATTTGCGCATGGCTCCAAACAGGAAATTCCGTATCTCCGTGTTCGCCCATAATATAAGCGTGAACGTTGCGAGAATCTACTTCGAAATAGTCGCTCAGCAAGTAGCGGAAGCGAGCTGTGTCAAGAATCGTTCCTGAACCAATTACCCGTTCGTTTGGCAATCCTGATACTTTTTGTGTAACGTGTGCAAGAATATCAACTGGATTTGTTGCCACTAAAATGATGCCGTCAAATCCGCTGTTCATAATATCTTTTACAATGCATTCAAAAATTTTAACGTTTTTTTCAACTAGATCTAAGCGCGTTTCCCCTGGAGCTTGATTAGCGCCCGCTGTAATAACTACTAAATCAGCGTCAGCACAGTCTTTATAATCTCCAGCCCAGATTTTCATCGGTGTGGCAAATGGCATTCCATGATTGATATCGCGTGCTTCGCCTTCTGCTTTTTCTTTGTTCATATCGATTAACACTAATTCATTGGCAATACCTTGATTCACCATTGAAAAAGCGTAGCTTGAGCCAACAAAACCAGTTCCGATAACGGCAACTTTTCGTGTTTTTGGTGTGAATTGTGTTTTCATTTGTATCATCCTTTGAATTTTATTTTGTGATGTTTTTCACAATGTTAGTGTAACAAGAATAAATACCCTCGGCTGTGATAAAAATCACACCTTTTAAAAAATAGTAAACAATTCTAAAGGGCGATTTTAAAAAAGAGTCCTTCTACGTGAAGTGCCACATTTAGAAAGATCTTAAACGTTTAAAGTGTTGAGTAAAGGCAACTTGTTTTGCAGAAAGCTAAAGAGTTTAACGTTCTCTATTTGTATGTTAACAGCCAATAATGTTTCTATAGACCCACACGAAATCCATTTGTTACACTAAATTTGCTTATTTTGAATAAAGGAGTTGAAGGGATGGAGAACTACTATGAGCAAGCCCAAAAAGGCGCTTGGGTTAGTATCTTATCATATATCTTTTTATCAGCATGTAAACTTACTATTGCGGGTGTCACCGCTTCCTCTGCATTAAAAGCCGACGGTCTTAATAACGTCACAGATATTATTGCATCAATTGCCGTCTTAATCGGTTTAAAAATCTCTAAAAAACCTCGCGATAATGATCATCCCTATGGACATTCCAGAGCGGAACATATCTCTTCACTTATTGCTTCTTTTATTATGATGGTCATCGGACTAGAAGTATTGGTCGATGCGGGTCAGTCATTATTTATGGACAAATCTGAAGCGCCTAATTTACTGGCTGCTTGGGTAGGTCTTGGAGCCGCTGCTGTTATGGGTGGTGTCTACCGATATAATATTAAGCTTGCTAAAAAACTTGATAGCCAGTCTTTATATGCGGTTGCTAAAGATAATTTGTCTGATGCACTTGTGAGCATAGGGGCTGTTGTGGGAATTTTCGGCTCACAATTCGGCCTGCCTTGGCTGGACGTGGTAGCTGCTTTTGCTGTGGGAATTATTATTTGTAAAACAGCCATCGAAATTTTTAAAGAAGCAGCTCATTCTTTAACGGACGGATTTGATGAAGAAAAGTTAGGGCACTACAAAGAAAGCATTGGGCTTGTAGAAGGGGTAAAAGAAGTAGAAGATGTGAAAGCGCGCAAGCTTGGTAATCAAGTCGTTATTGATGTAACTGTTAAAGTAGATCCTCATTTAAATGTTATTAAAAGCCATGAAATTGCTGATCAAATTGAACATATGATGAACGATGAGCATCAGATTAAAGATACGCTTGTTCATATTGAACCTGATGCATACGAAAAGCAAAAATAAAACCAGCACGTTCTTTCGTTATGAAAGGATGAGCTGGTTTTATTTTTGGGGAAATTTGAAATAATTCACAAAAACTTCTTCAAAAATGAAAATAAAAAGCCGTTATTAGTAATATAAAGATTTTTGTAGAAGGGTGAGGGAATGAAGAGGTTAAGTGCAAAGCTCGTAGTATTTTTTAGTATTTTTATAGCTATTTTATTATTAGTTGTTTCAGGGGCTGTTTATCAATTTACCAAAACACAAATAGAAAAAGATGTAGAAGTTCAGTCTCAAAGTCAAGTGAAAGAGTTAAAAGAAACGATTCATACGTACTTAGACATGTATAGTCGTTCTTTGCTGACGTACAGTGAGAACGATGTAATCGTTAATTTTGTTAAGCAAGAAGGAAATGGAACAAATCAAGAGAAAAATCCTTATTTTACATGGAATACGGTTCAAAAAGAGTTTACGCAGTTTAAAGAAAAATATCCGAACCTGGCACTTGAATACATAGGCACTAAAAATAAGGGAATGTATTCTGTTCCTAAGCAAGAGTTTGGTTCAAACTATGATCCGACTTCCAGGGTGTGGTATAAACAAGCAGTAGAATCACCTGATGAGGTTGTTTATACGGATCCATATGAAGATGCAGCAACAAAAAAGACGGTTGTGACGATTGCAAAGGCTATTTTAGATCCAGATACTAAAAAGGTGCTGGGTGTTATAGCTATTGATTTAGACTTAGATGCATTAAAAAACATTGTAGGTAAGGCAAAAGTAAGTCACGGTGGGTATGCATTTTTATTTGATCAAAATGGCACAGCGCTCGTCCATCCAACAGAAGCTGGAAAAAATTTAATGAATCAGCCATTTATGAAAAAAATGTACGAAGCAGACCGAAATAGAGATTTCATGAAGTATACCTTTCAAGGTGAAGAGAGAGTGATGGCATATGATACTCTCGAAGGAACGGATTGGAAGATAGGAAATGCCTTTATTTATAATGAAATGCTCTCAAGCGCTCATCATTTACTGACTGTTATTGTCTGGATTGCGTTAATTGGCATCTTATTATCAGTGGTGTTAACCATCTTTTTCTCAAGAATCATTACTAATCCAATTCGCCGCTTGAAAAACGAAGTAGCCAAAGTAACAGCTGGCGATTTAACAGTTCAGGTTAAGACGAAGTCAAAAGATGAAATTGGTGAGCTTACTCATTTATTTAACGATATGGTAGCTAAAATGAAAACATTGATTGGCACGGTTCAGACGTCTGTTGAGACAGTAAAAACGTCTGTTGAAGACTTGAGTGCTGTATCTGAAGAAGCAACTGCATCCAGTGAAGAAATTGGCCGGGCTATCCATGAGATTGCCAGCGGCGCCACGCAGCAGGCTTCTGATGCGGACTCCACTAATCACAAAACGATGAGTTTATCTTCGCAAATTGAAGAAGTCATTGAACAAAACGCCCTGATTAATAAAATGACGATTGAAGCTGTAACCATCAATGAAAAAGGTTTAAAACAAATGCAGCTGCTTCGCAACCAAACCACTGAATCGTCTCAAACGATTCACGCTGTTCAAACTGTAATGGAAGAGTTAACAAGTAAGATGAAAGAAATTGAATCTATTATTTTCACGATTAATAGTATTTCAGATCAGACAAATTTGCTTGCACTAAATGCTAGTATTGAAGCAGCTCGTGCAGGAGAACATGGCAAAGGATTTGCGGTAGTAGCTGAAGAGGTGCGAAAACTTGCTGAACAGTCCTCGCAGGCCACTGAACAAGTTCGCCACACGATTGCAGCGATTCAAGGGGAAGTGGTAGCTGCGCGTGAAGAATGCAACCGTACAGAAGAGCTTTCAAAGTCTCAAGACTTTGTGGTAGGAGATACAGAACAAGCTTTTCATGAAATTGCAACCACGATTGAACAAGTGGCGGCGGCTGTCGAACATGTGACAAGCAGCATGGACAGTATTGATGAGCATAAGGAAGACGTGGTAGCGGCCATTCAAAGCATAGCAGCTATTGCACAGCAGTCAGCTGCGGGAACTGAAGAAATTACGGCTTCTACAGAAGAACAAATTAGAGCTATTTCTACTGTTTCTCAATCCGCTGAACATCTGCAGGAGATTAGTGAAGAATTGGCGAATTTGATTCGTCAATTTAAAATTAAATAAAAAAGAGCGCCAATATGTTATTGGCGCTCTTTTTTATTTAATAGGAAAACAAGTTGCTGTACGGTAAAAGAACCTGCTGATCTGGAGGTGCAACAGCTGACACTCGCTGATGAGTAAATGGATGTAGAAAAGAAAGCTTAATGGCGTGTAAAGCTTGCTGCTGTTCTTTCAATTTCTTTCCTCCATAAAGCGTATCACCAACTAATGGATGGCCAATGTGACTCATATGAACACGAATTTGGTGAGTGCGGCCGGTCTCTAGCGAAAGTTCAATAAGCGTTTCATTTTTTGCCGTATTGCGCTTTAACACCCGATACGATGTTTTGGCAGCTTGTCCCGTTCTAGATACTCTTCTTCTCGTAGCGTGATGCCGATCGCGTCCAATAGGTTCGTTAACGATTCCTTGCTCTTTTTTCATGATTCCTTGGACAAGAGCAACATAAGTCCGATTAATTTTACGTTCAGCCAGCAGCTGGTCAAACACAGAGCTTGCTACAAAATGCTTCGTGAATAAGATAGCACCTGATGTATCGCTGTCCAAACGATGAACGTGTCTAGGCTTTGTTCTGAGGCCTATTTTTTGAAAATAAGCAGCTACAGCATTTAAAAGAGTTTTTTGGTCCTGTTCTGATGAAGGATGAGTATCTAGGTTTATTGGTTTGTTTACGATCAGTACGTGCTCATCTTCAAACAAAATCTCTATATTAACATTATAAGGTGTTACTTCATTAGGCTCTGCTTCAAAAAAAGGGAGTGACACTCTATCATCTTCCTTAAGGGTGTTCCTCCATGGTAAAGGCTCACCGTTTAGAAGCACATTTTTATTCATCCGAAACTGATGCAGCGTTTTTTTAGGAATATGCCATTTCGTTTTTAAATAATCTTCAATTGTTTGCCCTGCATCATTTTTTGCGATTTTATCTTCTAGCCATTGGCCGTGTATACTCATATTTAATCCCTTCCTTACATACTAGTAAATATCCTTTAATCTTTAAAAAGAACTTGTAAATAATTAGGAGGAAATAACTACCTGAAGTTCTCGTTTTATGTTTATGTTATGCTAAATAAAGAGACATAAGTTAAGAGAAAAAGGGGGGGTAACCATGAAAATTGCCCAAGCAGCTCCGCCAGAAATGGAGAATTACATAGAAGAGTTGACTGAACAGCTTCGCTATGACCTGTTACCTCGGTATGTATCTGTAGATAAGCTTAATCCTGATGAATTATTAAATCCAGATTATTGTACAGACCATTTATATAATGGCTTACTCGATGAAGCATTGCAAGTCATTAGTAGCCTTCAGACAATAATTGCCGTGATTGAAGCGATTCAACACCGGCCGATTGAAGAAAGCGACTGCGAGCAATTCGAAAAAAATATTGCAATTTTAAAAAAATATGGATTCTTATTTCCTGTTGCTATTGAATGTTTTGCAAAAGAAAACAATTTGATTACGTATTCGTATGAATCGTTTTATAATTCATACATAAATTGAAAAGAAAAAAGCATGGTTATCCCATGCTTTTTTCTTTTTTTTAATGAATTTAGGCTTTCAATTGGATAAAAAAAGAACTTGTGATATCGTTAAATTCGGATAAAGTTCTTATAGAAACATGAAATCAAATACTATTGCTTTTCATATAACAAATAAATTGAAATAATACAGATGTATAACGTACTGTAAATTATGTAAATCATACTAAATAATGTTATGATTAGACAGGCTGTATAGAGAAGAACATTTATCTTTCATAAGATTACAGAACGTTTCAATCTTATTACATATGTTTAAAATTAGCCTAAATGGTTTCTTTTTACGCCTATATCATATACAATGCCCCCTAGATGATTTTTTCGAATAGCTAATAATCGTTTGGGATTATGAAAGGAGATTAATCATGAAAAAACTGATGTATACATTGCTCATTGGGTTAATTGCTGCAGCTTTAACAGCATGCGGTTCAAACGATGATGCAAAGCAATCAAAAAGTGATGATCAGAAAACTGCACAAACTGAGAAGCAAAAAGAGGCTCAGGAAAAGCAGGAAAAGCAAGCAAAAGAAATGCAGAAGAAATTAGATAAACAAAAAGTAGATGAGAAGAAAACCGTAGCGGTTGTAAACGGTAAAAAAGTTTCTGGTGAAGAATATAATGCTGCATTATCTTCATCACAAGCCCAATATCAACAAATGGGACAAGACCCAACATCTAAAGAAGCAGCTAAACAAGTAAAGCAGCAAACAATTGACAATTTAGTGGGTCAAACGCTGCTATTGCAAGAAGCTGAAAACAAAGGCTATAAAGCAACTGATGAAGAAGTAAATAAAAAGTTAAAAGAAACGAAAAAGCAGTTCAAAACAGATAAACAGTTTAAAGCGGCTTTAAAAGATGCAGGACTAACTCAATCACAATTAAAGTCTGAGCTGGCTGACAGCATTAAATATCAGCAGTACGTAGATAAAGACATCCAAACACCAGAAGTAACGGATAAAGAAATTCAAGATTATTACGATCAATTTGCAAAACAAAGCCAAAGTCAAGCAAGCGGCGGTAAAGAACAATCTCAAATGCCAAAGCTTGAAGATGTAAAGCCTCAAATTAAGCAGCAGCTTGAACAACAAAAGAAACAAGAAGCATTAGAGAAAAAAGTTGAAGAACTTAAGAAAAATGCAAAAGTTGAAGTGAAGCTTTAAATACAAATGAAACGGCCTTTTAAAGAGCCGTTTTTTTTGTTATGTACATTATTGCTTTTTGTCAGTAAAAAGGGGTGCGTGAAAGATTTTATTGTATTTTGACTTATAAAGTAAAAAGTGTTCTGATGGTTTGCCTTTCATCCTATACTTTTCTTATATAGATACAAGAGAAATTGGGGGAGTCAATAAATGAAAAAGGTGGCTGTTTTTTTTGTTGGGCTTATTTTTTTACTCGCGGGGATGGGTCTGACAGGCAATGCGTCTGCGGCGTCCAATCAACTTATTATTATTAATAAATCTACTAACACCCTTGCTTTTTATGATGGAGGAAAATTAGTAAGGACGTTCAAAGTTGCGACAGGGAGGCAGATGGGTTATACACCAGAGGGTACTTTCAGCATTGTGAATAAAATTAAAAACCGCCCTTATTATAAAGACAACATTCGGGGAGGAGATCCTAGGAATCCGCTAGGTGATCGCTGGCTAGGGTTAAATGCACGCGGAACATATGGAACGACGTATGCTATTCATGGAAATAATAATCCAAGTTCTATCGGGACTTACGCAAGTTCAGGGTGCATCCGTATGTATGATGAAGAGGTACGCTGGCTGTTTGACCGCGTTCAAACCGGTACAAAAGTGGTTATTGGTCAATTTCATTCTCAAAGTTTTGATTCAATCGCTGTTAAAAACAAATACAAAGTAAGCAGTGCTCCAGTCGCCCAGAATCTTTGTAAAACGAAAAAGCTCTCAAAAGGCCAAATTGGTTTTGTAACGATTCAATCACCGATGGTTTTGTTAAAAGAAGAAAAAGGAAAATGGGTAAAGATTCGTACGTTAAATCGCGGTGAACGCTATAATGTATATAAAATAGACGGCATTAAAGTCTCTTTAGGACCAGGATTTATTGAAAATTATCCTAATAAAAAAACATCCATAAAATTAGATGTTTGCAAATAGAAAATGACGCTGGGACAAAAGTATTTTAGCCCAAGTGAAAAACGAACCGCTAATCAACATGTTTGATTTGTGGTTCGTTTTTTTATTGTGGTGAACGCGGGTTTCATCTGTTTTGTTCCTTCTAGCAGTTGATGGGAGGGAAAGGCGAAGGCTCCTGCGGGAAAAGCGGAAGGGATGAAACCCCGCAGGAGCGTACGCGACGAGGAGGCTCATCGGCCGCCCGCGGAAATCAACTGCAGTGTCACAAGCTAATGCATCCATTTGTTCGTCTTTCGACTGGATTTATTTCGTTATATCTCAACCTCATTTTTTGAATTTTTAATAATGTTTATTATAATAAAAAACAGGGAAACTAATTGCCTAATGAAGAGAGAGAAAGGGTTGTTTTAACGTATGTCTACAATAGATTTATCAAAATTCGAGAAAAAAATGATTATTCGTAACATCAAACCGGACGATATAGATGAAATTTTAGCACTTCAAAAGCTATCATTCCCCGGAATGGATCCGTGGAAAAAAGAACAGCTTGAAAGTCATCTGGCCATTTTTCCAGAAGGACAAATATGTGCAGAGTATGACGGGGAAATTATCGGATCTTGTTCAAGCTTGATTGTGAACTTTGATGAGTACGATGATCAGCATACGTGGGACGATATTACAGACGAAGGATACATTACAAATCATAACCCGGAAGGCTACAATTTGTATGGAATTGAAGTAATGGTTCATCCAAAGTATCGCGGCATGAAAATAGGACGCCGCTTATATGAAGCGCGTAAAGATTTAGCACGTGAATTGAACCTGAAAAGTATCATCATCGGAGGAAGAATTCCTAATTACCATAAGCATTCAGCTGAAATGTCACCTAGAGAGTATGTAGAGCAAGTTATTCATCATAAAATTTATGATCCAGTGCTATCTTTTCAGCTAATGAACGGATTTACGCTTATGCGTATAAACCCTGGTTATCTTCCTGATGACCTAGCTTCTAATAAGTATGCAACGTTGATGGAATGGAACAACGTAGATTACGTTCGCCGCTCAAAACGCCATTTTAAAACATCATTCCCAGTGCGTATTTGTGTTGTTCAGTACATGATGAAACAGATTAATTCATTTGAAGAGTTTGCAACACAGGTAGAATATTATACAGATGTTGCTTATGATGCAAAAGCCGACTTCTGCGTATTCCCGGAAATTTTCACAACTCAGCTAATGTCTTTCTTGAATGAAAAGA
>Ga0209025_1004332_pt1 | contig 12400 bp, 15 predicted proteins | sample AraplaMF_Col_mLB_FD_184256 | JGI IMG/M metagenome (GOLD analysis project Ga0209025, IMG submission 184256) | Arabidopsis root microbial communities from the University of North Carolina, USA - plate scrape MF_Col_mLB (SPAdes) (version 2) | ecosystem: Host-associated > Plants > Roots > Endosphere... | reverse complement strand
AACGAAGATCCCAAGGCGCTGGCGCGTTTCGAGGCGATCCGCGCGCACGGTGCATTGCGCATGGGGCTGATCCAGAGCCTCGAGCAGGCCGCCACCCGCCAGCACTCGCCGAAGGTGGCGATCGTCGCGCCGGCGCAGGATTACGTTTCCTCGAGCGGCAAGCACATCGCCGCCTCCGAGATCGACCTGCACGTGCGCGCGATGTCGATGGGCAAGCTGCACCACGCGATGATGGGTACGGCCGCGGTTGCGATCGGCACCGCTGCGTCCATCCCCGGCACCCTGGTCAACCAGGCCGCCGGCGGTGGCGAGCACGGCGCGGTCCGCTTCGGCCATCCGTCGGGCACGTTGCGCGTGGGTGCGCAGGCGCGCCAGGTCGATGGCGAGTGGACCGTCACCAAGGCGGTGATGAGCCGCAGTGCGCGCGTGCTGATGGAAGGCGCGGTGCGGGTTCCGGCAGACTCGTTCTGATCGATCGGCCCGGGCGTGAAGCGCCCGGGCCTGGATGCGGATCAGAAGCTGGCGCGAACGCCCAGCGTGTACTGCGAGTAGCCGCTTCCCCCTTCGACCTCACCGGTGACGCCCCAGGTCGGACCGAACCGGACCTGCAGGCCGACGCTGGCGCTGAGCTCGGAGTCGTAGAACTCACTGGTGGTGTAGTTGCCCTTGCCCCAGATCTCGACCGTATCGGTCAGCGCCGAGCGCGCACCGGCCGACAAGCGGGCACCGAAGCCGCTCGGGAAGTTGTCGTCGTCTGCGCTTTCGTCTTCGATGTCCAGGTCGGTATCGATCGCCGAGACTTCGGCCAGCAGGTCGGTGCGATCCGACAGGCCGTGGTGCAAGCCTACGCCAAGGTTGAGCCGCGTCATGGTGACGTCGGCGTCGTACGTCGATGAAACGACTCCCCTGAACGTGTCATGGACCTGCACTTCCACGGTGTCGGTGCCTCGATGGACGCTGCCGAAGCCGTAGAGCGATTCGCCCATCGCCACCGAGGCGGCGCCGAAGAATCCGCCGCTCTTCACTTCCCCCGGCTGCCCGTAGACGAACCGGAACATGTTGAAGCTGGGGACTTCGTCCTGGGCCATGTGGGCGTAACCGCCCTCGACATACGAGTAGTTCAGCGAGCCGGCGAAGGCGCTGAACGGAGCTGCCGCCAGCAATCCTGCCAGTGCAAGTTCCTTCTTCATTGTTTCCCCTGTTATTGAGTCCATGCCTGCGGCCATTGCGCGCGCAGCGACGCAAGTATGCCCCCGCCCGTTACAGGCAATGCTTCGCGACGCGTGACAGCCGTCACGCACCGCTGCAGTGGGAACCTGCGACAAATTCTCATGGCCTGCACGATCCGGATATTGCGCGATCCGGAAAGCAGCGAGGCTGAGCGTCCCGCCTGCAGGACGCGACGCCGATGAAACCCCAGTTGCTGGTCGTCGCGTTCGTCGCGCTGGTGCACGTCTCGCCCGTGAGCGCCGACTGCACGCTGGCCTTCGCACCGCCTGCGCTGCGGCAGGCGGCCAGGGAGCACTACTACCGTTCGCACAAGCGCGATGCGACGCCGCCTGGCCAGCTTCCGCCGGCGGGTGAAGCGGCCTCGGCCGCCCCTTTTCACGCTGCCGAAACGGCTGCCAGTGCATCAAGCGATGGCGCCGTCATGTGCGACCTGGAGGGAGTGGGCCATGAACCGTATCGCCTGGATGTCGTGTCTTGTTGCCCTGGCATTCGTGCCCAGCGCCTGCAAGCGTTCCACGCCGGAAGCGACGCCAACCGCGTCGACGCCGCCAACCCAGGCGCCTGCAGAAAGTAAGGCCGCCTACTCCGACCAGGACATCAGCGACGCCTGGATCTACCTGCTCGGCCGGCTGCTCGTGCTGCGCCAGCAGAAGGCCGACCTCGCCGAAGGCTTCAAGTGGAATGAAATGATCCATCGCAAGCCAGGCGCGGTCGAATGGCCCAATCCGAACCTCGATGTCGCGTACTCCGAAGCCTGGGTCGCCGTCGACGAGGACAGCTGCACGATAGTGACCGTGCCCAAGGTCAGCAAACGCTACTACACGGTGCAGTTCCTCAATGGCTGGGGCGAAACGGTGGCCAACATCAACGAGCGCACGCAGGCCAAGCGACCCGCGGGAGACTTCGCCGTATGCCTGCAGGGCGCGAACGTGACATTGCCGGCCAACACCACGCGGATCGATGTGCCGGTGAAGTACATGCGCGTACTTGCACGCGTGGAGCTGGGCGACAACTGGGACCAGGCCGTCGCCCTGCAGCACAAGTTCTCGATGCATGCCACGGGCGAAACGACGCCGCCAAGCCTGCCGGCGATCCCGGATTTCGACGTCCAGCACCTGCCGGGCGTGGAAGCCTTCGAGAACGCACCCGCCGTGCTCGACAGCGAGAAGGACATCAACGCCGGCATGGACGCCGTCGCCGCGAAGGTGCGCGCGATAGCAGCCGGGATCCAGGATCCTGCCGAGCGTGCGCGCGTTGACAAGGTCATCCACGAGAAGGCGCAGGCCGACCTAGGCAAGGCCTCGGCCACGATTGGCCATGGCAAGGTCCAGAACAACTGGGTGCGCCCGGCCGTAGTGGGCACGTACAACGATGACTGGCTTGGTCGCACCCTGGTAAACCTTGGCGGCATCTGGGCGAACCGGATGGACGAGGTCGTCTACTACAAGGGCAACCTCGACGGCGACGGTGTGCAGCTCAACGGCAGCCACACGTACACGATGACCTTCCCGAAGGATGACCTGCCGCCGAAGTACGCGGACTACTTCTGGTCCGTGATCGCGGTCGACCCGGTGTTCGCGCGCGTGCTGCCCAATCCGAAGAACCGCTTCCTGCTGAACCGCGAGTCGGGGCTGAAGTACAACCCCGACGGTTCGCTGACGCTGTACTTCGCCCCGGAGAAGCCAGCCGACGCGCCCGACCCGAACTGGCTGCCGACGCCGGCGGGCAAGGACTATCGCCTGACGTTCCGCTTCTACGGACCGAAGGGCGGCGTCGCCGATGGCAGCTACTTCCCGCCGCCGCTGGTCAAGAAATCCTGAGGGAGATCCTGCATGCCACTCGTCAAGCCGATCACCCCGCACCTGTGGTTCGACAAGCAGGCGAAGGAGGCCGCCGAGTTCTATTGCTCGGTGTTCCCGGACTCGCAGATCGACTACGTCACCCGCTTGCGCAACACGCCGTCGGGAGACTGCGACGTGGTGGCGTTCACCGTGCAGGGGCAACCCTTCATGGCGATCAGCGCCGGGCCGCTGTTCAAGTTCAATCCGTCGGTGTCGTTCTTCGTCAATTTCGATCCGTCGCGCGATCAGGATGCGCGCGCGAAGCTCGACAAGCTCTGGGCCGCGCTGGGCGAGGGCGGCCAGGCGCTGATGCCGCTGGAACAGCTACCCCTTCAGTGAGCGCTACGGCTGGCTGCAGGACCGCTACGGCGTGTCGTGGCAGCTGTTCCTGAAGCCGTCGGGCAGCGAACCCCGGCCGGCCATCGTGCCGGCGCTGATGTTCACCGGCGACGCCTATGGCAAGGCCGAGGCCGCGGGTGCCTTCTACCGTTCGGTCTTCGACGACTCGCAGGCCGGGCAGCTGGTGAAGTACCCCGCCGGCCTGCCGCAGGACCGGGAAGGCACGGTGATGTTCTCCGACTTCCGCCTGGGCGAGACGTGGTTCGTGGCGATGGACAGCGGGCACCGGCACGGCTTCGGCTTCAACGAAGCGATCTCGTTCATGGTCACCTGTCGTGACCAGGCCGAGATCGACCGCTACTGGGCGCAGCTGTCCAGCGTGCCGGAGGCCGAGCAGTGCGGGTGGTGCAAGGACGGGTTCGGGGTGTCGTGGCAGGTCACGCCGCAGCTGATGGACGAGATCATGGAAGCCGGTGACCAGGCCACCATCGACCGCGTGACCCAGGCGTTCCTGCCCATGCACAAGCTGGAGCTGGCAACGATCAGGGCGGCGGCGTCGGAGGACGTATAGTTGACCGATGCTGGCCGGTCGCCGACAGCTGCCATTCAATCGGTTGTTGTTAGCGTCAACGCCTGCAACGCGCGTTCAGAACACCCTGGAGACCCGCCGTGAACAAGGCCAAAGCATTCAGTCTCCTGAGCCTGTGTGGCGCGTTGGCCTTCGTGCCGGCGATGGCACAGGACGATGTGTCCGCCGCGTCCGCACTGGACCTGAGCGTGCCGGCCACGCCGATCGAATTCACCAACACCGCCGATTACCAGAAGCTTCCGCCGGGTGCCTCACCGGGCGACCCGGTCTGGCGCCCGTTCGCCAACCGGAGCATCGATCCCGATGCCGGCACCAGCAGCGGCTGGCAGGTGCACGGCGGGCTCGGCGTCGGTGTGGGCTGGTCGAAGAACGGTGGCAACAGCAACTGGCAGACCGCCGACATCAACATGGCCAAGACCTACGTCACCGATGACGGCGACACGGGCCATGTCGGCGTGAACATCAGCATCGGCCAGTACGACGGACCCCTGTACGGGCCGGGTTATGGCGCGCCCTACCCAGGTGCGTACTACGGGCCCGGGCCGGGTCCAATGCCCATGCCGGTGGCGCCGTTGGGCCAGGGGCAGATGCGCCGCTGAACGGGGTCAGTTGATGCTGCACGCCGACGCGTCGTAGTCGGCAAGGCGGGCGCCGTCGACCTCGACGAGGCGGTCAAGGCGCAGGATCTCTCCATTGCCCATCGACAGGAACTCCTCGCCCCTGCGGGCGAACACATCGGTGATGACGGCCTCGCGCTGCTGGATGGCGTCGTTGTCATCGCGGAAACTGATGCGCGCGGGCTTGCGCAGGGTCGCGAGGTCCTCGAGGCGATCATGGAACTCGCAGCTGATGGGCTGGTAGGCGGTACGCAGGTGGCTCATGGCGGTTCACTCGGGTGTCCGGCCCGGTCGGCCTGCAGGGTGCAGGCCGACCGTCGGAAGCAATGCTTTACGAAGTGGTGACGTTGACGGCGACGTCGATGTTTCCCTTCACGGCCTTCGAGTAGGGGCAGATCTCGTGGGCGGCGTGGGCAAGCTTCTCGGCGACGTCCTGCGGCAGGCCCGGGATGCGGACTTCGAAGCGGGCAGCCAGCAGCCAGGCGGCACCGCTCTGGCCCAGGTCGACCTCGATGTCGACCGACGTGTCAGCCGGCAGCGTCACGCGCTTCTGCGAGGCAATCAGGCCGATCGCAGTGATGTAGCAGGCCGACCACGCGCCGGCGAACAGCTGCTCCGCGGTGGGGTGCGCTGCAACGGCGTTGAACTGCTGGTCGAGGTCGGCGTGGCCGGGCGCGGACAGCGCCAGGTTGACGTTGCCGTGGTCGGCAGCGGTCGGGACGCGGCCGTAGGTGGTGTGGGTCTTGCCAGTGAAGAGGACTTTGTCGATGGTGGTCATGGTGGCTTGCTCTGGTGGGGGAGGTTTTGTCATCGCGTCCGATTACATCGTATGCGATGGATGCGCACTGTAGGGAGGTCGGTGGGAGCAGTCAATCGGCGGGAAGGGAGTGGTTCAGGCTTTGTTTATCGCATCCGACTGAAGCGCATGCGATGTAAATATGCTCGCGCAAACTGCCGGGCATGTCAAAGCCATTGCCACCATTTCCGACAGGCGGTCATTCGCTGCGTGCATGGCCTGCGCGAGCCGCGCCATAACCCATTCAGATCGACGGGCACGCCAGCGTATCCGCACGCTGGAAACGGTCGCGGGTCCACACTGGTGCGACCGCCATGCACTGAAGGAGTCCCCCATGCCCAGGATCGACAAAGTCCTGTTTACCGGCAAGACGCACACTGCGGCCACGCCCCGCGATGGCACCTCGCGCAGCGCCCACGGCCGCCTCGACATCAAGACCTCGGCGTCCGGATCCGGCACCAGCCAGGAGCAGACATTCGCCGCCGCGCTCGCCCATCCGACCGCCGAACAGTTGTTCGCGGGCGCCTGGTCGGCCTGTTACATCTCGGCGATAGGCGTCGCGGCCCAGCAGAAGAAAATCGCGCTGCCAGCGGACCTGGCGGTCGATCTGGAGATCGACCTGGGCCAGACCGGCGAAGACTATTTCATCGCGGCACGCTTCAACGTCAACGTGCCTGGCGTTGATCAGGCGGTCGCTGAAGGGCTGGTGCATGAAGCGCACCAGATCTGTCCGTACTCGAAGGCCGTGAAGGGCAACATCGACGTGGCGGTGAACGTCACCGTCTGACACCGTGCATGCGATTGAACCGGCGGCATCACGGGAGCTGTCGCCGGCGTGCTGCTCGCGCGCAGGCCCACCGTCCGGTAACCTGCGCAACCAGTTCAAGCCGAAGCCGCTCCGCGGCCGGCCAACCAGGGGGAACTGAGTGACGCAATCTTCTCGTCGTTTCGCCATGCTCGCCATCGCGCTGGGCATGACCCTCCACGGCACCGGATGCACCGTTGCACAGCCCGACCCAGGCGACGTCGCCGTCTACCAGGACCGCCCGTACCTGTTCGGCCACGAAGGCATCCGTCCCGAGGTGCTGGCGGAAGGCCGCGACGTGACCTGGATGTCGACCAACGTCATCTACGTCACCACTGCGCCACAGACCCTGCATATCCCGTTCCAGGACCTCTCGTCCATGGACAACATCCTGCTCGACTTCGACACCAGCGTGCAGCTGCGCGTGATCGATGCAGCCGACACGCTCAAGCGCTTCGGCCCGCAGTGGTGGGCCAACAACGTGCTGTCGCCGTACAACTCGATCGTCCGCCGGGCGGTCAAGTCCGAGAAGATGGCGCAGATGATGTCCGACCCCGTGGCGGCGGAGAAGGTCGACCAGGAGGTCACCGAGCAGCTGCGGGCGCTGGTCAAGGCGTCCGGCATCCGCGTGGAAGTGATGGCGGTCAACCTCGGCAAGGCCAAGCCGAACGAGAACGTGCTGACGCAGATGAACAACACCGCGGCCGAGCAGCAGCGCAACCTGACGCTGGTCGCCGCCACCATCGCCGAGCAGCAGCGCAAGCTGGAGCAGGAAGCCAAGGCCGACGCGGACAACGCCTATCGCAACAAGATGGGCCTGTCGCCCGAGCAGTACCTGGCCCGCCAGCTGGCCGAGATCCAGGCCGAGGCCTGCAAGACCGCCACCGCGTGCTACCTCGTGCCGCAGGGCACCAGCATCGTCTCCAAGTGAGGCGCTGGCGGCTTCCTTCGGGAAGCCGCTTTGGTTAGCGGTCGCTTTCGAACGGCCGCACCATGGCCTTGAGCAGGCTCTGCTCGTCGTCGTCGCCGGTGAGTTCCCACATGAAGACGCCGCGCAGCCCGCGGTCCTTCGCCAGGGAAGCGCGCAGGCCAATCGACTTCGGGTCTTCGTAGCTGACGAAGATGTGTTCCGCCGGATTGAACAGCCACGGCGACTGCGCCGTGTCGTGCCAGTGCTGTTGCCACTTCGGATCGCTCAGCAGGCGCGCCTTGATGTCGCGCCAGTCGCCCGCCTGGAACGGGGCGCTGTAAGGCTGGTACAGGCCATAGCCGGTGTCGCTGGTTACACGATAGCCACGGCCATAGAACGGCACGCCCAGCACCAGCTTGTCCGCGGGAACGCCGTGCTGGAGGTAGTAGTCGACGCCGCCCTCGACATTGTTCCAGCGCCGCAGCTCCGCTTGCATCGGGTCGGCCGGGTCCGCGCGCAGAGGCGCGTTGAACGCGGCCACCGGCGAGAACGTCGTGCCCATGTCGTAGGTCATCAGGTTGATGAAATCCAGCGTCTTCGCCAGCTCGGCAAGTTCGAAGCTGCGCGCGGGATCGTACGGGCCGGCCGACTGCATGCGCCCCACCGGCAGCGCGGCGGTCAGCAGGAACGTCTGCCTGCGCGCTTTGGCGGTGGCGTCGAGCTGGCTGCGGAACTCGCGCGCCAGCAAGGTCATGTTGCGCTGGTCCTCCGGGCGCGCGGTGAGGTGGGTGGGCCCGCCGTAAACCGGGAACTCCCAATCGATGTCGACTCCGTCGAACGCGCCGCGGTGCTGGTCGAAGAACAACGCCATGCACGACGCCACGAAGCGCTTGCGGCTGGCCGCGGTGAGCGCGGCATCGGAGAACCCGCCCGCTTCCCAGCCGCCGATCGAGATGAGGGTGCGTAGCGACGGATGCTTGCGCTTCAGGTCGGCGAGCGCGTTGAAATGTGCGGCGGCCTCCGGCGCGACCGCGCAGCGTCCGTCCTCGATTCGCGCGAACGCGTAGAACACGTGCGTCAGCTTGTCGGCCGGAATCTGCGCGACCGGATAGCGCGATGCCGAGCCACCCGGGTAGTAGGCGCCGATGACATGGCTCGCGGGCGCCTGGCCTGCCGGTACGGCCGCGAGCGCGATGCTGGTCGCGGGGATCCCGAGGAGGAGGGTGGCGAGGGCCCGCAGAGAACGTCGGAGCATCGAGGGCTGCCTCACTGGAAGTACGCCGCCGGAAGATGCCTGAAAAGAGAACGGCGGGGCAAGCCCCGCCGTTCCGATGGTCGATCCGACTGCGTTACTGCTTGGTCGGAACATTGACCTTGTCGATGCCATGGATGACGCCATTGCTCGAGCCGATGTCGGCCGAGGTGACGTTCGCGCCGTCAATGCTGACCTGGTCGTCGGTCATCCTGATCGGCGCGGACTGGCCGTTGACGGTCTTGGCCGATTCCCACTTGCCGATATCGGCAACCATCTTGCGACCACTGACGACGTGATAGTTCAACAGGGATACGAGCTCTTGCTTGTTCTCGGGCTTGAACAGGTTTTCAAGGCGACCTGCCGGAAGCTTTTCGAACGCTGCGTCGGTCGGCGCGAAGATGGTGAACGGCCCGACGCCGCGCAGGGTGTCGCTCATTCCCGCGCGATCGATGGCTTGCCCGAACGTCTTGAACGAGCCATTGGCGGCGGCAGTATCGACGAGGTTCTTGCTGTTCGGGGTGTTGTTGACGGTATTCATGGAATTGGTGCCTTTTGTGCGATCCGTATTGCACGGAATCGAGGGCGGCCGAAGCCAGGCCCCTGCCAGTGGCGGGGCGATAGGGCTCAGTGCGGGTGGGGGGAAGGGACGTACTGCGCGGCTGAGTGGCCGTTACGACTTTGCGTCGTAGTGCCAGCGGAGCTTGCGCCGCGAGCCGTTAGGTAATGGTGATCTGACGACCTGATCGCGATCATGTTCATCGCGCAGTGTGCAATACGATTCAAGACCAGTTTCGCTGGCCTGGCTGCGCCGGCAGCGGTATAACGCGGCTTCGGGCCTTGGTGGTGGGCGTCATGACCGATCGCATCGCTTCATGCAGTTGTGGAAAGCTCAGCGTACGCACGCGGGGCGAGCCGATTCGCGTCTCGATCTGCCATTGCCTGGCATGCCAGCGGCGGACCGGTGGGGTGTTCAGTACGCAGGCCAGGTTCCCGCTCGACGCGGCGACGATCGACGGACCGAGCAGGGAGTTCGTGCGCGTCGGCGATGAGGGCACCTCGGCCCGGTTCCACTTCTGCCCGGAGTGCGGCTGCACCGTCTACTACCTGATGGATGCGTTCCCCGATGCAATCGCCATCCCGGTCGGTGCCTTCGCCGATCCGGAGTTCCCGCCGCCGCGCGTGTCGGTCTACGGGGTGCGCAAGCACGCCTGGGTTCGCCTGCCGGACAGCATCGAGCACTTCGACTGAACCGCCACGCGCCATTGCTGATCGATCAGCTGCGCAGGGCGCGCGCCGGCCTCGTGCGTACCTATGTGCTGCACGTCGTCTGGTTCACGGCCATGTGCTGCTTCGTCGGCTTCCAATGGGACCAGCGAGGCCTCACGACCTCGGTGATGCTGGCACTCGTCACCGTTCCGCCGGTGCTCTTCTATACCGTCCGCGTGCACAGGATCTGCCGCGCCATCGATCCCAGGGCCCGCACCGTCGGGCTGGTTCCGGTGCTGGTGACGACGATCGTGTTGAGCCCGTTCGAGTCCGGCCTCATCCTTCCGGCCAAGAACCTGTTCGTGGCAAGCCGCATTCTCAAGGCGCACGCAGTCGCCTTGCCCACGGCGCAGGAGGCGCCGCTCGAACCCGCATGAAGATCATTGCTGCCACCTACGGCACCGAGGGCGATACCCGTCCGCTGGCCGCGCTGTGCCATGTGCTGCGCAACGCCGGCCACGATGCGCGCCTGCTGGCCGACGCCGGGACGCTGGGCAGCGCGCATGCGCTGGGCGTGCCAACTACCGCGCTCGCAGGCGACATCCGCGGCGCGCTCGAGCCGGGGCAGGGCATCGGCACGGTCGTCGGCGGAAGCAGTGACCTCAATGCCACGGCCAAGGCGCTGGCCGCGATCGCCAACACCCATGCGTCGGCCTGGTTGCGGACGATCCTCGATGAAGCCCGCGACGCCGATCTGCTGCTGGTGTCCGGGATTGCCGCATTCGTCGGGCTGGCCGCGGGCGATTGCCTGCGCATCCCGGTGATCGGCACGGGCATGATCCCGCTGTCGCCAACGCGCGCGTTCCCGTCGCCGTTCCTGCCGCCTTCCCTGGTGCCGCGCGTGCTCAACCGCGCCAGTCACCAGTTCGTCGCCGCGATGATGTGGCGCGCATTCCGCGCATCGACCAACACCGCGCTCACCCAGGTCGGCGGCCTGCCCGCGCGCAAGCGCATGTGGGATGGCCATCCGATGCTCTACGGCGTGTCGCCTTCGCTGCTGGCCGCGCCGGACGACTGGCCGGCCAATACGATCGCGTGCGGGCAATGGATGCTGCCATCCCCGCACTGGACGCCACCGGCGGAGCTGGAGGCATTCCTGGCAGCAGGCGAGCCGCCGATCTACATCGGCTTCGGCAGCATGACCGGCTTCGACACGCAGCGTCTGAAACAGGCGATGGTCGCCGCGTTGCGCGGTCGCCGGGCGCTGTTCCACGCCGGCTGGAGTGGCGTCGACACGAGCGATCTACCGGCCAACGTGCTGGCCATCGGCGAGACCGCGCACGACTGGCTGCTGCCGCGCACCGCGCTGGCGATCCACCACGGCGGGTCGGGTACGTCGCATTCGGCGTGTCGCGCCGGCGTCCCTTCGGTGGTGGTGCCGTTCGCCGGCGACCAGTTCTTCTGGGCGGCGCAGATGCACAGGCGTGGCGTCGCCCCGCCTGCGGTCAAGGGCCGCGACATCAGCGGCGACGTTCTCGCGCAGCGCATCGACCAGGCGCTGGCGGCGCCCGTGGGCGAGCGTGCCCGCGAACTGGGCGCACGCATGCGCGAAGAAAACGGTCTGGCGACCGCGCTTGCGGCGATCGAACGACTCAGCGCACGCAACTGACCGATGCGACGGGCCGTCGTTACTCCTCGCGCCCGGTGGCATCCAGCACGCTGTTGCGCAGCGTGACGATTTCCTTCTGCAGCCGGGCGAAATCCTTCGCGGTCAGGCCCGTTGCATCGCCGAGGTCGATATCGACCCGGTCGCGCAGGCGCTGTCCGGCGCGCGTCACCCGCACGCGCACCTGGCGCTCGTCGGCGGGATCGCGCGCACGCTCGACATACCCCATCGCCTCGAGCTTCTTGAGGATGGGGGTGAGGGTGTTGGACTCCAGGAACAGCTTCTCACCGAGCCCGCCGACGGTCTGGTCGTCCTGCTCCCACAGCGCCACCAGCGTGACGTACTGGGTGTAGGTGAGGCCGAGCTCGTCGAGGATGGGCCGGTAGATCTTTCCGAAGGCGAGGTTGGCCGAGTAGACGGCAAAGCACAGGAACTCGGACAGCTTCCGGTCCGGGCCCCGTTCATTCGTTCTGGCTTTCATGGGTGCCTCCGATGGAGCGATATGACGGCCCGGACTCTAGCACGTATGCGATGCAATCGCTAGCGTGATATATTCCGTCCCGCCATTGAAATCGACCTGGCGGGCTCCATCTTCTGCATCGCGTCCGATCCACACGCATGCGATTAACAAAGATTGAACAATTGGAGAGCATCGATATGACCACCGAGACTGCCATCCTGGCCGGCGGCTGCTTCTGGGGCATGCAGGACCTGCTGCGCCGCTACCCCGGCATCGTGTCCACGCGCGTGGGCTACAGCGGCGGCGATGTCGCCAATGCCACCTACCGCAACCACGGCACCCACGCCGAGGCCATCGAGCTGGTGTTCGACCCGTCGGTGATCAGCTATCGCAAGATCCTGGAGCTGTTCTTCCAGATCCACGACCCGACCACGAAGAACCGCCAGGGCAACGATGTCGGCCTGAGCTACCGCTCGGCCATCTTCTATACGAACGACGAGCAGAGGAAGACGGCGGAGAACACGATCGCCGACGTCGATGCGTCCGGACTGTGGCCTGGCAAGGCCGTCACCGAAGTCGCACCCGCCGGTCCGTTCTGGGAAGCGGAGCCCGAGCACCAGGATTACCTGGAGCGCTACCCCGAGGGCTACACCTGCCATTTCATCCGGCCGGAGTGGAAGCTGCCG
>Ga0209025_1004331_pt1 | contig 12404 bp, 8 predicted proteins | sample AraplaMF_Col_mLB_FD_184256 | JGI IMG/M metagenome (GOLD analysis project Ga0209025, IMG submission 184256) | Arabidopsis root microbial communities from the University of North Carolina, USA - plate scrape MF_Col_mLB (SPAdes) (version 2) | ecosystem: Host-associated > Plants > Roots > Endosphere ... | reverse complement strand
ATAAGCTGTCATCAAATGATTCGCCTACCAAACAGGTGACTACAGCAAAATCAATACGTACGGCTTATGAAAAACTAACATATAAACAACTACAACTAGTACCAACGAAATATTTGAATTCATTACTTCAAGCTGAAAACGCTGAAAATAGTCAAATAGACAAATTAAATAAAGAAATTGACAGTTATGTAGGCGATGCGGAAGATAGTTATCCAATAGATCCGTCAGTAGATTCTTGGCAAAGTCATGTTAATAATGTAAACCGTATTATTAATGAATATAAGGGCTTAACGAAAAATTCAGCGGCTAAAATTGTTGGGTATGGAAGCATTGTAACTTTGCAAAAAGATTTTAAAACAGCCGAAAAAATAATTAAGGACATGGATGCCTATAATAAGCTTTCAGAAACGCCGGGGGTAGCTGAGAGTAAATTAAAAACGAACTACACGAATGTATTGAAAGCTTACAATAAGTTAACTAGTTTACAACAATCTCTTGTTTATAATGCTAACGATTTTTTATTAAATACACCGACGATTACAGTTGACTTAAATGGTAAGGAGCCTGCTGATAAAGCGGCTGCATTGGCTTTAAAGGCTGATGTTGAGAAGCTAGCTAATGTAACGAACTATACTTTTGCACAATTCGAAAGTGCTGTAAATGCAGCAACAACAAAATATAAAAGCCTATCTTCCGCTGGACGAAAGTATGTAACAAACTATTATTTATTAACAGCTGCGAGTAAAGATCTTTCTGGTGTGAAGTCATTCCATAAAAAAGTGCAAGCTGCACGAGAAGAAACTGATGCTGCGAAACAAGCGAAAAAAATTCAAACCGTACAAACTGCATATGCTAAGTTACCTGCAAATCAACAGTATCTAGCAAAACAGCAATATGAAGATTTGCTTAATAATCATCCAGCAGATGGGAATGCACCAGATATCACAACATTAAATAATGAAATTGCAAAAATTGTCTCAGATGATATGTATACAGTTTCAATAGAAAAAATTAATGAGTTTTCAAACCAATATAAAAAGCTAAGCTCTAGTGATAAAAAACGTATTACGAATGCTTCGATCTTAACAACAGCGGTTTCCGATGTGAAAAAAGTAGAATCATTTATGAAGACGTATGAAAAATCATTTATTAACAACCCAACAACTGTTATTAAAGCATTTTATAAGCTAACATCAAAACAAATGAGTTTAGTCAGTCCAGAAGTACGACAATCCATTATCGATAAGGATAAAGGTCAACAACAGTCTAATGAAAGTGCTTTGAAATTAGTAGAATCAATTAATTCACTGCTCGTAAATGGTGAATATATTGATGACTTGGAGACTAAAGTAAAAGAAATTCGTACAGCGTATGATGGCCTAAGTGCTTCGGAAAAGAGCGTCGTTAAAAATTATTCTAAGCTAACACAGGCCGAGAGTGATTTGAAAAAGGTAGCTGATGTACATGCACTTTATGTACCTTCCACAGAAGAAAATGCAGCGGCTCGTAAAACTTGGCAAACTGCCTATGGTAAGCTCTCGAAAAAATTAGAAATTTTATATAAGAAAATGTATGAAAACGATATTTAAAACTGTTTAAAAGCCAAACCCCGAATAATAAAATTATTCGGGGTTTTAATTTGTGCGTCTAGTATGAAGATGTCGATAAAAATTAAAAGTTGGGTGATAAAACGAGAAAGTTTATCGATAAAACTCAGAAGTTGGGCGATAAATTTCAAAAGTTGAGCGATAAAACGAAAAAGTGTTCCGATAAAATTCAAAAGCCGCTTCGCTTTCGCGCACAAAAGACATCCGCTGCCTTGACCATCCATGAAAGAGCACCTTTCATTAATACAATTAGTTTTCAGTAAAAAAAGCCTATTGGTTGAATTTATCTTTTTTATTTGTGTAGAATATCAATTCTTCGATATACTATTTATAGTTAATCTGCATAATAATTGAGAATTTTTTGTCATAACAAAAGTAGTTTGACATAGAAGGTAGGAACTAAAGATGTATAAAATAGGTGTTGTTGGCCCAATAAAATCCGTAGAAAAAATTATCAAGTTAGCACATGAAATCGAGCAGGATATGGAGTTTATCCCATATATTTATTCGATTGCTACAGAAACGAAACAACTTGTGGAAACTTATAATCAAGATGTTGATTTTTGGCTATTTTCGGGATACATACCTTATAAAATTGCTAGTCAGACAAGTGTCTCACAGGATAAGCTAGCACATATCATCTTTTCTGAAGCGGCCATTTACAAAGGCTTTTTTGAGCAATCCTATAAGATGGGAAAAGTTGTTGAGAATGTCAGTATTGATATTATTTCATCACCTGCACAAATGGCGTCAGAAGGATTGGCGGAGATCGAGAAAAATGTAAGGAACATGTATTTAAAGGAATTTGATGTGGCCATTGATCCGAAAGAATTATTTGATTTCCATTATGACTTATGGCTGAATGGGAAAATCGATTTTGCGATAACATGTTACCCGTCGGTCGACGAAGAGTTAAAAAAGAGAGGGGTTCCCTCCCATTGGGTATCTCCTACAAAAACAGAAATTTACCATACAGTTCAGCTATTTACCGAAAAAATTAAAACGTCGTATTATAAAGAAACGCAAATAGGTGCTGTCATGCTCGAAATAAAAGAATTCGATTCATTGAAGGAAAGAATGAAGCAAGGATATCATATTCAATATTTAGAATTGCGCATGAAGGAAAACTTACTGCAATTATGCGAACAGATTGATGGTTCCTTAATCGAAGAAGGGAATGGGAGATATACAATTTTCAGTACGAGGGGAGCAATTGAAGGGCAGATCCAATTCATTAAGGAAAAAATGTATCAATTGTCCATTGAAATGGAGGCAAAGGTCACAGCTGGAATAGGTTTTGCGCAAACAGTATTTAATGCCGAATTACATGCGCATAGAGCTTTACGTCAAACAAAGGAACATGAATCGATTGATATTGTCATGATTCAAGATGATGGCACGATGATTGAATCTGTCGGTAATAGCGAGGAGTTAACATATTCCTATCGAGCTGAGGATCCTACTATCATAGAAAAATTAAAAAATGGCAGTGTTAGCATTAAAACGTATACAAGAATTCAAGCGCTAGTTCAAAAAATGCGCTGGAAGCATTTTACGACAAAGGATTTAGCCGCGCAGCTTCAAATGAGTGAACGAAATGCACAGCGCATCGTGGCCGAATTATGTAGTGTAGGTTTAGCGGAAATTTGTGGAGAAGAATTACAGCATACACGTGGTAGACCGATAAAAATATACCAGCTTGTGATGTAGGTCAAGCACATGAAATATAAAATGTCCTAAACCAATGAATGGTTTTTAGGGCATTTTTTGTTTAGTGGAGATTTTTATAAATAGAAAAATACAGAATTTTTTAGTTATTATTTGTTTTCGATGAATGTTTAAAAAGTGTAGATAAATCAACGGTTTCCTAGTTTCTATGACATATGTTAGACACCGTTTTCTATGCAATTATCTATTAAAAATTTTCAAAATAATATTGTCAATTCATAAAAAGTCGATTATTATACGAATATATAACGAAATTGTCGCTATATGAAGGGATCGATTTTTAATGTTGCGAAAGATATAAGAATGGAAGAATAAGAGTTTTAGTTGTCGCAATATTCGAGTAACTAAATGTCTTTTTCCTTTAATACTATCAATTGCAGCGACGCAGTTTAAACATGGGAGGGATATTAATGACAACGAATGAAGTAACCAAAAAATCCAGAAATCTTATCCTTGTACTCTTATTTTTAGGATGGTCATTAGGAAATCTAGATCGTTACATCATGAACTATGCAGTAGTATCGATTACGGGTGATTTAAATTTAGATGCTTCTTCTACCGGAATTATTTTAAGCGCTTTCTTTCTAGGCTATGCAATTATGCAAATACCTGGCGGATGGCTTGCTGATAAATTTGGTGCTAAAAAAATCTTACTTTTTTCAGTAATAATGTGGTCGATATTTACCGGTTTAACAGCAATAGCTTGGTCTTTAGTTGCAATGATTATCATTCGATTTTTATTCGGCATTGGAGAAGGTGGGTTCCAACCATCTAGCTCTAAAATTATTGCGACGATTTTCCCTAGGGAAGAACGAGGACGAGCGATGTCAATTATGCTTTCCTCTGGAGGGATTGTTTCGTTAATCGTACCTTTACTCGCAGCTTATTTGTTAGGAACAATTGGCTGGCGTACGATGTTTGTTGTAATTGGTGCGATTGGTGCCATAATTGCATTTTTATATTGGAAATATATCAAACTTCCACAAGAGGAAGTAGTGGAAAGTAGTAATGGTAATGAAAACACTTCTACGAAAGTAAACTTTAAGGAACTTTTTAAGACACCGCTTATGTGGAATTTAATGATTGCTTATTTCTGTATTTATGCAGTGAACTGGGGATTAGTTTCTTGGATTCCAACATACCTTCAAAAAAATCGTGGACTCGATTTAATGTCGATTGGTTGGGCGCAAACAATTCCAGCTATCACTACTATTATCGGTATTTATGGTAGTGGTTATCTCATTGATAAGTTGCCACGAGGAATGGATAAAATCTTAGGTTCAATTTCATGTGGAGCAATTAGTATTTTATTGTACTTCATGTTTACAGCAGAGTCGGTAACGATGTTTATTGCTTATCAAACGGTCGTTACTGTATTTATTGCCTTTGTCATTACATTACTACCTGCCATTGTGTTAAAGAAATTACCTTCTTCTATTACAGGTTCCGCAATGGGAGTGGCTAATACAGGCGGGCAATTAGCTGGATTTGTAACGCCGATGGCAATCGGCTTTATGGTAGATGCTTTTAACGGTTCGTTCGATGCAGCATTTTGGATGTTAATTGGATTTGCGATCATTTGTATTCTTTCACTTTTAACGTTAAATGATCAAAAAGGAAGTCTTATGAATTCATAATAGGGGGTATAAAAATATGAGTGTACATGAAAAAATTTCTTCATTAGTCGAGTCAAAAAGGGATGCTAGTATTCAATTAAGTGATGCTATTTGGGCAGTACCTGAACTTCACTTTCAAGAAAAGAAATCTGTTCAATATATGAAGGAAGCTTTAGAAAAAGAGGACTTTGCAACAGAACTTGGCATTGCAGGCCTTGATACAGCACTAGTAGGAACGTATGGATCTGGAAAGCCGGTTATTGCCTTTCTCGGTGAATATGATGCACTTCCTGGTTTGAGTCAAAAAGGTGGGGCTACTCATTTTGAACCATTAGAGGATGGAGGAAGTGGCCATGGTTGTGGGCATAACTTATTAGGTACAGGAGCGTTCTCCGCGGCTGTTGCGGTGAAAGATTATTTAGAGCAACATAATCAATCTGCGACAATTCGTTTCTACGGCTGCCCGGCAGAGGAGAATGGTTCAGGAAAAGCTTATATGGCGAAGGCGGGTATTTTTGATGATGTCGATATTGCAATATCTTGGCATCCGGGTACTTTTACAACTGTGATGACTTGCAGCTCTCTAGCAAACTATGCTGTTACGTTTAAGTTTACAGGAAAAAGTGCACATGCAGCAGCAGCGCCACATTTGGGACGAAGTGCATTAGATGCAGTTGAACTGATGAATGTTGGGGTAAACTATTTACGCGAACATATCATTCCAGAAGCGCGTGTGCATTATGCGGTTACAAACACGGGAGGATCATCTCCAAATGTCGTTCAACCATATGCAGAGGTGACATACTTAATCAGGGCACCTAAAAAGCATCAAGTACAAGAGATTTATCAACGTGTTGAAAATATTGCTAAAGGTGCAACATTGATGACTGAAACATCGTTAGAAATCGCCTTTGAGGGAGCAGCGTCCAATCTTATTCCAAATAAAACACTTTATGATGCGATGCAAAAACAAATAATTGATTTAGGAATGCCTACTTATACAAGGGAAGATGAACAGCATGCCCAAGCTATTTTTAATACATTTACGCCTGAAATTCAGGCATCAGCATTAATAGGTCTAAAAAAAGATGATGCTGTGCAGTTACAAGGTAAAGTGATTGCAGACCACATCCCAAGTGTCCTACCTGAATTTATATTGGGTGGATCAACAGACGTTGGTGATGTAAGCTGGAATGTCCCAACTGTTCAATGTACAACTGTATGTATGGCACTAGGTACACCACTTCATACTTGGCAGGTTGTATCACAGGGTGTTATGCCAATAGCACATATGGGGATGTTACAGGCAGCAAAAATAATGGCTTGCACTGCTATAGATCTAATAGATAATCCAGCACTTATTGAAGAAGCTAAGAAAGAATGGAAGGAACGTCTGGATGGGGAGACTTATGTTTCACTAATTCCAGAAGGTACAACGCCTCCAAAATTTTAAAAAAGTTATACCAAAAAGAGTCTTCGTAGGGTAAACTATGGAGACTCTGTTTTTGCCTATTATTAAGTTTTTTCTTAGTTAAGTGTACTTATTGAGTAGTTATGGCGTAAAATGCCGTTATTTGAAAGGAGATCACGAAATGCCGACAGAACATATCAATCATAATAACAATCACCTTGCGGCAGAATGGGTGGAGCAGTTTCGTCCTTATGCTAAAGAGGGAAAATGTGCAAGTTATATTCCCGCTTTAGCGGAAAAAGATCCAAATCAATTAGCGATTTCGATTATCGGTACTAATAATAAGGAAATGAAAGCCGGAGAGACAACTGAACTATTTACTCTGCAAAGTGTTTCAAAAGTCGTTACATTTATTTTAGCGTGTATGGAACGGGGATTGCCTTATGTTTTAGAACGAGTAGATGTAGAACCTACAGGTGACACCTTCAATTCAATCATTCGACTAGAAAGTCATCAGCCTGGAAAACCTTTTAATCCAATGATTAATGCTGGAGCAATTACAGTATCCTCTATGCTTGACGGAAATTCTCCGCAAGAAAAGGTTTCAAAAATCCTTCAATTTTTAGAACAAATCGTTGGCAAGGAATTAAAGGTGAATGAAGAGGTTTATCAATCTGAGTGGCAAACTGCTAATCGAAACCGTTCATTAGCCTATTATTTAATGGATTCTGGCTTTTTAGACTGTCCTGTAGAAGAGGCATTGGAAGTTTATTTGAAACAATGTGCTATTGAAGTAAATGTTTCGGACTTGGCGATGATTGGTTTAGTAATTGCTAACGATGGCTATCATCCTTTATTAAAAACGCAACTTTTTCCAAAGCAAGTAGCGAAATTAGCGAAAGCATTGATGGTTACTTGCGGTATGTATAATGCTTCTGGTAAATTTGCAGCATTTATAGGGTTACCTGCTAAAAGTGGTGTCTCTGGTGCGATTTTAGCGGCTGTACCAAGTCACGCAGGCTTAGATTCACCTTTTCCTACTGGCTGCGGCATTGGCATTTATGGGCCAGCAATTGATGACATCGGGAACAGTGTAGCCGGAGTGAATTTACTAAAGCATATTGCTACCGAGTGGAATATGAATATTTTTTAATCAATCAAAGAAAGATGACTTCAGTAAATATGAGTCATCTTTTTTGTTTATTTTGCTATGGTTTCGGGCAAAAAATAAAGTCCTGAATAGGATCACTTTCTGTAAAGTGTCACTATCCAGGACAATTCATTTCACCGTATTAGTTCTTTCTTTTTATTTTATAAATAATCATTATTATGATAAACCAAATTGGTGTTAACAGTAATGCGGTACGTGTTGCCTCTGAAATGAACATCACTACTAATAGAAATGCAAAGAAGGCGAGTACTAAATAGTTCACAAACGGAGTAAAAGGTGCCTTGAAGATCGATGCTTCATGAAGTGCACGATTTTTACGTTTATAAATGATATGAGAGATTAAAATAATACTCCACACCCAAATAAAGCAAATAGCACTAATCGTCGTTACAACACTAAAGGCGTTTTCAGGCATTAATTTACTTAGTAAAGCACCGGCGGAAACTACAATTGCAGACACAACGAGTGCGTTACTTGGAACACTGTTCTTATTAAGCTTTGCAAACTTTGGCGAAGCTTGCTTGTTGTTTCCGAGATTAAAAAGCATCCGGCTTGTAGAAAATAAACCACTATTACCAGCCGAAGCGGCAGATGTTAGTACGACAAAATTAATAATACCTGCAGCAATGGGAATACCAGCTAGCGTAAATACTTGTACAAATGGGCTACTTGAGGCAGACATTTCATACCAAGGATTAATACATAAAATAACAAATAATGCCCCTACGTAAAATAATAAAATGCGTAATGGAATTTTGTTAATGGCAGAAGGGATATTTTTTTTAGGATTGGCCGTTTCTGCAGCAGATACCCCTACTAATTCGACACCAACAAAAGCGAAAACAACCATTTGGAATGCCATTAGGAATCCGTATAGGCCGTTCGGGAATAACCCACCATGTGCCCAAAGATTTTCAACTGTTACTGTGCCAGAGCTCGTTTGAAAGCCTGTAAATAACATGATTAGGCCAATAACAATCAGCGCCACGATTGTGATGACTTTTATAAGTGCAAACCAAAATTCTAGTTCGCCAAATAGTTTTACAGTTAGTAAATTTAAAATTAATAACAGTACTAGACAGCCAATTGCAGGCACCCACTGAGGTATATCAAACCAATAATTTGTATAAACGCCGACAGCAATAATATCTGCCATAGCGGTCATGATCCAGCAGAACCAGTATGTCCAGCCAGTGATGTAACCTGCCCATGGTCCTATGTATTCAGATGCAAAATCAGTAAATGATGTATAACCAGCATTTGATAATAATAGTTCACCTAATGCCCGCATAACAAAAAATAAGGCGGTTCCGACAATGAGATAGGCAAAGATGATGGATGGTCCCGCTAAAGCAATGGCTTTACCTGATCCTAAAAATAAGCCAGTACCTATTGTTCCGCCAATTGCAATGAGCTGCACATGGCGATTTTTTAAATCTCGTTTTAATTGTTGTTGTTCCACGTTAATCCCCCTCAAAGATACGTAAAAACTATGACTGGAAAATAAAAAAGAGACTAGTAGTGACACTAGTCTCGTAAACGACAGAATAACAAATACCAATTGCGGATGTTGTATGTGAAAAAAGAAAACACCCGTGTGGTATAGCTTTCGTGTTGAAAGTTGATATTACTCCTCTGTCCTTTTGCCTGAGATAGTGAACCCTTCGGCGACGCAAAATGCGCTCTCTCCAGAACTGCTCCTGCTATAGTGTTATCCATAGCATTCATAGCTTGTATTGTATGTCTTGATGACATTATTTTAAGATATTATACATCCTAACAGTGCCTACTAAATTATTCAAGGATAAATTTCAGACATTTTCAGAAAAAAAGAAGAATGAAGTTCATCTAGCTAAATACTTTACGAAAAATAGTATTTTTAGACATATGTTAATATAAGGATAATGTTTAATTTATAGATAGATTATTGGAACTAACATGGGAAGCGTCTTGCATTTTGACTAGGGGATGTAAGTGTTATAAGTATATTATCTCAAGTTGCTTTTCCTTTTTCTGTAGAACTAACTTGTCAGACGTTATACAATATATATAATATAGTAGAAACTCAGAATTTTTTGCAAAAAGGAAACCATCTCATAGTTATTTGAGATGGTTTCTTTTTTATAAAACAAAGTAATATAGGTAAATATAAATAAATTTACTTAGTTTTCATGAGTAGATTTATTAATATTAGTCACTTATGCCTTATCAATTTTTTAAATTTGTTTTTTGGACTTTATTTTACCTGTCCAAGTACGGAAGCCGCCTTGAAGTTGGTAAATTTGGTTGTAGCCACGTTTTTTAAGAAACATAGCAGCACGTGAGCTACGGCCTGTATTTTGACAGTATAAATATACTGGTAAATCTGGGCGAATTTCTTTGTAACGTTGACGTAGAGCCGTTGAAGGAACATTACGTGCACCAAGTATGTGACCAGCATCAAATTCTTTTTGTTCACGTACATCGATAAGCTGTGCTTTACGATAGCCTTCAATAAATTGTTCTTGTGTTAGGTTTGTTACGGCTTTTTTTAGTCGTAGGGCATTGATACCGATATATGCAATTACGACTACTAAAATTACACCGATTGTGATAAGTATGTTCAAAATTTCTTACCCCTTTCTATCTTCTTTATTATTATAAAAGATGCGCTAGCGATAGTCCAATGAGTTTGATAAAATTAATTAGATTGTGGCTAGAATTAATCTATCTTTATTAATACGGATTATATTAGTGAACTGTCACAGAACCATTCCACCATTTTCTTGGATTAGGGTGGGGGATACTTTTATAAAGAATAGAACTAAACGCAGAGTGCTAAAATGAGGCTGAGAGAATCCTTTGGGTTCATCGGACGCAACCAAGAAAGCGCCAGCCAGAATGGAAATCTACCTCACGTAATTGTGATGAGATTTATTTTTGCACACATTCGCAAAATTTAATTTAATATTTTTAGGAGATGAAAATATGACAACTTGGTATTTTTTAAATTCAGGGAAATGCAGCCCTTCTTTTAATATGGCTTTAGATGAGGCATTACTTGATTGGCATAGTGAAGGTTTAATCCCACCAGTCATTCGTTTTTATGAATGGGAGCCAGCAACTCTTTCGATTGGCTATTTTCAACAAGCGAAAAGAGATATTAATCTAGAAGCGGTAAAAGAACAAGGACTAGGCTTTGTTCGTCGTCCAACAGGTGGTAGAGCCGTTTTACATGAACATGAATTGACATATAGCGTCATTGTTTCAGAAAGCTATCCAGATATGCCTGAATCAGTGACAGAGGCATATAGAGTGTTAAGTGAAGGTATATTGCAAGGTTTTCATAATCTAGGTATGGATGCTTATTTTAGTGTACCTAATACAGAAGAACAAAGAGCAGACTTAAAGAAACCAAAAAGCGCAGTTTGCTTTGATGCGCCAAGCTGGTATGAGCTTGTTGTAGAAGGTAAAAAAGTAGCTGGTAGTGCACAAACTCGTCAAAAAGGTGTTATTTTACAGCACGGAGCTATTTTACTTGATTTAGATCAAGAAAAATTATTGTCTGTCTTCAATTTTTCAAGTGAAGAGGCGAGGGACCGTATGCGTAGAAAGATGCCAGAGAAAGCGGTTGCTATCAATAACCTTGTTAAAGAACCTGTGACTATTGAACAATGTGTGACAGCTTTTAGAGATGGTTTTGCAAAATCGTTGCAAATTGATTTAAAACCATATACACTTTCTGAGGAGCAATTAGAATATGTACATGCACTAGAAGAAAAAAAATATGCATGTGATGATTGGAACTTCAAAAAATAAAAAATGGTATAAGAAAAATATTTTTTTAGCGTTCAACCCTTGTAGTAACAAGCAGTTACCATTCCGTTCGAAATTGCAAGAGTTGAATTAAAAAACTATATATAGTATCTTTTTTAAAGACATATACACAATATGTAGTGTTTAACGACACATGATATTGTGTATTTATATTTGTAAAGCAGAAAATAAGGGAGGCAAAACGATGGTACTCACAAATCATCAACCCGAAGTAAACAAATTTGAACAGTTAAACAAAGATATTGAACAATTTCCACAGGTGCATCCTGTAACGCCTGATATGCACATTAAGCATAAAGGTGTATCAAGACTTGTGATGATCGATCGCTACTCGTTTAAGGATACGGAGAAGAAAACATTAAAAGCCGGTGATTTCGTCGTATTAACAGTGAAGGCAGATCCAAAATTCCCTGCACGTGGTTTAGGGACAATTCAAAAGCTTGATATGTCTACAAAAACAGCAGATATTTTGATTGAGGAAGATTACCGTAGTGCTTTAGATGATCCAAAAGAGCAAGAAACGGGTGTGATTACGCGTTCAATTGACGTGCTAGAAAAGCCTCTTGAAATATTTTATGAACAAATCGCAAAACGAAATGCAACAGGGCTTGCTTCTGTTGAAAAAACACAAGAGAAACGCCAAGAATGGTTTGAGAAGTTTTATGAGCAGTTAGTATCATTAAAATTCATTCCAGCTGGACGAGTTATATACGGAGCAGGCTCTGAAACAGATGTAACCTTCTTCAACTGTTACGTAATGCCATTTGTAGCAGATTCACGTGAAGGAATCAGTGATCACCGTAAGCAAGTAATGGAAATTATGAGCCGCGGTGGTGGTGTAGGGACAAATGGTTCAACATTGCGTCCACGTAACACTTTAGCACGTGGTGTAAATGGTAAATCATCTGGCTCTGTATCATGGTTAGATGATATTGCGAAGCTAACTCATCTTGTCGAACAAGGTGGCTCCCGTTAACCTATAACGGCGGGATTAAAATCTCGTGAATTGCTGGAACACCCTTAGAGCTTTTCTTGCTACAACGTAAGCTGCGAAG
>Ga0209025_1004329_pt1 | contig 12406 bp, 15 predicted proteins | sample AraplaMF_Col_mLB_FD_184256 | JGI IMG/M metagenome (GOLD analysis project Ga0209025, IMG submission 184256) | Arabidopsis root microbial communities from the University of North Carolina, USA - plate scrape MF_Col_mLB (SPAdes) (version 2) | ecosystem: Host-associated > Plants > Roots > Endosphere... | reverse complement strand
AGCTCGATGTTGAGCCGGGCGTCGGACATACGATTTCGAGCGCCGGCGCCGCGAAGGCACTATCCTTTCTGCGGAAGTCTCTCTCGTAGGCGAAACACACTACTTACGACCGTCCTGCCATGACCGATCTTGCGGAGGCGATGTCCTTATGCGGAGGTCGAGGAGGTGAGATAGGCTGCGAACGTGATACTTCCCGCGATATTGCCCCGCCGTCATCAAGTTCGCCAAAATAATTATTGACTGATCTGTCCGTAACTCGTACTGATACCTCATGGCAAGACCAAGAGAGTTCGATCGCGATGCAGCGTTGGAAGCGGCTTTAAGGGTGTTTTGGGCTAAAGGTTTCGCCGCGACATCGACGGACGATCTGCGCGCAGCGATGGGCATAGGTCGACAGAGCCTTTATGGCGCATTTGGCGACAAGCGGACCCTGTACCTTGAAGCACTTGATGCATACCAGCGTCGGACAACGTCTGGTCATCTCAGACGCCTATCCGAGGGCGATCCGCTCGAAGGTATCGAAAACCTGCTTTCAGGTCTCGTCGCCGAAGATGACCAGGAGCGGGTGCTGGGATGCATGGGCGTCGGATCGGTCGGCGAGTTCGGGGTGACGGACCCGGAACTCAATGCCCGCAGGAAGGCATCCAGCGAACGTCTCTATAGGGGCATTGCCCAAAGGATTGGCGAAGGGCAGGAGCAGGGGAAGATCGATGGAAGCCTCGACCCAGCGGAGGCGGCCTCGTTCGTACTGATGACAATGACCGGCCTCCAGCTGGCGGCACGCGGCGGCGCATCCAGCGCAGAACTAAAGGCAATGGCTCGCTTCGCGACGCGACGCCTCGAAAACTAATTGGTCCCTCCAGCGAGAGGGATTTCTTTTGGCCAGTTATGGATCGACCTGTCAAAAATGGAGAAAATCATGACGATCGAAGAACGCAGAACCGCACTCGTCTTCGGAGGTGCGCGTGGAATTGGAGCAGCAGCTGTACGCAAGCTGGCCGAGGATGGCTTCGCCGTTGCCTTCACCTACGTGTCGCGACCCGACAGCGCATCGGAGCTTGCTTCCTCAATTCGAGGAGGAGGGGGAAATGCTGTCGCCATTCGGGCCGACAGCGCCGATCCCGAAGCGATCCGGGCGGCAGTGAGCAAGGCGGTGGACGAACTGGGCAAACTTGACGCCGTCGTCCTGAACGCCGGGGTCCTTCGCCTTAACACTGTCGATGCGGTCACACTCGAAGAACTGGACCTGATGATTGACGTCAATATCCGGGGCGTTTTCCTCGCAATACAGGCCGCGGTCGCACAGATGAAGGATGGTGGTCGGGTCATCACCATCGGTTCCAATACGGCTGAACGAACCGGATTTCGGGGAAGCAGCGTGTACCAGTTCACGAAGGCGGCAGTCGCGGCCATGGTCAAAGGGCTCGCGCTCGACCTGGCGCCCAGGCGCATCACGGTCAACAACGTCCAGCCCGGTCCGACGAATACCGATATGAATGCCGGGTCGATCGAGTTCCTTGCGGATCGGAGCCCGTTGAAGCGCGTCGCCGATCCGGCGGAAATCGCCGAACTCGTGTCGTACCTTGCCGGCCCTGGTTCTGCCTATATGACCGGCGCAAGCCTTACAATTGATGGAGGATGGATCCTTTGAAGGCGCTTGTGGCGACGGGACGCCAAGGGGCATCGACTTGAACCATAGCCGCAGCGGCGGCTATGGTTCCGGCACGATGGACCGTAGTCTCTCGGCGTCCGGTACGTTCATCATCCTTGAAATCGTCGTGGGGACGCTTCGGCTTTTCGCTCTGCCTGAACGACGCCGCCAGCAATTTAAAGAGATCCGCCGTAAGCAGTGGGCTGACGGCCGCTCGAAGGTGGTGAAGCGCCGAAGAAGCCGACGCTTCTTTATATCCGATTAGGCGCTGCGTGCCTGTTCTGGATGTCTGCCTTCGCCAAACTCCTCGACGATCTTTGCACAGAATGCTGGCAGGTCATCGGGCTTTCGGCTCGTGACCAGCCCCTGATCGGTCACGACCACCTGGTCAACCCAGGTTGCGCCGGCGTTCTCAATGTCCTTCCGGATCGACGAATAGGACGTGACCGTACGCCCCTTCAGAACGTCCGCTTGCACCAAGAGCCAGGGGCCGTGGCAGATCACACCCACCGGCTTGCCTTGCTCGAAAAAGGATTGCACGAACGAAACGATATCGCCGTCCGCCCGCAGCTTGTCGGCGCCGACGGTCCCGCCAGGAATCACGAGTCCGTCGAAATCGCTAGCCGACACGTCGTGTACGGCCTTATCCACGGGGTAGCTGCCGCCCGGATCAAGATCGCCGTTGTTGGTCTTGGCCTCACCGGCCTCGATCCCGACGACCGTGACAGTCGCGCCGGCAGCTTCGACTGCGTCCTTGGGCTGCTTGAATTCGGGTTCCTCGGTGCCGCGTGGTGCAATGAGGATAGCGATCTTCTTCCCTTCTAGGGTCATGGTCATCTCCAGTTGGGATGGGATTGGGACAGGAACGTCGTGATTGTAACCCGCCTGTACCGTAGAAGTTCCGGCCGATATGCCCTCAATTCTGAGGACGGTACGATAGAGGACGGTTTCGGCGCAGAAAGAACCACTGTTGTGCCCCGATCTCCTTCAGCCCAAAAAGGAGAACGACATTGGTCCGTTGGCAACAATCCGACATCAAGGATCTACAAAACTGCTCTACCTCGCACATGATGCGACCGCCGCATAAGATCTCGCATCGAGCGGCTCAATGGCCGGGAACCCGCAAGCCAGATTGCCTCTTCAAGGAAGACCCACATGCGGCACGTCCAGGTGCTCAACGGCATTGGCCGCGAACTAGAAGTCAAAGCTCCGGCTCAGGGCGACATGAAGCAGACGTTCACAAGTTGCAAGATCGCGTTCGGCGACATGCTGGGCAACGCCGCCTGGAGGCATGAAAACGAGCGCGGGGCGACACAGTTACCGCCTGCGAGCGGGCAATCCGGACGCGATCCCGGCGTGGTCTGAGCGTGGAAGCGCTGCGAGAAATGAACCTACGCGGTGGGCGCGCTGGGAACTACCTCGTATTAAACGCTGTTCCAATCTTGCCCGTACAACTTTCGTTCATCGCCCGCCTGCTAGGCCGACCCGGGCTCGCACGGCATTCGTCCAACCACTCCGGCCTCCGCCGCAGTCGTAGCCGAGAGGGTTCACCCGTTCCCAACCGGGGAGCATCCCTTTTTATATTCAGCCGCTGCCTGGTGAAACGCTGTCGTCGTTCTTGTCTGGAAGCAAACCGGCGCCAGGCGTCTTGCTCTCGTCCTGTAGGTGCGGCTTGTCGTGAGGGCCGGCTGCCGGGAGATCCGCTGCTTCAGGCGATTTCTTTCCTGTCTCTTCGATGGCCTGCTGGGCCTTTGTATCCTTGTGCATTCGGCACTCCTTTGTTGTGAGGGAAAACCCGCGTGAAGGTTTGGAGTTCCGTGCGAGCCGTAGCGAGACCTTCTTGAAAAGAAAGGACCATAGCCGGCGTGACCTCGCCGGATCCTAGCCGTGGACGACGACTATCTGGCCGGCGACGCCGCGGCAGCGTTACGGGGAGCTGGGGCGGAAGTCCTTTGTCCGTGTCCAAGCGAGGGAGCCGCTGCAACGTTTTTTGGAGAAAGACGCTCCGTCCCACGCCGTGCTCGATCTAAACCTGCGCGGTGGTGGACCCGCTTCGAGATCGCCCGGTCCATGAAGGCGCGCGGCGTCGCGTTTGTTTTCATCACCGGCTACGATCCGGACGTCATCCCACCTGAGTTCGGTGACGTTAAGCGGCTACAAAAGCCAGTCCCGTTCCGGTTGCTTGCCGAGGCGGCAAGAGAGCTTCAAGCCCTGCTGCGCCGCTGTGCTAACAGTCTGTTCCACCCTTTTGCGCGTCCCAGGCTTCAGGCTGAACAGCATTTCCATGCACCATTCTGGACGCGAATGCGCCAGTCGTTGGCAACGGGAGCGGCACCTCGCAGCCGACTTTGGACCAAGCAGGCCCGGGCGCGCCCGGGAACTTCGCAGCGGGCTGTCACAGTTCTGCTGCTGACCGTTTAGAATGCGGGAGCCATCGACCGCCAATGTCAGCTGATTTAAAGGGCTTCAGGGATTGCCTGTAGTGGCAACGGCATCCTTGTGACGCGGCTTCAGCAAGGCTTTGTCTCATGGACGTCAGTCGTTGTCGCTGTCGCGTGTTCCTCGTGCCAGATCATGCAGCGCCTGTGTGTCTTCGGGGCTGAACTCGGACGAGAGGATCACGCTTAAGAACGCAGCGCGAGCGATTTCTTTCTTCGATGCATCCGGATAGCGCGCTTTAACGGCATCGATCAGCGCCTTGGGCTTCATGCCCGGTACTGCCAATTCGCGTATCGTAGTGGCCATGCCTTCGATCTGACGTAGCTTCTTCTCCCGCATTTCGCCTCCTATTGCGTCTCAGGCGACGGTGTCATACGCGCATCAAAACTAGATGACTGCTGCAGAAAACTGTGTGCGAGTGCCACGACCGGTTTTCCACTGGCTGTCGGATCGAGTTCAAAGGCTACGAATCTTGTAATCAAGCAACAGCACGGGGGTGCTGGAGAGCGGGATCGGCCATGGCTTGACAGCTGACGAGTTCTTGAAGCGCCTCGAGCGCGATGCCAGGGAACGAATGGTGCGGTAGGTGCCCCACCCCTTCAAGGACCCGAACCGTTGGATTTCCGTGCACGCGTCGAAGCCATTCGATGTGACGGGCAGGCTTGATGATCCGGTCGCCGGATCCGAAGATGATCCGCAGCTCCAAGTCGCTTGGCAATCTGGACAGACTGGCCATGTCGCGGTTAAAGAGCCTCGCCTCGTTGGCCATTGTCACGATAGCGCTGCTATTGACGAAGCGCTCAGGCGCAAGCGCAGCAAGTTCAGTAGGGACTTCGTTCGGAAAGGCTGACGCTGTCAGCCCCTTCCTTGCGAGCAAGGCCGCGTATCGGGAAAGGACATGTCTACTTATGAAGGTTCCAACGATTGGAGCCGTTGCGATACGCAGGTCGAGCATCGGCTTGTCGTAGATCGGGCTGCAGCAGGGAGAAAGCAGCAGCAGGCGGCGGGCAAGATCGGGCCTTCGCGCGGCAAGATGCACAGCGATCGCGCTTCCAATCGAATGCGCGACGACGACTGCTCCAGTGATCTTCAAACCCTCCAAGACGTCCTCAAGCCAGAACGATTGACCAAGCGGGCCGTGTTCAGGGCCGTGCAGGCTGTCGCTGTAGCCGTAGCCGGGCCGGTCGAGCGCGATAAGACGATGGCTCGTGTCCCGGAAGGGCAGCAAAACTTCTTCGGCGAAACTTCCGCACCCATGAAGTAGAATAACCGGGGCGGCCTCACTCGGTCCAGATTCTAGATAGTGAACGCTTGCACCTTTGGAAGTGCGGAAAAACCTAGATTTGGCGTGCATGCGTGCCCCTGTCGATCTGAGCGCAAAAACGCCCCAAAAAGCTTCTTGTTCCGTTGACGGATTGGCCCTTTGCTTAGCCGTTTTCGCGGCGTCACCGGTGAGCTCGATGTGCTCTCCTGTCATCTTGAGTGCACCTACGCGAAACCATTCTCGGCGTAGCGCGCTTTCTTTGCTCAGGGCTAACGAACGGCCTCGGTGCCGGGCGTCACCTGGGGCCTCGTAGGCCGGCTGGCGGCAAGCTGGCGAACGCGGGCTCTCGGTGCGGACGCCCGGCGATCCTTGAGGTCTTGGGCCTAAGCGGCTCGGTTCCTCGGTCGTTACCGGGATTGGCGATATGAGGTGTTGCCTCAGACGAGCGACTTCGGCTCCGTCGCCCCGGCGAGGGCTGGGTCAATCGTCGCGAGATGCCAGCTGTGCGTCTAAATTACGATTGCACATTGCAGAAGGCGCTATTAGCTCTGGCTTCAAACAGCAGAGAAGTGAAAGAGAAGGGATAATATGAAGCTTCACTTGGCCGCAGCATTCCTACTTTTTTCGACCACACCCTTGATTGCAGGTCCATGGACGGGCCAGGATCTCCATGATGCTTGTCAGCGAACACCAAGCTTCGTGACCGGTTACGTGACTGGATGGGTCGACAAATGGTCGGCGGATAACTTGAGCGGTCTGGAAAGCTCGAAGGTCGATGGCGCGACGAGGCTCTGCTTGAGCCGCAACCTCTCCGCCAATCAAATGACGACAGCTTACTGCCGATATCTCGCTAATCATCAGGATGCGCTGTCGCAAAGCTCAGATGAACTGCTGATAAAGGCTCTGGGCGAAGCATTTCCATGTCAGCAATAATGCACTCTTGCGTTGCTTTTGGCATTTGATGGAGGCTGCTCGCAACGCAGCGGCTTTTCCGCTGCGCCTTCGACCGCTGCGGCAGATTCGGCCACGTTCCAAAACACCTCGCCGGTGACTTTCGGCCGCCAATCTCACGTGCATTTATGCGCCCGATCCTGGCGGCCAAACCCAGCAGTCGCTCTTCGATGAGGTCGGGACTATATCCATCTGGCTACTCGATCGAACCGCCATTACCAGCGAGGATCGGGCCAGTCCGCATTTTCCCAGATGGCGAACGTCGCCGGAGAGATCAGATGTCTATCGCCAGTCTGCGATCGCGTTGGGTGGAAGCGCTCATACATCGGATCGAAACTTGAAAGAAGTTGCGCAAAACCAGCCTTCCTTTGCGCCTTCGTCCATGAGCAGAAGAGGCCTCCCCGACTGTTGATCATGTCGAATACTCCAGGCTGTGCTGGGTCGAGGCGCTTCCAGAGATCTATGAGATGAGCGGCCTGTTCTCCGAAATCCTCGCGCAACGCCTCTTCGATAACCGCTTCAAGGCATAAACTATCGCCTGCGTCTTGGCCGTGTGATCGAGAAATGCGAGAGATTGCCTTAATAGCCTCTGTTGTAGCAGCAGAACCGGCCACAGGATCTGAACACCGTATCGGGCGCCGATTTCCTCACAATGCTTGGGTGGCAGGATAACCTCACGCTGCCGCTCAAATGCTTTGCGCACGTCATAAGCCAGCCCAAGAAACGATCCTTCCTTGTCTCTCACTACCGGCGATCGCTCGTTTACATCATGGATAACGTGGTGCAGCCAGGTTAGGGACGTGTAGTCGCCGATCAACAGCATGCCGGCGTGATTCTTGAGTAGCCCGTAGGAAAGCATCCGCACTATCCTTTTCAATCATATCTAAATGACCTATCAGTGTGGCCGTGGATGTTAGACCGCGGTCTGATTGGCTCTCGACGAGTTCGACATCCTGATATCGCGTCAAGCAATAACTCTGACAACGCCCCTCAACAAGATCAGGGCGCCGATCATTCCTTGAAGGGTCTTCGACCGGCCACACCCTCAGTTGCCGACATGGCATTCTTCAAGCGTGCCGCGATGCCTCCGGCACATACCTTGCTACGAGAGGTAGTCGAGCAGATCCGCCACTGCGTCGATCACCAGCTTCGGCCGGAAAGGATAGCGTGCAATTTCTGCTCTGTCGGCGATGCCACTAAGGACAAGCACTGTATGTAATCCTGCCTCGATGCCAGCGACGATGTCCGTGTCGATGTGATCGCCAATCATGCCCGTACCTTCCGAATGAACGCCGAGTCTGTTGAGCGCGGATCTGAACATCATCGAATTTGGCTTGCCGACGATGTAAGGCTCGCGGCTGAAGACGCCCAATACGGCCGCTGCTATCGCCATGACCCTGCCTTTGTCTCATCGTCGTCAAGGTCAATGAATAGCTCGTCGAAGGCTTTTGGAACTTCGGTTGAATGACTCGGAAATGGTATGTCATCGAATAGCGGCCGCACGCTTTCCATGCGCGATTTCGAAACCAGCATGGGGACGAGATCAAGCGAATCGCAGAATTCGGCAAATAGTGTCAGACGAGCTCTGCCCAGGCGATTGTTGGCAAGTTCACGTTCCAGTTCCGATATGCGGGCACGATTTCGGCCAACTCGCTCAGCCAGTGCTGGTTGGCTCAGCCGACGATTTTTGCGGGCTGCGAGCAGTTGTTTGCCCAATGACTGAAAAAACGGTAGTGATCATTCGGAATTCCGCAACCTATTCCACAAATGGACGGAATTCCGTGCGCGCTCGGCTTGATTGGCTGCGTCCCAGCGCGCGCTGGTAACCTGATCCTCGTTCGCGTAACAAGAGCCAGGCTTCGAACGAGTAGCGCTGGGTGCACGAGGCCGCTCTGGTCGGTTCCGCAGAGCGAGCCGAAGATTGCTGACCGGTCAGCTCTCAAGCGCTGGGGCACGGCCGACGATCTGGTCGAGCCGATCTTGTTCCTGTGCTCGCCGGCTGCGAACTTCGTCACGGGTGTGACCTTGCCTGTCGGTGGCGGTTACAGCGTCGGCTAGCGCCCCAGCACCAGTCGAGGGCAGGACTGCACTCGCGCGGCCTCGCTTCGACGCGTGTGCGATGATAGACCATCATTCGTACGACGCGCCCACATGCAAATTCTGGCAGTTTCGATGAATGATATCTTGCTTCTGTTGTTCGCAGGGATGCTGGCGGGCAGCATGAATGCGTTGGCCGGTGGCGGGTCCTTCGTGTCCCTGCCGGCGCTGATTTCGGTCGGAGTACCGTCGGTCGCAGCCAACGCCACGAGCACATTTTCCCTTTTCCCGGGCGGATTGGCGAGTTCCTGGGTTTATCGCGACGAGTTCGGCAAAGTCTGCGGTGTGCCGGTCTTGCCGATTGCGCTTGCAACGGTCCTCGGAGGGCTCTGCGGCAGCGTGCTGCTGCTATTGACGCCTTCCAGTGTGTTCGACGCCATCCTTCCCTGGCTGCTGCTGATCGCTACGCTCATGCTGGTTTTCGGGCGCCGCATCAGCGCGGCCTTCCGGAGCCGTGCTTCAGCCCGAACCTCAACCATCGTCCCCGTCCAGTTCCTACTCGGCGTCTATGGCGGCTATTTCGGTGGAGCGGTCGGCCTGATGATGCTGGCAGCCTGGAGTGTCTTCGGCGGAGGAGAGATCAAGGAATTGAACCCGATGCGAATGCTGATGGTCACGGCCGCGAACGCGGTGGCCGTCATCGTTTTCGTCGCAGCCGGAGCGATTGCCTGGTCTCAATGCCTGCCCATGTTGATCGGGGCGCTTCTCGGCGGCTGGTTGGGAGCGCATATCGGCCGGAAACTGCCGGCTTCTGCGATCAGGGCTCTCACCATTGTACTTGCCGTCGCGACAACGGCGGTATTCTTTGCCCGGGCGTATTTCGCCTAGAAACCTGGATCGGAACCTATTTCAAGAAACCGTCGCGTCCGAATTCTTCCCAGCCTTCCAGTTTCGGCGAATTGGCGTCGGTCGTGGTCTCAGTCTTCTTCGCCTTGCCCTTTTTCAGTGATCGGGTCAGCTTCGCCTGATATGCGGCGCGGCGCCGATTTTCGGCTTTGGCAATCGCGTCTTCCTCGCGCCATTCCTCCACTGCACCTCGATCCAGAATGTCCACGACAACCTTCGGATCGAACACGTGAAAGGTGATCCGGCGGGCGCGGCCGTTCAGCCGGACTGTTCGTGTTCCAGCACTCGGTAGCCGGCCGTCCGCCAGCCAACGATGGCGCTCGCTGGTGGTGATCGTCAGGATGTCCTGGATCTCGCGCGGGATGACCGGCAACTGCTCGATGCCGTCGAGCACCTTGCTGACGATAGCCGATACAGCGTGGAATTCGTTCTTCTGGCTGGCAGGCATCGCGAGGGTGATTTCACCCGCATCGAGATCAAGCGACTTCTTCACGGCGGCTGGAACCCGTGCCCGGAGTTCCAGGAGAATACCCTTGGCGCGAACCGCCGATCCCATAGTCGCTGCCGACGCGAGCCGCCACGTCTTCAGGAGTTCGACGTCATTCTTCTGTTCTTTTCGCATGGCATTGAGATGGGTTGCTAGCGATCCTTCGTCAACTCGTTTCGAGAGCGATAACTGAATGCAACGGTCAAGAGTAATACCTCTGACCTACCGAGTTACGGGATTAAGATATGACGACCGTGACGGCGAAAAGCTAAGAGACCATACCGAAGGCAGTTCGCGGACTGCTTGGGTTTGGACACCGATTCCATGATGGCAAGGACACGTGGTGATGCTTTACACCGGTCGATACCAAACTCGGCAACGCTGGAACAGGCATTTGTCGGGTCACTCTGTCGCCATCGTCGCTCCTTAAATATCTAGGCGTCGCTGCTGCCAGTCCTTGTATGGCGCCAATAGCTGTCCTGGGAATCGCTCTTCGATCGCGGTTTCAACCATGGCGATCCTGACAAAGACCTCGCTGCTGTCGCGGTCTTTAGAAGGAATGGCTCCGCTTTCGTCTTCGAGCTTCTGCATCAGCACAAAGAGTTCTTCGTCGCTCATCGCGGAAAGCTGATCCGCGAACGCCGCGGCATCAAAGTCTTGTCCCTCCGCCATTGTCTGCCTGCTCCTTTGTCATCAATGGTTTTGGCGATCGCGGCCTAATCGTTATCCAGTTCGATAGAGACCGGGGCGTGATCGCTGGTGTGCTCCCCGGCGCGCGAGCTTGTCGACGCCGCAGGTTTGTAGTTGTTCCGCAGCGAGGGACTGAGCAGGAAATGGTGAATGCGAGGGCCTGCGTCGCAGGCGACGGCGTTGCGGAAAGCGCCAAAAAAATCGTATGCCGGGAACGTGGAGTCCCGGGTCCATGAGCCGCGCTAACCGACGCATGTGGCGAATGCGGACGCAGACGGTCGACATTGTGGAAGTCCGTGCACTGACTATGGCCTCGCTCGTCATGCCGCCACTTTCATCATCTTGCCAAGACGTTTGATGGCCTGCTCCAGCGAGCGCTGTCCATCACAATAGTCCTGCCAGGCGATCGTCTTGGACAAGAGTGCCGGTACCGTGCGGATCGTGAAGCGTTTCGGATCGAGATCCGTCTTCACCTGGCTCCAGCTGAGCGGCATCGATACCGTTGCTCCAGGCCGAGCGCGTGGCGATAGGGGCGCGACCGCCGTCGCCATGCGATCGTTGCGCAGGTAGTCGAGGAATATCCGGCCATTGCGCTGGTTCTTGGCCATCTTGATCAGATAGATGTCGGGGTTGTCGCGTGCCATCTGCAGGCAGACATCGTGTGCGAACGCTTTTGCCTCCGGCCATGACAGCTTCTTGCCCTTGGCCACGGCAAGCGGGGTGACGACATGCAGACCCTTGCCGCCGGTGGTCTTGCAGAAGCTGACGAGGCCGAGTTCCTCTAGTCGATCACGCATTTCGCGGGCGGCTTCGACCACGGTGGAGAAGGGTACGTCCGGACCGGGATCAAGGTCGAAGACAAGACGACCGGGAACCTCCGGCTGGCCGGGTTCGCAATTCCAGGGATGCAGCTCAACGCCGCCGATCTGGGCGATGGCGGCGAGGCCCTCGACCCGATCGATCTGCAGATAGGGTTTCTTGTCGCCGAACACCTTGACCAGTTCGAGGAGGTTCGACGTTCCAGGCATTGCGTGCCGCTGGAAGAACTGCTCGGCGCCGATGCCGTCCGGCGTGCGGATGATCGAGCATGGCCGCCCCTTTATATGGTCGATAAGCCATGGTCCGACAGCTTCATAATAGTGGGCGAGATCCTCCTTGGTGACCGGCACCCCGTCATTGGCATCCGGCCACAGGGCCTTGTCCGGGCTGGAGATCATCACGCCCATCACCTCGGCCTTGGCGTTCTTGCCGCGTGCCGGCTTTGATGGCTTTGTCGCGGCCGGCATCGGGGTCTCTGTCTTCGCCGGCAATGCCGGCATTTCCGCCTCGACTTCGGCTGCGGGTTTATCTTCGCGCAATCCCTTAAAGGCGGCCTGACGGACCAGGCCGTCCGCCGTCCAGCCGGCGAACTGGATCTCGGCGACCAGTTCGGGTTCAACCCAGACGATGTTGGGATCCTTCTTCGGCGCGCCGATGCCGGTGAACGGTGATTTGCCGGTCTCGATCTTCCGAAGCTTCGGCAAGATCGCGTCGACCGTTTTGGCCCCGTAGCCGGTTCCGACCCGGCCGACATAGACGAAGTGGTCACCCCTGAACACGCCGACCAACAATGAGCGGAACTTGCCGTTGGTCTTGGCATAAGCACCGATCACGACTTCATGGCCGGCGCGGCATTTGGACTTCGCCCATGTCTTGGTGCGGCCCGACTCATAGAGAGCATCCGCCTGCTTTGAAACAATGCCTTCCAGCGAGAGCTTGCAGGCCGACTTCAGGACGGCGTCACCACCGGTTTCGAAATGCTCGACGAAACGCAGGCGTGAATCCTCACCGGCACCATCCAGCAATTTCTGCAGCCGTTCCTTCCGCTCGATGAGCGGCAGTTGCCGCAGATCTTCGTCGCCTTCGAACAGCAAGTCGAAAGCGAAATAGACCAGCGCGTCGGTCTTTCCCTCCGACAGTGCTGCCTGAAGCGCTGCGAAAT
>Ga0209025_1004327_pt1 | contig 12409 bp, 11 predicted proteins | sample AraplaMF_Col_mLB_FD_184256 | JGI IMG/M metagenome (GOLD analysis project Ga0209025, IMG submission 184256) | Arabidopsis root microbial communities from the University of North Carolina, USA - plate scrape MF_Col_mLB (SPAdes) (version 2) | ecosystem: Host-associated > Plants > Roots > Endosphere... | reverse complement strand
CGGTCTCGCTGTCGATGCGGTTTTCAGCGAAGTCGAGCTTTCCCTTGAACGGCTTTTCGTTCGAATCCGTGATCTTGACCTCGACCTCGACGCCGCCACCGCCCTGCTGCAGATCGACCCCGCGGTCGCGGGCCGTCTGTGCGAAGTTGAGAAGGCGGCGTTCATCGACGTCGAAGTAGAAGTCGATCGGATCGACCGAAACGATGGTCGTCAGAATCGATTGGTCAGCCTGAACAAGGTTACCAACGGAGATCAGCCGGCGGTCGATGCGGCCGCTGATCGGAGCTGTGATCTTCGTATATTCGAGGTCGAGTGCCGCGCGATCGGCTGTCGCTTGCGCGCCGCGGACGTTCGCCTGCGCCGAGACCCATTCGCGCCGGCGGTCATCAAGGATCGAAATCGACTGGCTGCCGCTCGTCGCAAGGCTCTCGGCCCGCTTGAACTGTGCTTCCGCGTAGACGAGCGTGGATTTGGCGACTTCCAGCGCCGCGTTCGCTTCGTTCAGCGCGGTGATGAACGGCCTTTGGTCGATCACGAAGAGCAGGTCACCCTGCTTGACGAGCGCGCCGTCGGTGAAGTGCACTTCCTGCAGGTAACCGCCGATACGCGAGCGCACGGATACCTGATCGACCGGTTCGAAGCGGCCAATGAATTCGTCATTGTCGACGACATCGCGCACGACAGGTTTGGCGACAGAAACGGGAGGGGGAGAGCCTGGCTGCTGTGCCATCGCCGCGGTGAACGGCAGGAGAGCCAGGGTGCCAATAGTCAGCAGACGTCGAAAGGAGGAAGGCATGGCGGTTTCCTTATCCGGACGGCCGCAAGCGCTGCCGTCGCTTATGCTGATGTGATGCGATTCATGTCTTTGATGTCTCTGAACAAGGGCTCTGGCCCTTATTCACCTATGCTATTGCAAATCATGATCACGGCGGTCGGCCGCGCACTCGTCATCAAGAAAAGGTGATCGACCAAAGACCACGGCATTTCCGATAACCCTCTGGATTTCTACTTTAAACGGCTGCTGGTCGAAATTGCAAATGCCAACCGGTTGCAATTTCGAAAGGCCTTCGAAATCTCCGCGCGTATCCTTATGCGGCATTTTGGCCGCAGAATGCGGAATCTGGAACGGCGCCTATTGTGCCCTGAACACGCTTAATATATCCGAGCGTATAATAAGTGCGCTATTGATTATCGACACTGGTTCCCATGAACGGAAATCCTACTCTCGGCTTCTTGTTGCACGACGTCGCACGGCTGCTTCGCAAGCGGTTCGAGCAGCGTGCGCGCTGCCTTGGGCTGACGCGGTCGCAGTGGCAGACGCTTACTTACCTGCGCAGCAATGAGGGGGTTCATCAGGGCGGGCTTGCCGAGATCCTGGAGATAGAGCCGATCACACTTGTCCGCATTCTCGACAAGCTCGCCGATCGCGGTCTTATCGAGCGCCGGCAACATCCGACTGATCGCCGTGTCTGGCTTCTCTATGTGCGCGACGAGGCCCATCCGCTTCTGGCCGAGATGCGCGAGCTTGGTGATCTGACACGCGGCGAAGCATTCGATGGCATCCCTACCAAACAGTGCGATCAGCTGTTCGGCATTCTAACCGCGATGAAAACAAACCTAGTGCAGGCCTGCCGAACCCCGGTAGCCGAAAATGAGACAAAACATGGCTGAGAAGTCCTCCCTGCGCGTCGTTGCAGACGCAAATGCCAAGAACCCAGTTGAAGAAAACGACGCTTCCCCTCGCGAGGAAACGGTAGCTGAGGCGCCTTCATCCAATTCAGCGCCCGCTACTGCAGTGGCTGCGCCCGGCGGCACTCAGGTCCGCCGCCGGCGCAGTCTCACGCGTCCCGTTCTGTTCGCGTTGTTGCCGGTCGCGCTCGTCGTCGGCGGGTACTACTACGTCAACGGCGGTCAGATCATGTCGACCGACAATGCCTATATCCAGGCTGACATGGTGGGGCTGACAACCGACGTTTCCGGTATCGTCGAGCGGATCGACGTGCATGAGAACGAAGCGGTAAAGAAGGGCCAGGTTCTCTTCAGCTTGCGGCAGGACTCTTTCAAGATCGCTCTCGACGGTGCTGAGGCGCAGCTTGGCGCCGTGCGCAACCAGATCCTCAATCTGAAGGCCAGCTATCAGCAGTCGCTTGCCGAGATCACGCAAGCCGAAGCCGATATTCCCTATTATCAGACCGAGTTTGATCGACAGCAGAACCTGCTGAACAGCTCGGCTGCGACGCGCACTGCCTACGATCAGGCCAAGCACAATCTCGATGCTGGCCACCAGAAGGTCGCCGTCGCGAAGGCCGAGGCTGCCGCAACGCTGGCACAGTTGGGTGGCAATGCCGACCAGCCAGTTGAGCAGAACCCGCTCTATCTCGAAGCGAAGGCGAAGGTGGATGATGCAGAGCGCGAACTTGACCACAGCGTCGTCAGGGCGCCCTTCGATGGCATCGCGACGAACGTCAATTCGCTGCAGCCGGGCTCCTACCTGCAGGCGTCCACGCAGGCTTTCTCGCTGGTTTCGGACAACAATCTCTGGATTGCCGCGAGCCCGAAGGAAACGGAACTGACCTCTGTGAAGCCTGGCCAGCCGGTGACGATCTATGTCGACACCTATCCGGGCGTGGAATGGAAGGGCAAGGTCGAGAGCATCAGCCCGGCCTCCGGTTCCAGCTTCTCACTGCTGCCGGCGCAGAACACGACAGGCAACTGGGTCAAGGTCGTGCAGCGCATTCCGATGCGCGTCAGCATCGATGACGCGGCAGGCAAGCCACCGCTTCGTGTCGGCATGAGCACGGTCGTCGACGTCGATACGGGTCGTGCCCGTGGTCTTCCGGATTTCGTTTCCAAGCTTTTGGGCCGCTCCGGCGGCAAGGATCATGAGTAACGCTGCATCATCTCCGGCCACCCCGGTTGCCAACCGCGGTTGGATAACGGCCTGCGTCATCCTGGCGGTGATCATGCAGGCGCTGGACACGACGATTGCAAACGTCGCGCTGCCCTATATCCAGGGCAGCGTCTCGGCGAGCGCCGACCAAATCAACTGGGTGCTGACCTCCTATATCGTGGCGGCTGCAATCATGACGCCGCCGTCCGGTTTTCTGGCCGCCAAGTTCGGGCGCAAGCGCGTGCTTTTGGCGGCAATTGCTGGCTTCGTCGTTGCCTCTGTCCTCTGCGGTCTAGCGCAATCACTCAACCAGATCGTGGCCTTCCGCCTGCTGCAGGGCCTCTTTGGCGCATCTCTGGTTCCACTCTCTCAGGGCATCCTCCTCGACATTTATAGTGCCGAGGAGCGCGGCTCGGCCATGGCCTTATTTGGCGTCTCGGTCATGGTCGGGCCGGTCCTGGGACCCGTCATCGGCGGGTGGCTGACCGATAACATCAGCTGGCGCTGGGTGTTCTACATCAACGTGCCGATCGGCGCGCTGGCGTTTGCCGGCATCGTGATCTACGTCACCGAGACGAAGCTCGATGCGCTGGCGAAGCTCGACTGGTTCGGTTTCGGGATGATGAGTCTCGGCATCGCATCGCTGCAGCTCTTCCTCGATCGCGGCGAACAGCTGAACTGGTTCGCATCCGGCGAGATCATGATCGAAGCGATTGTCTGCGCCGCCGCGTTCTATCTGCTGATCGCGCATACGCTGACGGCGGAGAAGTCCTTCGTGAACCCGAGGCTGTTTCTCGATCGGAACTTCTCGGTCAGCATGCTTTTCATCTTCGTGATCGGCATCACCTATCTCGCCTCACTGGCGCTGATGACGCCATACCTGCAGACGCTGATGGGCTATCCCGTCATCACCGCGGGCATCGTCATGGGGCCACGTGGGCTCGGCACGATGCTCTGCATGTTTATCGTCGGCCGGCTGATCGGCAAGGTCGATACGCGCTTGCTGCTGGTATCGGGCCTCGGCCTGACGGCCTGGGCGATGTACGACATGACCGGCTGGACGCCCGATGTTTCGCAGTGGACAATCGTTTCCGTCGGCTTCGTTCAGGGCGCCGGGCTCGGCTTCCTCTTCGTGCCGTTGACGACGATCGCCTTCTCGACGCTGCCCGCGCACATGCGCGGCGACGGGACCGGCCTCTACAACCTGTCGCGCAACATCGGCTCAAGCGTCGGTATCTCGATCGTATCAGCGCTTCTTGTCGAGAACGCCCAGGTGAATCACGAGAACATCGCTGCCTATGTGACGCCGTTCAACCGGGCCTTCGAGGCGTCGGCGGCGCAGGCAATGAGTCCGTTGACAGCCGCCGGTCGCGCCTCGCTCAACGAGGTGATCACCTTGCAATCGACGATTATTGCCTACATGGACAATTTCAAGCTGTTGATGCTGATGTCGCTCGCGGTCATTCCGCTGGCGCTGCTGCTGCGCAAGCCGAAGGTCGCCCCTGTCATGGATCACAGCGCCGTCATGGAGTGATGCTCAGCGGAACGGTTTGCTGAGATAACGAGAGCCAGAAATGCCGAAGCGCCATGGTGCTTCGGCATTTTTTGTTATGCCGATCCTTTTGCCGGTAACGATTTCGACAGGAGCGGATGGGGCGATCGAGAAGGGTGGGCGATCGAGCAGCTTGTCGTTCAGCGTGAGATCGATACCGAGCGCCTGGCAGAGTTTGCCTGGACCGCTGCAGAGCTGCGTCAGTGCGTCGTTGCGGCGGCGCTCAATCATGGTCGCGATGCCGGCTTCCGGCTCCATTGCGCGGATTAGCACGGCGGAGCCGGGCGTGCAGACGAAATTCAGGCACCAATGCATGCCGTAGATGCGGTAAATGTAGACATTGCCTGGCCGACCGAACATCGCACCGTTTCGCGGCGTGGGACCGCGAAAGCTGTGCGAGGCTTCATCATCAGGGAAGTAGGCTTCGGTCTCGGTTATCCGTCCGCCGACATCGCCGACTCGCAGGTGGCAGCCGAGCAAATCCCGGGCGACGGCAACCGTATCACGCGCGAAAAAGCGCGTGAGATCAGGACCGGCGAGGGGAGCGGCGCCGATCGCACCGACGGCATCTGTCATCTGTTTCAGGCTTCCGGTCCGTGAGGTTCTAATGGCCGACCTTCGGGTCATGCGCCGGGATGGAGGAGCCCGTCACCGATACTGGATCGCTTGCCGGGAAAGTATCCTCGAGACCTTCTTCCAGTTCTTCTTCGAGAAGCGCAGCATCCTTGCCGCGTGCGCCATCTGCCTGCGAACTCTGCAGTGTTGTTGCCAGCAACGCCCTTGCACGGGTGATTGCATTGTCGCTCGTCAGGCCGGGAGAGGCAGCGGCATAGAGCGTGACCGATATGTTATTGCCGGACTGATCCGTGAAAATGACGGCGAAAGAGCCTTCCTTCGGGTGCACGGTGACGTCTGTGATAGCCATGGAAAGTCTCCTGGTTCTTACAGTTGCTCCAAGTGAAACGCTTTTCGCTAGGATTGTCGAGCAAAGACCTTCACCAGCCAGTCGATGAAAACGCGAACGCGCGGAGAAAGCTGTCGGTTGCGGGGATAAAGGAGAGAAACCGGCGTCTCCGTCAGTGGGAAATCCGGCAGCACGTGAACGAGCGTGCCATCGGCCAAATCCTCTTCCGCATGATATCGCGGCACTTGTATCAGGCCGAGGCCGAGCCGTGCTGCCGACATGAAGCTCTCGGCGGCGTTGACGGTTACCGTTGCGGGCAGGGTGACGTTGCGGATGCTGCCGCCGACCAGGAATTCCAGAGGCAGAACACCGCCTGTTGCGCTTGAACGGAAGCCTACCATCCGATGACCGTGGAGCCGGTCGGGATGTTCGGGGAGGCCATGTTTCTCGATGTAGCGGGGAGCAGCAAGGGTAACTTCCTCCAACATGGCGACGCGTCGCGCCACCATGTCGCTGTCACCAGGCACGCCGACCCGCAGCACGCAATCGATGCCTTCGCGGACGAGATCGACCAGCCGGTCGCCCTCGCTCATGTAAAACTCGATGTCAGGGTAGGTTTCGAGGAAGGACGGAAGGCTCGGCAGCACGAAGTGGCGGGCAAGCGTACCGTGCACGTCGACGCGCAGCATGCCCTTCGGCTTGGCGCCGGCGAAGGCACCTTCCGCGTCCTCGATGTCGGCGAGTATGGCGAGGCAGCGTTGATAGTAGGCTTCACCATCGAGCGTCGGGCTGACATGGCGCGTGGTTCTCTGCAGCAGGCGCACGCCGAGTCGGGCTTCCAACTGCTTGACCGCATCCGTGACCGTGGAGCGCGGAAGGCCGGTATCCTCTGCTGCGAGCGTGAAACTGCGTCTCTCCACAACGCGGGAAAATACCCGCATAGCATCGAATCTGTCCATTTTGTTTGTTCGCCATATCCGGATAGTGATGCCGAATAATGGCTGATTATCCGCGCTTCGAAAAGCGGCATCCTCTTCTCATCGAAAACGCGGCGAGCCGCACAGGATGAAGGAGAAAGGCAATGAGCAACGAGAACAAGGTCGCACTGGTCACTGGTGCATCGAGGGGCATCGGCGCCGCAATCGCGGAACGTTTGGCTAGGGACGGTTTCACCGTCGTCGTCAACTACTCAGGAAACGTGGCGCTCGCCGAGGAGCTTGTGCAGAGGATCGAGCAGAGCGGAGGTAAGGCGCTGACGGCGCAGGCCGATGTCAGCAACCCCGAAGCCGTCCGCCGGATGTTCGATGCTGCGGAAGCAGCCTTCGGCGGCATCGATGTGCTGGTCAACAATGCAGGTATCATGCAGCTCTCGTCGATTGCCGATGCCGACGATGCCAATTTCGACCGTCAGGTCAGCGTCAACCTGAAGGGCACCTTCAACACCCTGCGCGAAGCCGCAAAGCGTCTGCGTAAGGGTGGCCGCATCATCAACTTCTCGACGAGCGTCGTCGGTCTGAAGCTCGAAAACTACGGCGTTTACGCCGCGACCAAGGCTGCCGTCGAAACGCTGACGGCGATCATGTCGAAGGAAATGCGCGGTCGCGAAATCACGGTGAATGCCGTGGCCCCCGGGCCGACAGCAACCGACCTTTTCCTCGATGGGAAATCAGATGAGCTGATCGCCCGCATGGCCAAGATGAACCCACTGGAGCGCCTGGGAACGCCAGAAGATATCGCCGCGTCCGTTTCCTTCCTGGCCGGCCCGGACGGCTCCTGGATCAACGGCCAGGTGCTGCGCGCCAATGGCGGCATGGTCTGATCTCCAACACTAGACGTCAACAGTCACCTTAGAAGGAATAGGACAATGGAAAAGCAGGTCATCGTCATTACCGGAGCATCCAGTGGCTTCGGCGCTCTCACCGCCCGCACACTCGCCAGGGAAGGGCATATCGTCTACGCCGGCATTCGCGATACAGCGGGTCGCAACGCAAAGGCTGTCGCTGATATCGCTGCATTCCGCCGGGACAACAATGCCGACCTCCGTTCGGTCGAACTTGACGTTGTCTCGGAAGCCTCCATTGAAGCCGGCGTTGCCGAAGTCCTCGAAGAGGCGGGCAGGCTCGACGTGATCATCCATAATGCCGGTCATATGTCCTTCGGACCCGCCGAAGCATTCACGCCGGAGCAATACGCGGAGCTGTTCGACATCAATGTGCTGTCGACGCAGCGGGTGAACCGCGCCGTGCTTCCCCATATGCGCAAGCGGGGCAAGGGGCTCGTCGTCTGGGTGTCATCGTCCAGCACGCGGGGCGGCACGCCACTCTATCTCGCCCCCTATTTCGCGGCCAAGGCAGCGATGGACTCGGTTGCGGTCTCCTATGCGTCCGAGCTTGCCCGCTGGGGTATCGAAACCGCGATCATCGTGCCGGGTGCTTTCACCAAAGGCACCAATCACTTCGCACATTCCGGCTCGCCGGCGGATACGGCGCGCGCAGCCGAATACAACGACGGACCCTACAAAGGTGTGCCGGAACAGGCACTGCAGGGACTTGCAGCGCTGGAACCTGTCGACGCGGATGCCGGTTCAGTCGCGACGGCGATCGCGGAGGTCATCGCGATGCCCTTCGGCAAGCGTCCATTCCGTACGCATGTCGATCCGTCGGAAGACGGTGCCGAGGTGGTCAACGGCGTTGCCGATCGGGTTCGCGCCGAAATGTTCCGGCGGATCGGGCTGGAGGATCTCCTCAAGCCGGCTGTTCACTAAACCGTGATGGTTCCCATTGTTCCGTTTTCGCGAACCTGCTGTGCACGAATCAGCACTTAACAAACGGCAAGAAGCAGGATTATATAACTTCAGTAAAGGCGACTGGAAGACCTCCAACTCCTGGCGCCAACCTCAGATACCGGTCGAGCCATTTCCCTGGTGACGCGGCAGGGTCTGAAAGGAATTCGATGACAGACTGTTGCGGCCCGTTGAAGGAACTCCTTCCGGGCCGCGACTGCGTCATGGGTCGTTCAGTTTCGCATCCGAGAGCAGTTTCACCAGCCAGTCGACGAAGACGCGAACCTTATTGCTGAGGTGCCGGTTCGGCGGATAGACGATGTAGAGCGGGAAGGGTTCACGGCTCCATTCCGGCAGGATTTCCACGAGGTCGCCCTTGGCCAAAGCGTCGCGGATCATGAAGCGCGGCAGCTGAGCAATGCCAAGCCCGTTCAATGCCGCATTGACGAAAGTTCGGCTGTCATTGACCGATAGCAGGTAACGAGGATTGATCTCCAGATCTTCATTGTCCTTGCGGAATTCGAAGGGAAGCGTCCGGTTGGTCTGTGCGCGGAAATAACTTACTGAATAATGGTCGTTTTCCAGCTCTTCGGGGCGGGTCGGAATGCCGAATTTTTCGATGTAGAGCGGTGCGGCACAGGTGAGCATTTCTACTTCCGAGACGCGCCTTGCGATCAGCGATTGGTCGGCGGGCGTGCCGCCGCGAAGCGCGCAGTCGACGTTCTCCGCGAGGTAGTCGACGGTGCGGTCGCCGACGCCAAGATCAACCCGGATATCCGGGTATTTCTGGTAGAAGTCGCAGAGCGCGGGCACGACGATCCAGTCGGCGAAGGCGCCCGCCATTTCGACGCGCAAACGGCCGGTCGGCAGGCCCTGCGAGTTCGAAAGGCTGCCATCCAGTTCCTCGAGTTCGGAGACGATCTGTGCCGCTCGTTCATAATAGAGCGCGCCATCGGTCGTCACCATGACGCGGCGCGTGGTGCGGTTAAGAAGCTTGGTGTGCAGATGCGCTTCAAGCCCCTGGATGAGATTGGTCACCGTCGCCTTGGGCATGGCGAGCGTGTCGGCGGCCCGTGTGAAATTGCCCGTCTCTACGACGCGGATGAAAGCGCGCATTGCCGAGAGCTGGTCCATCGGAAATCACCTAAGTAGGTTGCACTGCAGTATTGTTCGAAATTCGGAACAGTGTAATCGCTCTGAAGCTTCTTATTCCGTCAGAGGAATAACAATATCTTTTTTACAGAAATTGCAAGCCGTCGCGGCTCGCAACACGTTATGTCGGTGAAAACGAGAGCCGAAACGATGACGGTGCAGGTGAAAGACATAGTGATGGAGAAGGTGGCCACCGGCCCCGTTTCCGCACGCGTCTATCAGGGCGCCGAGTTTGGCAAGGGTTCGCCGATCGTACTGTTTTTTCACGGCGGCGCTTTTCTGCAGTCGGGTGTCAGGGATAGCCTGGTTGCGGAGAGCTTGGCGAAGGCCGGCGCGATTGTTGCCGTCCCGGATTACAATGCACCGCTGGGCAATGTCTTTCCGAAGCCGCTCGAAGTTGGCTATTCTATCTTTTCTTATCTTGCCAACAAGCGCGCCTCCGGTATCGGCGACCGCAATTCGTTGCTGATCGTCGCCGGTGAAGAGGCTGGTGGGAACATCGCTGCCGGCGTCGCTTTCAAGGCGCGCGACCACTATGCGGATGCGCTCAATGGCCAGGTGCTGATTTCGCCGCTGCTTGATCCTTTCATGGGCACGTCGTCCATCCGCAAGGCGGATGGTATCGGCATGCGCCAGCGTTGGGCCGAGGGCTGGAGCCACTATCTCAGTGGCGGCGGCTGTCATCCCTACGCGGCACCTTGCTTGTGTTCGCGTATTGCAGGGGTGGCGCCGGCACTCGTTTTGACGGCCGAGGATGATCCTCTTCGTGACGAGACGCTGGGTTATGCCGACCGCCTGAAGCAGGCAGGCGTTGCAGTTCGCCGGAATGTCCTACCCGCCGGGGCAGGCTGGCCATCGCTTTATGGCGGGAAATGCGAACAGGCACCGAATTGGGAACAGACGATCACGGACCAATTCGAAAGCTTCGTTCGGGATATTAGCAGCCAACCTATTGCATTGAAGACGAACTGATTGAATTCGGCCACTGAGAGAGGGCCGTAAGGAGAGTACCAATGACGTCCAGTAAGAAGCGCTGGGCCCTCGTGGGCGCCGGCTTAGGGCTTGTCGCGTCCGTTTCGGCCGCGGCCATCTTTTTCGAACTGCCGATGAGCACGACCGCCACGGCTGCATCCACACCTGCGCAGGCTCCCTCTGTGCCGGTAACGGTTGCCGTCGTCGCCAGCCGTGATGTAACGACATGGCAGGAGTTTTCGGGGCGGCTCGAGGCCGTCGACCGTGTCCAGATCCGTTCACGCGTCGCCGGGGCGGTCCAATCCGTGCACTTCCGCGAAGGCGCGCTGGTGAAGGCGGGTGACCCGCTCTTCTCCATCGATCCCGAGCCCTATCAGGCGGCTGTTTCCCAGGCCGAAGGCCAGGTTGCTTCCGCCGATGCGAAGGTCAATATCGCTCAGATCGAACTGGAGCGTGGCCGCAGGCTTTCTGACAACAGGACGATTTCGCAAAGTGATCTCGACCAGCGTCAGAATGCCTTCACCGAAGCGCAGGCCGGCCTTCGCACCGCTCAGGCAGCCCTTCGTTCAGCACAGTTGGAGCTCGGCTACACCGAAGTCCGCGCACCGGTTGCCGGTCGTGTCGGCAAGATCGAGATCACCGTCGGTAACCTTGTTGCCGCCGGCTCTACATCACCGGCCTTGACGACGCTCGTGTCGGTCGATCCGATTTACGCGAGCTTCAACGCCAGTGAGGAAATGGTCACCAAGGCGCTCGCTGAGCTGCCGGCGGGTGATGGCGCCGTTCGGGCGGTCGAGCAGATCCCGGTCGAGGTCGGCACGCTGGCGGATCAGGGAACCCCGATCAAGGGTAAGCTGCAACTGATCGACAATCAGGTTGACGCGGCAAGCGGCACCATCGGTGTTCGCGCTGTCTTCGACAATCCCGGCGGCAAGCTGATCCCCGGCCAGTTCGTTCGCGTCCGTATGGGCGAGCCGAAGGCCGAGAACAAGATCCTGATCAGTGACCGCGCAATCGGCACGGACCAGGACAAAAAGTTCGTGTTCGTCGTCGATGCCGAAAACAAGGTCAGCTACCGACCGGTCCAGCTCGGCGCGACAGCCGACGGTCAGCGTATCGTCGAAAGCGGGCTGACCGTTGGCGACAAGATCGTCGTCAATGGCCTGCAGCGTATCCGTCCCGGCGCCGTGGTTGCACCGCAGGCGGAAGAGAAAGTGGCGACGGCTCAGTAAGCCGAAGCATCCGGGGCGTTTCGGCGCTCCGCGGAAATCCGAATGACGTGATCCACCGGCGGCCTCCCAACCGCCGGAGAGGGTCGTTGCATCATAGTTTCATCCCGGAGAGGGCTTTGAAATGAATTTCTCCAGATTCTTTGTCGACCGTCCGGTGTTCGCCGGAGTCCTATCGGTCCTCATCGTGGTCGCCGGTCTGCTTGGTCTGCGATCATTGCCGATTTCCGAATATCCGGAGGTCGTTCCGCCATCAATCGTCGTGCGCGCTACCTATCCCGGCGCAAACCCGGAGGTTATCGCGCAGACCGTTGCCACGCCGCTCGAAGAGCAGATCAATGGCGTCGAGGGCATGCTCTACATGTCCAGCCAGGCGACATCGGATGGCGTCATGACGCTGACGGTCACCTTCAAGCTTGGCACCGACCCCGACAAGGCACAGCAGCTCGTTCAGAACCGCGTGTCGCAGGCCGAACCGCGCCTGCCGGAAGAGGTGAAGACCATCGGTATCACGACGGTCAAGAGCTCTCCCGACCTGATGATGGTCGTGAACCTGATCTCGCCTGACAACCGATACGACATCACCTATCTTCGCAACTACGGCGTCCTCAACATCAAGGACCGGCTGGCGCGCATCGATGGTGTCGGCCAGGTACAGGTCTTCGGTTCGGGCGACTATTCGATGCGCGTCTGGATCGACCCGCAGAAGGCTGCCGAACATGGGCTTGCCGCCAGCGACGTCACCAATGCGATCCGCGGCCAGAACGTGCAGGCCGCAGCCGGCACCATCGGCGCTTCGCCAAGCCTGTCGGGTGTAGACCTGCAGCTCAACGTCAATGCGCAGGGCCGTCTTCAGACGCCTGAGCAATTCGGCAACATCATCGTCAAGACCGGCACGAACGGCGAGATCACCCGCCTGCGCGACGTC
>Ga0209025_1004324_pt1 | contig 12415 bp, 8 predicted proteins | sample AraplaMF_Col_mLB_FD_184256 | JGI IMG/M metagenome (GOLD analysis project Ga0209025, IMG submission 184256) | Arabidopsis root microbial communities from the University of North Carolina, USA - plate scrape MF_Col_mLB (SPAdes) (version 2) | ecosystem: Host-associated > Plants > Roots > Endosphere ... | reverse complement strand
CGGCCATGCCCTTGCGGACATCCTCACGCTGCATGGTGCGCTGGGCGGCGTCGAACAGGATCTTGCGGCGGTCGGCGGGCAGGCCCTTGGGCGCGGCGAGCGCGAACCAGTTCTGATAGGTCCAGTCGAGCCCGACTTCCTTGGCGCTCGGCACATCCGGGAAGTTCGGGTGGCGCTCCTCGGTCATCAGCAGGATGGTGCGCACGCGGCCGGCTTCCAGCATCGCCTTGGCCTCGATCGGCGAGCCGGTGAAGACCTGGAGGCCGCCGGCGACAAGGTCCTGCAGCGCAGGGGCCCCGCCATTGCTCGGCACCCAGCGCACCGCGTCGGGCGCGATGCCGGCCGCCTTGAGGATGCCGCCGGAGGCGATGTGCCAGGAGCCGCCGACGCCGGTGCCGGACGCCATGATCGAGCCTTTCGGGCTCTCTTTCACCGCCTTGAGATACTCGGCCGCGGTCTTCCACGGGCTGTCGGCCTTGACGGTGATGCCGGCCGGGATCAGCGACACCCGCGAGAACATGTCGATCGAATCCGGCGTGAGATCGCCGAGGCCGAGCGACTTGAAGAAGGAGATCTCCGGGCTGGCGCCGCCGATGGTGTAGCCGTCCGGAGTGGCGGTCGCGATCGCGCTATGGCCGGTGATGCCGCCGCCGCCGGTGCGGTTGATGACGTTGACCGGCTGCTTCAGCTCCGCCTCGAGGCCGTTGGCGAAGATGCGCATCACCGAATCCATGCCGCCGCCGGCCGCCCAGGGCACGATCAGCTGCACCGGCCGATCCGGGAAGGCGAAGGCGGGCGCTGCGCCGATGGCGAGCGTGGCCACGGCCAAGGCGAGCTTGCGGAAACCCTTCATGTCCATTCCTCCCATGTTTGTCTTTGCCAAGCTTGTCCTGGCTTCTTGCATGCAAGGAGTAGAGCGCTGCCGCTGTAGCGGCAAGTGTGTATGCGGAATTTTGTATGCAGGATATCGCTGTGCTTCGCTGCATGACTGTGGCGCCCTGGCGGCAATGGCGTGTCCCTGTCAGCCACGGTAGGGGATGCCTCTGCGCGAGCGGTCAGCGATGCGGGGAGGGCAAGCCATGGTTTCAGTCAGGCGACTCGTTCCGGCGGAATGGACGCAGGCCTTCGCGGTCGTCACGCAGTTGCGGAGCGCGCTCGACGAGGCGGAATTCCTGCAGCGCGTGCAGCGGCAATCCTTCTCCGGCTACGAGCTGGTCGGCGCCTTTCGCGATGGTGCGCTCGTCGGCGTGCTCGGCATGCGCCCGGTCCACACGCTGGCCCGCGGAGCGCATCTGCATGTCGACGATCTCGTGGTCGACGAACGGGTCCGCAGCGGCGGCATCGGCAAGGCATTGCTCGCCTTCGCCGAGGAGGATGCGCGGGCGCGCGGCTTCAATGCAGTCTTCCTCGACGCTCGCCGCGAGGCGATCCCGTTCTACGAGCGCGAGCGCTATGCCTTCCACCCGGCGCCGTCGATGAAGAAACTACTCGCCGGGTGAGCGACCGGCGCCGAGCCAGCCGGCCGCAGATCAAAGCGGGATCGCCGTCGTCTCCTTGGCGGTCTTGTTCACGACCATGGTGTAGTAGCGCGTCACATTGCTGTGCCCGTCGAACAGCAGCTCGCTGAGCGCCGTCACCTCGTCCATGTCGGCAACGCGCAGCATCAGCATCACATCGGTCTGGCCGGTGACGCCATAGGCCTGGACGACCGCCGGCTGGCGCGCCGCCAGCTCCAGGAACTGCCGCCGGCTCGGCTCGTCATGCCGGGCGAGCTCGACGGCGATGATCACCTTCAGGTTCTTGCCCACCTTGGCGGGATCGAGGATCGCGACGGTGCGCAGGATCAGCCCGGCCGCTTCCAGCCGCCTGATCCGCCGCAGGCAGCTCGACGGGGCAAGGCCGACTTCATCGGCGAGCTGGGCATTGGTGCGCGAGGCGTCGGCCTGGAGCAGGTTCAGGAGCTTTCTGTCGAGGCGATCCATTGCGGCCATCCCTGCGCATCTCGTGCAATAAAATTGCACGAAGCCGACGATTTTGACCACCGCTGAGCAAGCGTCGGCGCTAGCTTGCCGGCGTCGAACGAGGACCGCTGCCGATGCCGCTTCAAACCCAGTTCTACCGGAAGACGCTGGAGACGCTGACCGTCTACCGCGAGCTGGTGGTGATCATGGTCCCGATCGCCGTGGCGACGCAGGCCCTGACCGAATTCGGCGTCATCAAGGCCATATCGCCCTGGCTCGCGCCGGCGATGCAGCTTTTCGGCCTGCCGCCTGAGCTGGCGCTGGCCTGGCTGACCGGGCTGCTGGTCGGGATGTGGGGCGGCGTGGTCGTCCTGTTCACGCTCGTTCCGGGGCTGGCGCTGAGCAGCGCCGACATGACCGTATTCTGCAGTCTGCTGCTGCTGGCGCATGCGATCCCGGTCGAGCAGCGCATCGTCGCCAGGGCCGGGCCGAGCTTCTGGGCGACCACGATCCTGCGGATCGCCGGCGCAATGACCTTCGCCGCGCTGCTGCATCAGATCTTCGCCGCGACGGGCTGGCTGGCGCAGCCGATCGCTCCGGTCGTGCAGCCGATGGCGGGCGAGGCCGGCTGGCTCGGCTTCGGCTACGGGCTGGCCAAGACGCTCGGCATCATGCTCGCTGTCCTGCTGGTCCTGTCCTGGGCGATGGAACTGCTCCGGGCCGCCGGCATCCTCGATCTGCTCTACAAGGCGCTCGCCCCGCTGTTCCGCCTGGTCGGCTTGCGCCAGGAGGCGCTGCCCTTCACCACCGTCGGCCTGCTGCTTGGCATCTCCTATGGCAGCGGGCTGATGCTGGCCGAGGTGCGCCGGCAGCCGATCGAGCCGCGCCAGGTCTTTCTCGCCAGCGTCTTCATGGGCTTCGCCCACAGCCTGATCGAGGATACGCTGGTCGTGGTCGCGCTCGGCGCCGACCTGACCAGCGTCCTGTTCGGGCGGCTGCTCTTCGCCATCGTCGCGACGGCTGCGATCGCCTTCGTCCTCGAGCGGTTTTCGAGCACGCCCGTCGTCTCCGGGGACGCTGCGAGCCGATCCTGACCGCCGGTGTCAGCCGAACTCGGCGACGACGAAGTCGACGAAGCTGCGCAGCTTCGGGGTCGGGCGGCGATCCGGCATGAAGACGATGTGCATCGGGCGCGTCGGAGCTCCGTAGTTCGACAGGACCTGGACCAGGCGGCCGCTGGCGATGTCCTCGCGCAGCATGTCCTCGGCTTGCAGGGTGATGCCGAAGCCTGAGAGAGCCGCCTGGCGTAGCGCCTGGCCGTTGTTGACCAGGAACTGGCTGCGCACGGTGACGCGCTCGCTGCCGGAGGGGCCGGTGAACTCCCAGTCGAACAGAGGCGGGGCAGCCCAATAGGCGAAGCCGAGGCATTCATGGCCGGCGAGATCGGCGGGTACCTGCGGGGTGCCGCGCTCTGCGAGATAGGCCGGGGCGGCGCAGGCGATCAGCTGATAGGGCTTCAGCGCGCGGGCGATCAGCCCTGAATCCTTCAGGGGCGAGATGCGGATCACTGCGTCGTAGCCTTCCTCGGCGAGGTCGACGACACGGTCGGTGAGGGTGAGTTCGACGCTGACCTCGGGAAAACGTTGCATGTAGCGGGTGAGGGCCGGGGTCAGGCTGTGGGCGCCGAAGCTGAGCGGGGCGTTGATCCGCAGCTTGCCGCGCGGGGTCGCACGAAGGTTCTGTGCGATCGCGTCGGCGGCGTCCGCCTCGGCGAGGACGAGCTTGCAGCGCTCGTAATAGGCTGAGCCGATCTCGGTCAGGCTCTGGCGCCGGGTCGTCCGGTGCAGCAGGCGCGCGCCAGTGCGCTCCTCCAGGAAACGCAGATGCTTGCCGACCATTTGCGAGGACAGGCCGAGGCCGATGCCGGCGGCCGTGAGCGTGCCAGCCTCCACCACCTTGACGAAGACCTGCATGCTGGTGAGGCGGTCCATCATTGCATACCCAATGTTTCAAGTGTGGCGATGATAGGCCGACTTATTGCCGGAATGCGAGCAATCCATATCGCCCTCATCGGTCATCGATGAGGAGCTATCCCATGCCGCGTATCGTTCGTTTTCATCAGAAGGGCGGGCCCGAGGTTCTGCGGATCGAGGAGGTCGAGACCGCTCCGCCGGGGCCGGGCGAGTTGCAGATCGCCGTCAGGGCGATCGGCCTCAACCGGGCCGAGTCGATGTTCCGTTCCGGCCCCTATGTCGAGGAGCCGGTGTTTCCGGCCCGGCTCGGCTATGAGGCCGCCGGCATCGTCACCGCACTCGGCCAGGGCGTCGAGGGCTTCGCCGAGGGCGATGCGATCAGCATCGTGCCGCCGCTCTCGATCACACGCTGGGGCAGCTATGGCGAGGTCGCGACGGTGCCGGCTGCGGTCGCGGTCAAGCATCCGGCCGAGCTCTCCTTTATCGAGGCTGCGGCACTGTGGATGGCGCATGTCACCGCCTATGGCGCGCTGGTCGAGCTTGCCGGTTTGAAGGCGGGCGAGCATGTGCTGATCACCGCGGCATCGAGCAGCGTCGGCATCGCATCGATCCAGACGGCGCGCGCGCTCGGCGCGATTCCGATCGCGGCGACGCGGACGCGCGAGAAGGCGCAGGCGCTGCTGGAGACGGGCGCGGCGCATGTCGTGGTGACGCAGGAAGAGGATTTGGCAGAGGCCGTCGCCAGGCACACAAGCGGGCAGGGTGCGCGCGTCGCCTTCGACCCTGTCGCCGGGCCGGCGCTGGGGCAGGTCTTCGGCGCCATGGCCCAGAACGGCATCGTCATCGCCTATGGCGCGCTCTCGCCGGAGCCGACGCCGCTGCCGCTCTTCCCGCTGCTGGCGAAGAACCTGCAGCTCGCCGGCTACCAGTACAAGGAGGTGGTCCGCGATCCGCAGGCGCTGGGGCGCGCCAAGGCCTTCATCCTCGACGGGCTGAAGCGCGGCGCGCTGAAGCCGGTCATCGACAAGGTCTTCGCCTTCGACGAGATCGTCGCGGCGCATCGCTATCTCGAGGCGAACCAGCAATTCGGCAAGATCGTCGTCGAGCTGCGGTAGGGGAGCAGGCGCAATGGCGAGGCGTTTCGGGCCGGGGGCATTCCGGTTCGGGCGACTCGCCGCTGCCAGCGGCAAATCTGCCACAGGGGATCGAATTAACAAGTTGTGAACGGCTGTTCATTGCCTCGCGCGCGTGGTCAGGCAATCTCACCGGCTGGGGTGGGGGTTTTGAATGCCGCTGATCGATCCGGATCGCCCGGAGGCCGTGCCGGCCCGCGCGTCGTCGCGTGGCCGCATGCCTTCCGTCGCGGCGGGCTCGGTGTCCCTGCTCACATTGGCGCTATTGCTTCTTGCCGGCCCGGCAGAGGCCAATGGCGGGCGCGGCGGCAATCCCGAGGGTAACTCCAATACCGGCGGCCTTGGCGGAACCGACAGCGCGACCGGCGCGGGCGGGGCAGGTAGCAATGGCTTCCAGCAATATGCCGGCGGCGGCGGCGGCGGAGCCGGCGCGACTGCCGGCGGCGGCGGAGGTCTGACCTGGAGTCACGATCCGACCCTTGGTCGTGGCGGCACGGGCGGTGTGCACGGCTCGGTCGGCGCCGGTCTGCCGGTCGGCAACAGCACCGGCAGCAATGGCGGCAACGGCGCTGATGGCAGCACCGCCAGCGGCGGTGGTGGCGGCGGCGCCGGCGGCTGGGGCGCCGTAGTCACGGGCGCCGGAACCACGGGGGTCGTCTCCGGCACGATCACAGGCGGCAATGGCGGGGCTGGCGGCAACACCTACTGGGACTTTGGTGGCAGCGGCGGCTCCGGTGGCACCGGCTTGAGCTTCACCAATAGCAGCCAGACGACGACCCTGACGGTCAATGGCACGATCCAGGGCGGCAATGGCGGCGGGAGGGGGATCAACAATCCGGGCACCAGCGGCGGCCCTGGCGCCTATGGCGCCGGCGGCATCGGCATCGTTGGCGCCAATCTCTCGATCACCAATAACGGTACGATCGCCGGCGGGCTCTCCGGCGACGGCGTCACGCGCACCTGGGCGATCCGCTTCACCAGCGGCAACAACACGCTGACCTTCGGCAACGCCACCTCCGGGTTGATCGGTGGCATCCTGATGGACGCGGGCACGCTGACCTTCGCCCAGCCGACCGACGTCACCCTCGACAACGTCATCAACGGCAATGGCAGCGTGATCAAGACCGGGGCCGGCACGCTGATGCTGACCGGAGCGAACACTTATACCGGCGGCACCACGATCTCGGGCGGCAAGCTCTCCGTGTCGTCCGACACCAATCTCGGCAATGCCTCGGGCGGTCTGACGCTGGACGGCGGCACGCTGCTGGTCACAAGCAGCTTCACTTCGGCGCGGACGGTGGCGCTCACCGCCGCGGGCGGCGGCGTGGAAGTCGCCTCCTCGGCGATGCTGACCCTGAGCGGCGATATCGGCGGCAGCGGGGGACTGACCAAGAGCGGCGCGGGGACGCTGGTCCTGACCGGAGCGAACACCTATGCCGGCGGGACGACGATCAGCAGCGGCAAGCTGTCGGTGTCCTCCAACGGCAATCTCGGCGATGCCTCGGGCGGATTGACGCTGAATGGCGGCACGCTGCTGGTGACGAACAGCATCACCTCGGCTCGTACAGTGACGTTGTCGGGCTCTGGCGGCGGCATCGAGGTCGACGCCGGACGCGCCGTGCTTTGGACCGGCACCATCACCGGCACGGGCGGATTGACCAAGAGTGGCGGCGGCACGCTCGCTTTGCAGAACAACAGCAACTATTCCGGCGCCACGCTGGTCGAGGCCGGAACGCTGGTCGGCAGTTCGTCGACGGCCTTCTCCGCGAACTCGAACTTCACTGTTTCGGCCGGCGCGACGCTCGAACTCAGCGATGTGCCGGGCCTCGTCGCCACGGTCGGCTCGCTCGCCGGCGCGGGCGCCGTCCAGATCGGCTCCGGCGCGACGCTGAAGGCCGGCAGCAGCAATGCCTCGACGACGTTCTCGGGCACGATCAGCGGCAATGGCGCGCTCGACAAGACCGGCACCGGCACGCTGACTCTGACGGGCTCCAACACCTATACCGGCGGCACGAAGGTCTCGGGCGGCAAGCTCGTGGTGAACGGCTCGATCACCGGCTCGGTGACCTTGAGCGGCGGCACGCTCGGCGGCTCGGGCACGGTCGGAACGCTCGCGGTCGCCAGCGGCGGCACGGTCGCGCCGGGCAACTCGATCGGGACCTTGAAGGTCTCCGGTAATATCTCGTTTGCGAGCGGCTCGGTCTACCAGGTCGAGGTCAACGCGGCCGGCGAGGGGGACAAGATCGTCGTCACGGGCTCGGCAAGCATCACCGGCGGCACGGTCGCGGTGCTGGCCGCGAGCGGCAACTACGCGGCCTCGACCAGCTATACGATCCTGACTGCAAACGGCGGGGTCAGCGGCCAGTTCAGCGGCGTCACCTCGAACCTCGCCTTCCTGACGCCGTCGCTGAGCTATGACAGCCGGAACGTCACCCTGACGATGACCCGCAACGAAACCGGCTTCGGCCCGGGCGGTGGCAATACCGGCGGCGACACATCCGGCGGCAGTGGCGGCACCTCCGGCAACTATGTCGCCGCGACCCGCAACCAGGGCTTCATCGCCAATGCGGCCGAGCGCCTCGGCGTCGGCAATCCGATCTACGACACGCTGCTCTCGGCGACGGTGGACGAAGCCCGCGCCGGTTTCGACCTGCTCTCGGGCGAGGCGCATGCCCAGGCGGTCGGCGTGATGATCGAGGAGAGCCGGCTGGTGCGCGACACCATCCTGGGTCGCCTGCGCGGGCCGCTGCTGACGCAAGCTGGCCAGCAGGTCGCGGCCTCGTTCAGCGCCGACCTGCCCGGCCGCAAGAGCGCGGTCGTGATGAATGCGCCGGTCCCGCAGCCGCGCTACGCGCTCTGGGGCGAGGCCTTCGGCGGCACCGGCAATACCGACGCCGATGGCAATGCTGCTTCACTGAGCCGGCGCACGGGCGGCGCCCTGCTCGGCGCCGAGTTCATGGTCTACGACGCTCCCGGCTCCTCGTTGAAGCTCGGCGTCGCCGGTGGCTACAGCCAGTCTCGCTTCGATCTCGATGCCCGCCTGTCCTCCGGCAAGGTGGAGAGTGGCCATGCCGCGCTCTATGCCGGCGCTCGCTTCGGCAGCCTGCGCTTCGATGCCGGCGCCGCCTATTCCTGGTCGGAGAGCGACATCCGCCGCCAGGTCCAGATCCGCGGCTTCGGTGACCTGCTGAGGCTGCAGCGCCCGGGATCGGTGATGCAGGGCTTCGCCGAGCTCGGCTATGGCTTCGCTTTCAGCGGCTTCGCGCTGGAGCCCTTCGCCCAGCTGGCACTGATCCGGGCCTCGACCGATGCCGGCACCGAGCAGGGTGGTGCCGCGGCGCTGCGGGTGCTCTCCTCCGAGCAGACGCTCGGTTTCAGCACGCTCGGCGTCAGGGCCGAAGCGCAACTCGGCAGCGCGCCGCTCTTCGCCCGCGCCATGCTCGGCTGGCGCCATGGCTTCGGCGAGCTCACCCCGCAGGCCCGCACCGCCTTCGCCACCGGCACGACGCCGTCCGTGGTCTTCGCCTCACGAATAGACCGCGAGGCCCTCGTCGCCGAGGCCGGGCTCGACTGGCGCATCTCCTCCTCGACTGCCCTCGGCCTGACCTACTCCGCTGCCATCGGCGAGCGCTCGCGCGATCACGCCCTCAAGGGCAGGGTCGAGATGAGGTTCTGAGTCCGCCAAGGCGTTCATCATCGATGTCTTGCTGCGGTGGCGCCGCGGCGGTCGAGGCTGGTCAGGCCGCCACCTTCCTCGCTAGAACAATCGGGCAGATCCTGCTCCCGGCGACCCAAAGGCAGCGCTGGCTTGCTGGAAAAGCGGTTCCGTATACTGCATACGCTGCTATGGTACGGCATCTGAAACGGTTTAAATCACGGTAGGGACGAGGAAGCGCATGTCTGGGCACAACAAGGTCGCGATCATCACCGGTGCCGGCTCGGGCGTCGGCCGGGCTGTCGCCATCGCCTTCCTGAAGGACGGCTATCGCACCGTGCTGGCCGGGCGCCGCGCCGACGCTCTGGAAGAGACGATCAAGCTCTCGGGTGTTCCGGCCGAGCGGGCGCTGGCGGTCTCGACCGACGTGACCGACAAGAAATCCGTCGAAGCCCTGTTCGCCGCCACCAAGGCGAAGTTCGGCCGCGTCGACGTGCTGTTCAACAATGCCGGCGTCAATGCGCCCGGTGGCGTGCTGCTGGAGGACCTCTCGCTCGAGGATTGGCAGAAGGTGGTCGACACCAACCTGACCGGCCCGTTCCTGTGCACGCAGGAGGCTTTCAAGGCGATGAAGTCGCAGGAGCCGCGCGGCGGGCGCATCATCAACAACGGCTCGATCTCGGCGCAGGTGCCGCGGCCGAACTCGGCCGCCTATACCGCGACCAAGCACGCCATCTCCGGCCTGACCAAGACCGCCTCGCTCGACGGGCGCAAATACGACATCGCCGTCGGCCAGGTCGATATCGGCAATGCGCTGACCGAGATGGCCAAGAAGATGACCACCGGCGTGCCGCAGCCGGACGGCTCGATCAAGGTCGAGCCGGTGATGGATGTCGACCATGTCGCGACCACCGTGCTGCACATGGCCGGCCTGCCGCTCGAGGCCAACATCCTCTTCGTCACGGTGATGGCGACCAAGGCCCCGCTCGTCGGCCGCGGCTGAGGGATAAGCTCCCGCAAGCGCCGGCGCCGTGAGCGGCGATCCGCTGTCGTCCTGGTCGAGCCAGTCCCGGCCAGTGACGTCTTGCGACGGGCAAAATTTGCGCGACACTGTCCGGGGTGGCTCGGGAGTGCCGCGTTTGTCAGCCTTCGATGCGTCGGAACGCCGTGAAGAGGTGGATGGTCGGGGCAAGCCCGGCCATGACCGCGAAGGCGAGCCCGGCCATGCCGCGCCGGTCGATCCCAAAGTTAGCCGCGCCTATCGATTGACGATCTGGGGCATTGCGCTCGGCATCCTGATCTTCGCCGGCAATGTCGTGCTCTGGGCTATCGCGATCGGCAACAACCAGCTGTTCAAGGACGGCGTCGACTGGGTCTACGACGTTGCGCTCTACGGCATCGCGGCGCTGGTCTTCGGCCGCGACGAGCGGGCCGAGAAGCTGGCGGCGCTCGGCATCGGCGCGGTGATGGCGGTCGCGGGGCTGCACACACTCTACGACCTCTGGGACAAGATTCTGCGGCCGCGGCCGATCGAGCTCTTCACGCTCGGCTTCTCCGCCGCGAGTGCGATCCTGATCGCCTACCTCATCATCGGCGTGCTCTGGCGCTTCCGGGCCGAGCGCAATCCGGTGATCAAGGCGACCTGGCTGTCGAGCCGGAACGATGCGATCTCGACCACCGGCTTCGCGCTGCTCGGCCTCGCCGCGCGCCTGCTGCCGGTGCGCTGGCCGGAATACCTGTTCGACGTCTTCGTCGCCTTCCTCTGCTTCCAGGCGACATGGGCGATCTGGCGGGCGACGCGTGCTGATGCGAAGCCCAGCGTGCGCAACAAGGCAGAGACAGGCGCGCAAGCCGGGCTATAACGAGGCATCGGTCGAAGGATGCCCTCATGTCGATTGCCGCCAAACTGCCCTCCATCCTGATCGCCAATCGCGGCGAGATCGCCTGCCGGGTGATCCGCACCGCCAAGCGGCTCGGTCTGCGCACCATCGCGGTCTATTCCGACGCCGATGCCGAGGCGCTGTTCGTCGAGATGGCGGACGAGGCCTACCGGATCGGCCCGGCGCCGGCGCGCGAGAGCTATCTCGATGCGCAGAAGATCCTCGCCGTGGCGAAGCAGGCCGGCGCGGCCTGCATCCATCCGGGCTATGGCTTCCTCTCCGAGAATGTCGAGTTCGCCGAGGCCTGCGCGGCTGCCGGCGTCGTCTTCGTCGGCCCGCCGGCTTCCGCCATCAGCGCCATGGGCCTGAAGGATGCGGCCAAGGCGCTGGTCGAGAAGGCCAATGTCCCGGTCGTGCCGGGCTATCACGGCGCCGAGCAGGGCGTCGATTTCCTCGCCAAGGAGGCCGAGCGCATCGGCTATCCCGTGCTGATCAAGGCGGTCGCCGGCGGCGGCGGCAAGGGCATGAAGAAGGTCGACCGCCCGGAAGACTTCGCCGACGCGCTGTCGAGCGCCCAGCGCGAGGGCAAGAACGCCTTCGGCGATGCGCGCGTGCTGGTCGAGAAATACGTGCTCTCGCCGCGCCATGTCGAAATCCAGGTCTTCGGCGACAGCCATGGCAATGTCGTCCATCTCTATGAGCGCGACTGCTCGCTGCAGCGCCGCCACCAGAAGGTGATCGAGGAGGCACCGGCGCCGGGCATGACGCCGGAGGTGCGCGCCGCGATGGGCAAGGCGGCGACGGAGGCGGCCAAGGCGGTCGGCTATGTCGGGGCCGGCACGGTCGAGTTCATCGCCGACGGGCGCGACGGCCTCAGGGCCGACCGCTTCTACTTCATGGAGATGAATACCCGCCTTCAGGTCGAGCATCCCGTCACCGAGGCGATCACCGGGCTCGACCTGGTCGAGCTCCAGCTCAAGGTCGCGGCCGGCGAGCCGCTCGGCTTCACGCAAGAAGATGTGCGTGCCGAAGGCCATGCCGTCGAGGCGCGGCTCTATGCCGAGGATCCGGAAAAGGGCTTCCTGCCCTCGACCGGCAAGCTCTGGGCGCTGCAATTCCCGCAGAGCGAGGACATCCGCATCGACACCGGCGTCGAGGCCGGCGATTCCGTCACGCCGTTCTACGATCCGATGATCGCCAAGGTGATCGCGCATGGCCGCACCCGCGACGAGGCGCTCGACCATCTCGCCTTTGCGCTCGGCGAAACCGTCGTTGCCGGCCCCCGCACTAATCTCGCTTTCCTGAAGAAGCTGGCCGAGGCCGAGGGCTTCCGGAAGGGGCCGTTCGACACCGGCTTCATCGAGCGCAACATCACGGCGCTCGGCGCCGAGCCGCAGCCGCTCGATGCGGCCGCGGTCGCGGCCGCGGCCCTGCAACTGGAGGAAGAGCGCCAGCTGGCGACGCTCGACCTCGCTGTCGAGCGGACTGGCGATGAGGCCAAATCGCCCTGGCTCGACGCCGATGCCTTCTCGATCATGCCGCGCCCGGCGCTCGGCCTGCCGCTGCTGGTCGATGGCGAGCGGATCGAGGCCAGGATCGAGTGGAATGGCGACGATGCCCGCGTCTCGCTGCCGGGCCACCCGCTGCCTGAGGGCGAGCATGAGGTGACGTTGGCCCGCGCCGAGGGCGGCACCTACCTTGCGCTGCATCGCGGCCGGCAGACGGCGGTGGCGCTGTTCGACCCGTTCAGCGTCGATCTCGACGCCGTGGCAGGCGCGGGCGGCGTCATCAAGGCGCCGATGCACGGCAAGCT
>Ga0209025_1004320_pt1 | contig 12432 bp, 11 predicted proteins | sample AraplaMF_Col_mLB_FD_184256 | JGI IMG/M metagenome (GOLD analysis project Ga0209025, IMG submission 184256) | Arabidopsis root microbial communities from the University of North Carolina, USA - plate scrape MF_Col_mLB (SPAdes) (version 2) | ecosystem: Host-associated > Plants > Roots > Endosphere... | reverse complement strand
AAGTATATGAAATCAATTTTACCATTAATAGCTGTAGGGTTTCTGTGGTTTATCAGTTTTTTACATATGTACTGGGCTTTTGGAGGTCGATGGGGTTCTTCTGCTGTGATCCCAATAAAAGAGGGAGAGCATCTACCTGCATTTACTCCAAGAAAATGGGGAACATTATTCGTTGCCATTCTTATTCTACTAGCTAGTATCATAATAGTTGTTCAAGGTGATTATTTGCAGAGCTTTCAAGCAAATAGTCTATCTAAAATCGGAAGTATTGCCTGTGCTATAGTTTTTACTATTCGGGCGATTGGTGATTTTAAATATGTTGGGGTTTTTAAAAAAATAAAACATTCACAGTTTGCTAAATACGATACTTGGATGTACAGTCCATTATGTTTGTTCTTTGGATTTGTCTATATCATTCTCTTGTTCTAAAATGAGAGAAAGCAGGGAGAAGGCTAGGGAGAAATTATAGGGGGAAACAATATTGAACCAAACGATCTACTTACTTCGTCATGGTGAAACTGAATTTAATACACAAGGACGATACCAAGGAGAGCTCGATTCTCCATTAACAGAAATGGGTGTACATCAAGTACAACAAAATGCTTTAATGCTAAAAAGTTTAATTGGAAATCCAAATGAATGGAAGATTTTTTCGAGTCCATTAGGAAGAGCCATGCAAAGCACTGAAATAATTTGTGAAACAATTGGATATGATTTGAAGAATGTTGAAAAAGATAATCGTTTAACCGAGGTTGCTGTGGGACAATGGGCTGGGTTAACAACAAAAGAAATCGAAAGTTCTTGGCCCAATCTTTTTCATAACACAGACGTGTATAATTGGTATTTTAATGCACCTAATGGAGAAGCTTATGACGCGGTAGTGAATAGACTAAGTGCTTGGCTAGAAGACATTCAACATATACCGAAAGTTATCGCTATTTCACATGGTCTAACAGGTCGTATTTTACGAGGAATATATGCGGATCTAAAAAAGGAAGATGCACTGAAGTTAGAAGTATCTCAGGATGTATTTTTTAAATTAGCAAATAAAGACATAACGAGAATTTGTTCGGATTTCGATGATTTTTATTAATAAAAATCAACAATAAGAATTTCTTCATAAATTTCCTACAGGAATATTCATAAATGCCTCCTATTATAATGTGTGGGGGGCGTTTTTTTATGAAAAAATTTGTCTTATTTTGTTTTATATGTGCAGCTGTATTCTTTTTTTATTATACAAATAAAACACCTGAACAAACGCAAGTAGAGCTACCTTCGTTGCATAGTAAAAATGCTTTGTTGTTGAATGAAAAAGGAGATGTATTATTCGAAAAAAATGCAGATGACATTATTTATCCTGCATCATTAACGAAAATTATGACTGCGATTGTTGCCATTGAAATGAGTAATGATCTTCAGAAGCAAACAATCGTTACTCCACAAACGATTTCTAAATTTACTGCTCAAAATGCCTCCATGGCGGGCTTTAAGGCAGGAGATTTTGTGACGATAGAGGATTTATTATATGGCACACTGCTTGCATCAGGGGCAGATGCAACAGGAACACTTGCCGATATGATGGCGGGTAGTGAAGAAGCATTTGTTACATTAATGAATAATAAGGCACAGGAGTTAGGGCTGAACGATACCCATTTTGTCAATGCCAGCGGATTACATGATCCCGCTCATGTCTCCAGTGTACGTGATATAAGTAAGCTATTTCGTTATGCCATTAAAAATCCTACGTTTTATCAAATCTTAACTTCGAAAAGTTATATGACTCATGTCCCAAATGAATTAACGATAACAAGCTCACTTTTAGCGAAAATACCAGGTGAGGAAGGCGCGATATTGGGAGGAAAAACGGGCTACACACCTGAAGCAGGTCTTTGCTTAGCTTCTATTATCGAAAAAGATGGTAAACAATATATTTTCATTACGACAAATGCGAATGGGAAGGCTTGGATCCCACCATTCCATATTGACGATGCTCTTATGGCGTACGATGCTATAGGAGGAAAAAATATGAAAAAATAAAAACTTTTAAATCATTTCAAACGTCTTATTAATAGGGTGCACTGCTCAAGCACCCAAAATAGGCGTCTTGGGAGCCTTTGACAATGAAAGTTGCTAACACGATATTCATTGGGAATATTCTGATTTAAAAGGGGAGGTGTTATTTTCGAGGGAGAATTTTGATGAACAACAGGCGAAGTTTTTTTAGCATCAATAAACAATTTAACAATATGCCGTTAATCCTAGCTACCAAAAAACGAAAATTTATTAAAGAAAAAAACTAGTTGATTCCTACTATTTTCTGGAATAATCTATTATTCTATAATTAGAGTCGAATCCTATACAAAAACATATGAGAAAAGACATCTGTGATGAAAAGGTCGGTGTAGAACAATGAAAAAACTTTTTCCCTATGCTATTATTTTGACATTTTTAATCAGTTTTGTGTTTGTTGATACTGCTTTTGCAAAAGCCGAGAGTACACCCGTTATCCAATCAGTCGTTAAAGACACAGCAGTTTATGAACAACCTTCCGTAGAAAGTACCGAAATCGGTCAAGTTGCGAAAGGTAGTTATGTAACTGCTACACCTGTAAGTAAGGAATGGACTCTAATTAAAATGCAACAGCTAGAGGGATATGTAGAAACGGCTGCATTAGTAAGCATTACATCTGAAAAATATTTAGTGACGCAAAAAGGTGGAACAACTTTATTTACATATCCTAGTCCAAGTGCACAAAAAGCGGGACTACTTAATGAAAACAGTATTATCTTCGTATATGGATCAGCACCTGGAGGTTGGTCATTTGTCCAATATGGTCATCAAACAGGCTATGTTGCAACAAATTCTTTAAAGAAACCTGTTGCTACAAACAAACGAGTAAATGCTGCTAATGGTGCTGTGCTTCGTTTAACTGCCAGCCCAAATGGCGAGGTTCTTGGAACGATTGCCAATAAAACAGTCGTTCAGCAATATACGACGCTAGTTGGCTGGGCCTATGTAGAAGCAGGTGAACAAAAGGGCTATGTAAAAGCTGCAGAGCTGGCAAATATCCAAATACCTGGTAACAAAGTATACAATAAAGGTGTACCAGTAGCGAAAGGGGAAAAGAAGCGTGTGGCTTTAACATTCGATGATGGGCCAGATGCAAAAGTTACCCCACAAATTTTAGCGACTTTAAAGAAATATGATGCAAAGGCAACATTTTTTATGGTTGGGCAAAATGCCTCTAAAAATTCAGCAATCGTAAAGAAAGTTTATGAGGCTGGCCATGAAATTGGCAATCATACATGGAACCATTCAAAGTTAACAACCTTATCGACAGCAAATGTTAAACAAGAGGTGGATCGAACTAGCAATGCTATTAATGCAGCGATCGGTCAATATCCAACGGTTTTCCGTCCACCATATGGTGCAACGAATGATAAAGTGCGTTCTGTCATTACGATGCCTTCTATTCTATGGTCAATTGATACGCTAGATTGGAAGCATCGCAATGCAGATAAAATATTAACGTATGTGAAAGCATCAGTGAAAGATGGCAGCATTATTTTAATGCATGATATACATCAAACGACAGCAAACGGTTTGGAAAACGTAATTCTGTACTTGCAAAAGCAAGGCTACGAATTTGTAACTGTTAGTGAAATATTACAATAATCTACAAGCGAATAAAAGAAGCCGAGCAACTGTCTAATCATGACAATTGCTCGGCTTCTTTATTATTTAAATAAATTGATAGTCGTAATAATAATTGGAATACCGAATACGTCGATTAAAAACGCTCCTACAATTGGTACTACAAGAAATGCTTTTTTAGATGGACCGAAGCGTTGGACAACAGCTGACATATTGGCCATCGCATTTGGTGTTGCCCCTAAACCGTGACCAGCAAAACCGGCAACCATTACCGCAGCATCGTAATTTTTTCCAAGAATCTTAAACAATACAAAGATACTAAATAAGACAATAAAGAATACTTGTGCGAAAACAATAATGAATAGTGGTAGTGCTAAATCCGCAATTTCCCATAATTTAATACTCATAAGCGCCATTGACAGAAAGACACCTAAAGTCACATCGCCGATTAAAGAAATGCTTTTCATATTAATCGCGTCAGGTTTTATTTTATCCATAATATTGCGCACTAGTACAGCTACAAACATTGCACCAACATAACCAGGTAGTACGAAGCCAGTAGCTTCTGAGAATAATGTCCCAACATATGTACCTACAGCCATACAGAACGTAATTAATAATACTTGTGTAAAGAATGAATCGGATGTAATTTGTTCGTTTTTATTTTCATAATCAACTTCTTCAGTTTCTTGTTCATCTGGCGTTAAATTATATTTACCGACTAAGTACTTTACAATAGGACCTCCGATTAATCCACCAGCAACTAAACCACATGTAGCCGCAGCCGCACCGATTGTCATGGCTGATGAAATACCTAAGTCTTCTAATGTTTGTCCAAATGCTGCAGCGGCACCATGACCACCTTCCATAGAAACAGCACCAGCCATCATACCGATTAATGGATGAATACCCATTAGCTTTGCAAGGGATACACCAATAACATTTTGCATTAACGCTAGGAAACCACAAGCCAACCAATAAATAATTAATAATTTCCCACCAAGCTTCACAAGTTTAAAGCTTGCTCCTAAACCGATAGTTGTGAAGAACGTAATCATAAATAAGCTTTGTAATGACGTATCAAGCGAAATTTCTAATACGCCAGTTGTTTTTAGAATAGTTGTCAATGCGGCGAATAGTAAGCCTCCAACAACAGGTGCTGGTATACAAAAACGTTTTAAAAAACCAATTTTATTTATGAGCCATCCGCCTAATGCGAATAGTGCAACTGCTAGAAATACTGTTGTAATTTGATTAATTTCGATCATGAACCATGTCTCCTAAGTAAGTGATTTAGAGCTTCATAAACAAAATAAGCACCTAATTTAACTGTGCGTCCGTTCTCATCCAGTGAAGGATTTACTTCACAAATATCAAAAGAATGTGTATTCGGGTGCGAAGTTACTTTTTGAATTATCGTGCGCACAGTTTTTGAATCTAGACCAAACGGTGATGGAGCACTAACACCCGGTGCAAATGCAGCATTTAATACATCCATACATAGCGTTAAGAGAATATAATCATGGTTATCCATAAATTGCTGAAGATCCTGCATGATTTCTGCATTATTTTCTGGCGTCATATTATCTTCTAACACATAATTCACATTCAACTCATCGGCTTTATCAAACAGCTCTTTTGTATTGCCATAACGTTGTATGCCTAAAACAAAATAATCGGCATGTGGATCCTGTTCTAAAATCTGACGGAACATTGTGCCAGACGACGACTGCTCATCGTAATGTCGTAAATCGAAATGGGCGTCGATATTAACTATCCCAACTTTCGCATCTTTAGGTAATGCTGCACGAACGCCTAAATAATGTCCGTATAGTGTTTCGTGTCCACCGCCCAGTACGACGCATTGTAATTTTTTATTTAGCAATGTTTTGACAATTTCGCCGAGTTCACGCTGTGCTTCTTCTAGCGCATGGTTAAGGCAAAGAACGTTGCCAACATCTAAAATCTGCTGTTCATCATTAAATGTCCAAGGTAAGCTAGATAATGCTTCACGCAGAGCATTAGGTCCACTCGCTGCCCCTACACGTCCCTGATTACGACGTACACCTTCATCACAGATAAAGCCAACAATTCCGGCATGCTGATTATCTGAAGCGCTTACATCATTAATAGGAATTCTTTTCACTTTTTGATGTAAACGAAAACTACTCGTATTGGTAGTAGAATCTATACGACCTTTCCATTGTTTTTGATCTGTCATTGTATACATATCTTTATCAACTCCATTTACAATATTATTGTAGTGAAAATATTGTTTATGAATAGATTATATATTCGCATAATTATAATTTCTAATATATAATTATTATTAATCTATAGCTTAAAACTATAAATGGGGAGGATGTTGCTGTGGATTTTAAACAATTACAATATTTTATAGCAGTTGTGGGGCAAATGAATTTCTCGAAGGCTGCTGAAAAAATGCATATTTCTCAGCCTTCTCTAAGTAATGCTATTAAAAAATTAGAGCAAGAAGTTGGCTCACCGTTACTTGAAAGGAATACGAGAAATCTGCAATTAACAGAGGCCGGCGAGCTTTTATATGAACGAGCAAAAGTTATATTGAAAAACATGGAAGTTTTAAAAATAGAAATGGATGAGGTAATTGTACGTGGCACAAGCGAAATAACGATAGGGGTTATGGAGTCGATTATGCATTGGCTACCAAAAGTCATTACGGAGTATAAAAAGGAATATCCACAAATGATGATTCATTTAGTAGATATTTTAGGGAGTAAGCGTGTCGAAAAATCCCTCAAAAGTTATAAAACCCATTTAATTATTACAAATCAGATCATGGATGATGAAGAACTAGAAGTTAACTGCATATATGAAGAGCGACTTGTAGCAGTTTTACCATTAAATCATCCATTAGCGGCGAAGGAGAAACTGACCATCGCCGATTTAAGTGATGAGCCATTTATTATTAGTACAGAGGGCTTTCAAACGAGACATGATATTTTAGATGCATTTGAAAAGGCTGACCAAAACATTAATATCCAATTTGAAATTGAACGTTTTGAAACGGCTGTATCTCTCGTTCGTGAAAATTTAGGGATTACCATTCTACCAGAAACTTATTTAAAAGGTCCTACAGCAAAAACTATTGCACAAAAAGAAATAGACTGTCCCAACTTACGACGAAATGTTTATGTAGTGTATTTAAAAAATCGACATCTTCCTTTGGCTATTCGTCAATTGCTCACTGATATTATAAAGATAGGTGAAACGCTTTAGGATATGGAAAAACTTAAATGAGCAAGGTTGAAAAAAGCAATCGTATTCTTAGATTATATTAAAAATGGAACAATTTAAAAAGGATTGTAGAATGTTGCTCGTTTCCTATAAACACAAACCTAACATAGTCTCCGACTGTCCTAGCTTTCCACGTAGAGGCATAAAGATTGTTTTGATTAAGAAGAGTAACTTTTTTGAATGAGAAGTTACTCTTTTTTTATCCTAACATCGATTTTTTCTAACTTACCAAGAAGAAATGGCCCCCTCCGGATGCAATTAGGCAGGGGCATAATTGCATAAAACGCTATTCTAATCCGACGATACATATTATGGAAAAATAGTTTTCCGACTTGAATTTTATTATTGTATTAGATTTTATATCAACTCAAAACAATATCTTAAGTATGAATTTTCTCTATAATTCAAATTTTTGTTTAATAGACATTGATTTACAAGAAATATAGCGGTAACATTTAATGTAAGAATAAAAATGAGTATTCATTCATTTATCATTTTGATGTTCAAACAAAGGGGGCTTTTTTATGAACTTTTCTTATAGCGAAAAAGTAGTAGAACTTCAAGAGAAGCTGACAAATTTTATGGAACAATACATTTATCCAAATGAGGCAGTGTTTGCTGCACAGGTAGAGGCAATGGAGGATCGTTGGGGAGCGATTCCACCAATTGTGGAGGAATTAAAGCGCAAGGCAAAAGAAGCGGACTTATGGAATTTATTTTTGCCGGATAGCGAATATGGTGCAGGTTTGACGAACTTAGAATATGCACCTTTATGTGAAATTATGGGACGCTCTTTACTTGCTCCTGAAGTGTTTAATTGCAATGCGCCAGATACGGGAAATATGGAGGTGCTTGTGCGTTACGGATCAGAACAGCAGAAAAAACAGTGGTTAGAGCCGTTATTACGTGGAGAAATACGTTCCTGCTTTGCAATGACTGAGCCTGCAGTCGCGTCAAGTGATGCAACTAATATCGAAGCAAGTATTGAACGTGATGGCGATTTTTATATTTTAAATGGACACAAGTGGTGGACGACAGGAGCTGGGGATCCTCGCTGTAAAATCGCAATTTTTATGGGAAAACATAAAGATTCTACAGCACCAATCCATGAGCAACAGTCGATGATTTTAGTGCCTATGGATACACCTGGAGTAAAAATAGAGCGTATGCTTACGGCATTTGGCTATGATCACGCACCTGAAGGTCACGGTGAGGTGACATTTACTAATGTTCGAGTACCTGTTGAAAATATATTGTGGGGAGAAGGCAAAGGCTTTGCAATTGCGCAAGGACGTTTAGGGCCAGGTCGTATCCATCATTGTATGCGTCTAATTGGAGCAGCTGAACGTGCATTAGAAGAAATGTGTGTGCGTGTACAGGAGCGACACGCATTCCATCGACCACTCGCAGACCAAGGTGTAATGCGTGAGCGTATTGCAGAGTCCCGTATAGAAATTGAGCAGGCAAGACTACTAACGCTAAAGGCAGCGTATATGATGGATACAGTAGGAAATAAAGAAGCGAAGGCAGAAATTGCTATGATCAAAGTAGTGGCGCCAAATATGGCATTGCGAGTTATCGACCGAGCAATCCAAGCATTCGGTGCTGCTGGAGTAGGGCCTGATACGACGCTTGCGGCACAATGGGCAAATTCTCGAACATTACGATTAGCAGATGGACCAGATGAAGTGCATCGTAACACTGTTGCCAAGCTGGAGCTGAAAAAACATGCTAAAAAACAAGAGGAGCTGGTTAAATGACAGTACTAGATTTATTTAGCTTAAAAGGGAAGACTGCCATCGTAACAGGGGGAGGACGTGGTCTTGGAGCCCAAATTGCCCAAGGCTTTGCTGAAGCAGGTGCTAACATTGTACTGTGCTCAAGGAAGGTCGAGGCATGCGAAGAGGTAGCCGCAGAATTAGCTGAATTAGGTGTACAAACATTAGCTCTTGCATGTGACGTTACAAAGCCAGAGGATATAGCGAACGTAGTGTCAAAAACGCTTGAATCATTCGGCCGAATTGATATTTTAGTAAATAACAGTGGGGCGTCTTGGGGTACCCCTGCTGTTGAAATGCCGTATGAGGCTTGGCAAAAAGTCTTCGATGTTAATGTCAATGGTACATTTTTAATGAGCCAAGCTGTTGGCAAAATAATGCTAGAACAAAAGAGTGGAAAAATTATCAATATCGCATCGGTTGCAGGGCTTGGTGGTACATTACCTGATTTCATGGATACAATTGGCTATAACGCAAGTAAAGGCGCAGTCATCACTCTAACAAAAGATTTAGCTGTAAAATGGGGGCCATATGGCGTCAATGTAAATGCAATTGCTCCAGGATTTTTTCCAACAAAAATGTCAAAAGTCTTAATTGAGCGTGGGCAAGATTATTTAATGGGAGTGACGCCGTTAAAGCGTTTAGGATCTGAAAATGACCTAAAAGGCGTAGCATTATTTTTAGCCGCGGCTGCCTCAGATTATATTACGGGGGATGTCATAGTTGTAGATGGCGGTATGAGCTCAATCGTTTAACTTCTTTCAGCAAATGTCTTTTGTAGCGAAAGTGAAACGTCAGCTACAATTATGCAAAGGTATAATTGATAGGAGGGGTACAATGGATACGATACAAGTAAGGGCAAGTGAACGTATTGATGAAGTTAAATTACATTCATTTTTAAAGAGTCAATTTCCGGAGTTACCAGAGGGGAAGCTAGAAATTTCGCAATTTAGTGCTGGACATTCAAATTTGACTTATTGCCTAAAAGTAGGTGAATTTGAAGTCGTTCTTCGTCGACCTCCACATGGGCCTGTCGCCGAAAAAGCGCATGACATGAAACGAGAGTTTACTATTTTATCAGCATTACATCCATTTTTGACTGCTGTACCAAAACCTTATGTGTACGTTGAAGATCGAGAGATTATTGGCAGTGATTTCTTTTTAATGGAACGCAAAAAGGGTATCGTACTTGACACTCATTTTCCACCAGGAACTGAGAATACGGAGGATTTAGGACGGCTCATATCCGAAAAGATGGTTGATTCACTTGTAGCTCTTCATGCTATACCATATAAGGAAACGAAGCTAAAGGATATGGTGAAGCCAGAAGGATTTATGGAACGACAAGTACATGGATGGATTGAGCGCTATGACAAAGCGAAAACGGCAGAGTATGCAGAAGTAGCAAAGCTGACAAAGTGGTTGAAAGATCATGTACCTTCTGATCATGAAGCAACTATAATTCATTATGATTTCAAACTTAACAACGCCATGTTTTCAAGTGATTACTCTGAAATGATTGGCCTTTTTGATTTGGAGATGACAACTGTAGGAGATCCATTAGCAGATTTAGGTGTAGCCATGAGCTACTGGATGCATGCGGATGACCCAAAAATGCTACTATACGCATTTGGAGAACCGCCAATAACTACTTTACCAGGGTTTTACACACGTCAGGAATTCATTAATCGATATGCAGAGAAAAGCGGGCGTGATGTATCAGCCATCGACTATTATATTACATTTGCCTACTTTAAATTAGCTGTAATATGTCAGCAAATCTATTATCGATACGTGAATGGTCAAACAAAAGACGATCGTTTTGCACAAATGGATAAAATGGTCGCTGCACTAATTCATCAAGCTTCCAAGGCACTATAAACTATGGTATAAATGGCGGTTGCTTTTTAAAGCAGCCGTTATTTTATGTAGTTAAAACTTTTCCGTCAATGAAATTAAAAGTATCATATAATAAAAGGTGAGGTTATTCCTTAAAAATACCAAAACAAGGAATTGTAGGATTTTAGGAGGGCGAAATGGAATTACAAATGAGTGTAGAAAGCAAAGTGAAAAATAATGATATTAAAACAATGATAGGGTTTCTACTTATATTTTACTTTGTATGGACAATAAAAGAATTATGGTTAATCGACTACATTTATTCTTTCGGTAATAATATCTCTTCTCTATTAGAGGCATTGGTTAAGGGGTTTATATGGATTGTTCCAACGTGGTTATACATAAAATACTATTTACATACTAACCCTTTTGAATACTTAAGAGTGAACGTTAATGTTAAGATAGGATTATTTTGGGGAGTAGTTCTTTCACTGTTAATTGGCTTATATTTTGCATTTGAAACATATATCATTAATCAGCAATCATTTCAATTTTCATTATCTATTGATGATTACCTAAATGGGTTTTTAATGGCAGGGATTGCAGAAGAAATTGTTTTTAGGGGATTAATTTTACAAGAGATTAATAAAAAAATGGCTTTTTGGAAAGCAAATATTATTACAGCGTTATTATTTTTAGTAATACACTATCCAGTTTGGGTCTATAATGAAATATTTTTTTATTTTGGGACGCATGTATATATTTTTATTTTAGGCATACTTTTTGGGTTCGTGTACAAAAAGACTGGTTCATTGTGGTCAGTTATTATATTCCATGCACTCCATAATTTTTTTGTTACTATTATTTAGTAAAGAAAATATGTTATTAACTTTCTTCAACTAATGAGGGGTTAAGTTGAGGGAAAAATAAAAGTATACATACCAAAAAAACAAATATATATATTAGTATTTTAATAAATTCTACTTGAAAATAGGAGGTATTGAATTGGATGAGTTAATTGAGGAGTACGCTTTAGGATACACAATGCTTCGGGAAGCAATCAAAGGATTAAGCGAGGAGGAGCTACGTTACAAGCCCGCACCGGACAAATGGAGTATTCATCAAATCCTTATACATGTAACTGATTCCGAGATTTCGTCCACATCTAGGCTAAAAAAAGTTCTGGCGGAGGATGAGCCGATTCTGATTTCATTTGACCAAGATGCATGGGCTAATAACTTGGGTTATGATTTGTTGGACCGTGACCAGCATTTGCTCCTTTTCAAATTCCTACGTTCCAGTATGCAGCCTATTCTGGACCAACTAACTAGTGAACAAAGCAAGCGAGTGGGGGTGTATGTCGATCAGGCCCGGTTCACATTTAAGCAACTGCTGGAATATCGAGTGCAACATATCCGCGACCACCTTGATCAAATTGAACGGGTTAAGAATGCATATCACGAGAACCAAACCTATTAAACTAATTAAAATAACGAGGTAAAGTTTAAACAAGATGTTGCAGCGGCAGCATCTTGTTTCTTTTTGTGCTAACCGGTTAGGTTAGTAGAACAAAGTCAGATATAATTATTTAACTATTCTAGTGGATATTCATACGTCTTTAGGTGTATGTGATTTATTAATTTAACCTCTGGTCCAACAGAAATTTCATAGGTCATTCGGTCCTTCCCTACAGGAATACACTGTCCACCATTCGTAGGTTCAATCTCAAATGTAATTTGCAATATAAAACCACGGAAACCATTTACTCTACTTGTTTCAATCAATTTAATTTTCCATGGTGTAACATAAGGTGAAAAGTCCCTTGAAATCTTTGGGAAATAATAGCTATTCAAATCTTTTTCAATATAAGGAGTAAGCATTA
>Ga0209025_1004316_pt1 | contig 12445 bp, 9 predicted proteins | sample AraplaMF_Col_mLB_FD_184256 | JGI IMG/M metagenome (GOLD analysis project Ga0209025, IMG submission 184256) | Arabidopsis root microbial communities from the University of North Carolina, USA - plate scrape MF_Col_mLB (SPAdes) (version 2) | ecosystem: Host-associated > Plants > Roots > Endosphere ... | reverse complement strand
ACCGGCGGCGTGGTCGGGGCGGGGGTGTTGTCGTCGTCGCCACCGCAGCCGGCCAGGCCCGTAGTGGCCACCGTCACGGTAACGAAACTACCCCATTTCAGGAACTTGCGGCGATCCATCTGCGTTTCCTCGTCTTTGTGGGATGTGATGCGGGAAACGCAAATTGTTCGGTGGCGATGTGACCGCCATGTGTCCGGCCCCGGGGCGGAGAGCCAGATTAGAGGGCTGCTACCAACTCAGACCGACAGCCGGATGTCCGCCAGATCCCAGCGCGGCGTCACGCCATAGCTGTATTCGTGCTGCGCCAGTTGCGGCGCCGCCTGCAGGCGCATGGCCCCGGCAAAGGCGATCATCGCGCCGTTATCCGTGCAGAAGGCCAGGTCGGGGTAGAACACCTCCACCTTGCGGCGGCGGCCCATCTCGTCGAGACGCTCGCGCAACTGGCGGTTGGCACCTACGCCTCCGGCCACCACCAATCGCTTGTGGCCGGTCTGCTTGAGCGCGTTGAACGACTTGGCGGCCAGCACATCGACGATGGCATCGACAAACGAGCGCGCCAGATTGGCGCGATCCTGCTCGCAGGCATTGCCCAGCTTGCGGGTCTGCGTCAGCACCGCTGTCTTGAGCCCTGCGAACGAGAAATCGAGATTGCCCGAATGGAGCATCGGGCGCGGCAGTTCGAACGAACCTGGATTGCCGAATTCGGCCAGACGAGACACTTCCGGGCCGCCCGGATAACCGAGGCCCAGCAGCTTGGCGGTCTTGTCGAACGCCTCGCCGGCGGCATCGTCGAGCGTCTCGCCGAGCAGTGCGTAGTCGCCGATCCCCTTCACTTCCATCAACTGCGTGTGGCCGCCGGAAACCAGCAGCGCCACGAACGGGAAGGGTGGCGGCGCATCGGTCAGCAGTGGCGACAGCAGGTGTCCTTCCAGGTGATGGACGCCCACCATCGGCACGCCCAGCGCAAAGCCGAGTGCATTGGCGACCGAGGCGCCCACCAGCAGCGCACCGGCAAGACCGGGGCCTTGCGTGAAGGCGATGGCGTCGATGTCCTCGCGCTTGCGCCCGGCCTCGTCCAGTACCTGCTGCAACAGCGGCAGCACGCGGCGAATATGGTCGCGCGAGGCCAGTTCGGGCACGACGCCGCCGTACTCGCGGTGCATGGCGATCTGCGAGTAGAGCGCGTGCGAGAGCAGTCCGGCCTCGGTGTCGTAGAGGGCCAGCCCGGTTTCGTCGCAGGAGGATTCGATGCCGAGGACAAGCATGGGGAGATTCTGGTGCCGCCAGCCCGTTTTGGTCTGCAACTGCAGCCATTGTGCCGGCAAAAAACGGAAGGCCAGCAGGGTAGCACACCCGCACCCGACGCGCTGGCGCCGCCGCCATTCGCTACAATCGCGGCTTCTTCAAGGGACGTTATGACACAGGGCAGGAAGGAACGGTTCGATGTGGCCGTGCTGGGCGCGGGCGCGGCCGGCATGATGTGTGCCGCCGTGGCCGGGCAGCGCGGCGCGCGCGTGGTGCTGATCGACCACGCCACGCGGCTGGCCGAGAAGATCCGTATTTCAGGCGGCGGGCGCTGCAATTTCACGAATCTGCAGGCCGGGCCGGCCAACTACCTGTCGTCGAATCCCCATTTCTGCCGTTCCGCGCTGGCGCGCTATACCCCGCAGGACTTCCTGGACCTGATTCGTCGCTACGACATCGGCTGGCATGAGAAGCATCGCGGGCAGTTGTTTTGCAACGATAGCGCCGAGGACATCATTCGCATGCTGCGCGCCGAGTGTGACGCAGGTGGCGTCCATTGGCAGACCGGCTGCACGATCGAGGAAATCCGCAAGGAAGGCGATGACTACCTGCTGCTGACGACCCAAGGCGAGGTGCGCGCTGGCGCAGTGGTGGTGGCGACGGGCGGGTTGTCGATCCCGAAGATCGGCGCGACGGACTTCGGTTACCGCATCGCCAAGCAGTTTGGACTCAAGTTGATCGAGACCCGCCCCGCACTGGTGCCGCTGACGTTCGACGGCCAGGCATGGCAGCCTTTCGTGCCACTGGCTGGGGTATCGATGGAAGTCGATATCTCCACGGGCAGCGGCAAGACAGCCGGCGCGTTCAAGGAGGATTTGCTCTGGACTCACCGAGGACTCTCCGGTCCGGCCGTGCTGCAGATTTCGAGTTACTGGCGTCCCGGCACGCACATCGAGGTAGACCTCTTCGACGGCGAGGATGCTGCAGAATGGCTGATCGGCCACAAGAAAAACAGTAAGAAGCACTTGAACAACCTGCTTGGCGAGCGCCTTCCGTCCCGGCTGGCCGATGCGTGGTGTGAGGCTGTGGGCCTGCACGGCGGCCAAGGCCAATCCATTGCCGACATGCCTGACCGCGCGCTGCGCCAACTGGGCGAAGCGTTGAATCGCTGGCGCCTGGTTCCTTCAGGTACGGAAGGCTACAAGAAGGCCGAGGTCACCCTTGGGGGCGTGGATACGCGCGGACTGTCGTCGGCGACGATGATGGCGCGCGAGGTGGCAGGGCTGTACTTCATCGGTGAAGTGGTCGACGTGACCGGCTGGCTGGGCGGCTATAACTTCCAGTGGGCCTGGGCGTCAGCCGTGGCCGCCGGTGAAGCCGCTGCCGAGGCGTCCCGATAAGGTAAACTGCTCGACCGCTGTTCACTCCATATTTTCCGGAAGATTGCCATGTCCCTCAAAGCCCGCATCAACGATGACATGAAGGCCGCCATGCGTGCCCGTGAGACCGACCGCCTGGGCACGATCCGCCTGCTGCTGGCGGCGATCAAGCAACGCGAAGTCGATGAGCGTGTGGAACTGGACGATGCGGCAGTCACGGCCGTCATCGACAAGATGATCAAGCAGCGCAAGGATTCGATCAGCCAGTTCGAGCAGGCTGGCCGCGATGATCTGGTCGCAAAGGAAAAATCCGAAGTGGATGTGCTGGTGGCCTACATGCCGGCCCAGTTGTCGGAGGCCGAAGTGGCCGCCGAAGTCCAGAACGCCGTGAAGGAAGCCGGCGCCACTGGCCCGCAGGATATGGGCAAGGTGATGGCACTGGTCAAGGCACGTCTGGCCGGTCGCGCAGACATGACGGCAGTGTCTGGACTCGTCAAGGCGGCATTGGCCCCGAAGTAACCTTTGAAGCGATTGACCGTCAGGTCAGTGATAAGCATGATTAGCAGTTGCGATCCGTGAGAATGCCGCCGCGTTGACGGGACTTGGCGGGTGATGTCGGTAAAGACCGGCACGGCGTTGCGGCTGCACTACAATGATTCGAATCACGGCCGGGCGTCGTACCGGTCACGCATTAACTAGAACAGGCCACCGGCATACCCGGCAGGCCATGGCATCAGGACGGTCAGCCGGGTGATTCCGCAATCCTTCATTCAGGACCTGCTCAACCGCGTCGATATTATCGACGTGGTGGGTAAGTTCGTGCAGTTGAAGAAGGGCGGCGCCAATTTCATGGGGCTGTGCCCGTTTCACAACGAGAAATCCCCGTCATTCACGGTGTCGCCGACCAAGCAGTTCTATCACTGCTTCGGCTGTGGTGCCCACGGATCGGCCATCGGCTTCCTGATGGAGTTCTCGGGGAGTTCCTATCCGGAGGCCGTGCGCGAACTGGCGCAATCCGTTGGCCTGTCCGTGCCCGAGGAGCGAAACAGCCTGCCGCCCGCGCAACGGGCCGAGCAACAGGCCCGCTCGGTGGCGCTGAGCGACGCGATGACGCGCGCCACGGATTTCTACAAGAAGCAGCTACGCGGTGCGCCGCAGGCCATCCAGTACCTGAAAGGGCGCGGCCTGACGGGCGAGATCGCCGCCCAGTTCGGCCTCGGCTACGCACCGGACGACTGGCAGGGGCTGGAATCCATCTTCGGCAGCTATCGGGACGACGCGATTGCCGGCCCGCTGGTCGAGAACGGTCTGCTGATCGAATCCCAGGACAAGCGGGATGCCGATGGCAAGCCCCGCCGTTACGACCGGTTTCGCGACCGGATCATGTTCCCCATCCGCAATACCAAGGGTAATGTGATCGGGTTTGGCGGCCGGGTAATGGGCCAGGGCGAGCCCAAATACCTCAACTCACCGGAAACGCCGCTCTTCAGCAAGGGAACGGAGCTGTATGGTCTGTTCGAAGCCCGTCACGCGATTCGTGAGAATGGCTACGTGCTGGTGGTGGAAGGCTATATGGACGTGGTGGCGCTGGCCCAGTTGGGCTTTGCCAATGCCGTGGCCACGCTGGGCACGGCATGTACCCCGGTCCACGTGCAGAAGCTGCTGCGCCAGACCGACGCCGTGGTGTTTTCCTTCGACGGTGATGCGGCTGGCCGCCGTGCGGCGCGACGTGCACTTGAAGCGTGCCTGCCACACTTGGCAGACAACAAGACTATCCGCTTCCTCTTCCTGCCTGCCGAGCACGACCCCGACAGCTACGTCCGCGAAGAGGGCACCGACGCCTTCGCGCGTGAAGTGCAGAACGCGATGCCGCTGTCGCGCTTCTTGCTGCAAGTGGTCACCGAGGATCAGGACATGCGCCAGCCCGAGGGTCGGGCGCGGGCGCAGTTCGAGGCCAAGCCGCTGCTCCAGGCCATGCCGGCGGGCGGCCTGCGGCTACAGATCGTGCGGGAACTTGCCGATGCTACAGGGACGACCCCTGCGGAAATCGAGGCGGTTTGTGGACTCGGCAGCGATCCGTCGCGGGTCGGCCGCTTCGCGCAACCCCGGCCGCGGGCACGGCGTCAGGCGCCAACCGGGCTGGAGCAGCGAGTAATCCAGCTCCTGATGAACCATCCGGCGCTGGCCGCACAGCTCGATGGCGATGCCCGCGCGCTGCTGCTTGATCCCCATCGGCCGGAAACAGAAGTGTTGGCTCACCTCGTGGCGGCGTGCGATGGCATCGAGGGCGAAGTGAATTTCGCGGCATTCAGCGAGCAACTGGCTCAGACACCCTACGCCGATGTCTACGCCACGGCACGCGCCGCTGTGCTTAAAGAAGATATCGAAGTGGAGGCGGCGGCACTAGAATTCGAAGGCGCCATCTTCAAGCTGCTGGCCGACCCACTGGAAAGGGAGCAGAAGGCACTGGAACCGGCCGTGATGAGTGGGACAGCCGATGCCGAGACGAAGCAACGCTACCTGTGGCTGGCGGGCGAGGTGCAGCGCCGGCGCCAGATGGGATGGCGTCCCGCGACCGCGGAAAATTAAGGCAGCACAGCAGCGCGATTTTTTGGCTTGAGCCCGGCGGTACGTGGCCCCAACTATGCGAAGAATCCGGGGTCTAAACGCTTAAGCCTTGATTTATCAGGTGAAAACCCCACCTGACAGGAAGCCGGGGATTGGTGACGTGCTACAATGCCCGGTTTGGATTGCGAAATCTTTCTCTCCAGTACTGGCGAAAGTGAGCGTGCCAATGGCAAAGGCCAAAGCAACCGAAAGGGTAGCCGTTAAGGCGCCCTCCAAAGCTCCCCAATCAGGGAGCGGCAAGGCGTCCGTGAAAACAACGGCGGCGAAGACATCGACCGCGTCAGTCAGGACGACATCAGCCCGGTCTGCGCCAGCAAAAACCGTGCGAAGCGCTTCGGCGCCCGCCGGAACCGCTTCCGTCAGGAATCGCATATCCGAAAATACCAAGCCCTCGACTTCGGCACGCGAGAGCGGCAAGAGCGCCAATACAAGCGGCCTTCAGGCTGCTGCACCAGTGAAAGGTAAGAGTATCACCGTGGCGAAACAGCAGAATACCGAAGTCGAGAGCAAACGTGCGGCAACGACGGCCGGCACCCGGAGCAGCAGCGCCAAGGCAGGCGCAGCGGAGGCTGCCGTGTCCAAGGCCCGTGCCGCAACTCCCGCATCCGTTGCATCCGAGCAGCCCGCCGCCCCGGCCGTCAAGCCGGAGCCGAAAAAGCGCGGCCGCAAGCCCAAGGCCGAGATGCAGCAAGACGACAGCACCAGCGAAGACGTGACTGAAGAGTTATACGACAACGACGCGCCGGCAACTCCCGCCGCTGCGCCCAAGACCGAAAAGCAGAAAGCCAAGGACCGCAAGGCCAAGGAAAAGGCACTGCTCAAGGAGTTTGCCTCGTCCAACCAGGCGGGCAGCGAAGAAGAGCTGGAAGTTCGCCGCCAGAAGCTGAAGGCGCTGATCAAGCTGGGCAAGTCGCGTGGTTACCTGACCTACGCCGAAATCAACGATCACCTTCCGGACGACATGGTCGATTCGGAAACGATCGATACGCTGGTCGCCACCCTGAACGACATCGGCATCGCCGTGTACGAACAGGCGCCGGACGCCGAGACGCTGCTGCTGAACGACAACGCTCCGTCGGCTACCAGCGAGGAAGAGGCGGAAGAAGAAGCCGAAGCCGCGCTCTCGACCGTCGATTCCGAATTCGGCCGCACCACCGACCCGGTCCGCATGTACATGCGCGAGATGGGTACGGTCGAACTGCTGACGCGCGAAGGCGAAATCGAAATCGCCAAGCGGATCGAAGCCGGCCTGAAGGACATGGTCATGGCCATTTCCGCCTGCCCGGTCACGATCTCGGAAATCCTGGCCCACGCCGAGCGCGTGGCCAACGAAGAGATCAAGATCGACGAATTCGTCGACGGCCTGATCGATCCGAACGCCGAGGAAGTCCAGGACACCACGCCGGCCCAGGCTGCCGCGGCAGTCGAGGAAGACGAGGAGTCCGAGGAAGACGGCGAGGACGGTGACGAAGAAGAAGACGACGACGGTGCCGCTGGCGCAGGCGCGTCCGCTCGCCAGCTCGAGGAACTGAAGGTTGCCGCGCTGGAGAAGTTCCGCATCATCGCCGAGCAGTTCGACAAGATGCGCCGTGCCTTCGAGAAGGAAGGCTACAAGTCGAAGCCGTACGTGAAGGCCCAGGAAGCGATCCAGGCCGAGCTGATGGGCATTCGCTTCACTGCCCGTAACGTCGAGCGCCTGTGCGACACGCTGCGTGGCCAGGTGGACGAAGTGCGCAAGCTTGAGCGTTCGATCCTGAACATCGTGGTCGACAAGTGCGGAATGCCGCGTTCGGACTTCGTGGCCCGTTTCCCCGGCAACGAGACGAACCTGGACTGGATCCAGACCATCGTGGCCGACCACAAGGGTTACAGCACGATCGTCGAGCGCAATGTGCCAGCCGTGCACGAACTGCAGCAGAAGCTGATCGACCTGCAGGCCCGCGTGGTGCTGCCGCTCAAGGAACTGAAGGACGTCAATCGCAAGATGTCCGAAGGCGAGCGCCGTGCCCGTGAAGCCAAGCGCGAAATGACCGAGGCCAACCTGCGTCTGGTGATCTCGATCGCGAAGAAGTACACGAACCGTGGCCTGCAGTTCCTGGATCTGATCCAGGAAGGCAACATCGGCCTGATGAAGGCTGTGGACAAGTTCGAATACCGTCGCGGCTACAAGTTCTCCACGTACGCCACGTGGTGGATTCGCCAGGCCATCACGCGCTCGATTGCCGACCAGGCCCGTACGATCCGTATTCCGGTTCACATGATCGAAACGATCAACAAGATGAACCGCATTTCGCGTCAGATCCTGCAGGAAACCGGCAACGAGCCGGATCCGGCAACGCTGGCCGAAAAGATGGAAATGCCCGAGGACAAGATCCGCAAGATCATGAAGATCGCGAAGGAACCGATCTCCATGGAAACGCCGATCGGTGACGACGACGATTCCCATCTCGGCGATTTCATCGAGGATACGAACACGCTGGCCCCCGCCGAAGCGGCGCTGCATGGTTCCATGCGCGACGTGGTGAAGGACGTGCTCGACAGCCTGACGCCGCGCGAAGCCAAGGTGCTCCGCATGCGTTTCGGTATCGAAATGAGCACGGACCACACGCTGGAAGAAGTGGGCAAGCAGTTCGACGTCACGCGCGAGCGTATCCGTCAGATCGAGGCCAAGGCATTGCGCAAGCTGCGCCACCCGAGCCGCTCGGACAAGCTGAAGAGCTTCCTGGAAGGCAACTAAGCAGTACGCCTTTCATGGGCCTCTAGCTCATGCCTGGTTAGAGCAGCGGACTCATAATCCGTTGGTGCCGTGTTCGACTCACGGGAGGCCCACCAACTTATAGCAGTAGGTAGTAGACAGTAGGCAGTCAGAAAGAAGGGGCTACGGTTATCGCCGTAGCCCCTTTTTTTGTCCTGTCCTTTTGCTCGGATCAACTCGCCACTGCCACCTTCACCTGTTTCAACGCGTGGAACGGTTCCAGTTGGGCCGGGGTGGCACTGCTGTCCGTGACGAGGGTCCAGGCGCGTTCGAGCGGGGTCCAGTGTTGCTGTCGGGCGCGGCCGAGTTTGGTGGAATCAACCAGTACGAAGATGTCCGCGGCCTGGCGGATGATGCATTCCTTGAGGTATGCCTGTTCGGCGCTGGCTTCGCAGAGGCCCACGCCGGCTACCACGCCGTCGGCGCCGAGGAATGCCTTGTCAACGCTGATGCGCGACAGCGCCACCTGGGCGAGCGGGCCGAAGGTGCCCATGCTCGATGGGCGTACATCGCCGCCTATCAGGGTCACGCGGACCTTTGGCAGACCGGCCAGTGCGGTGACGGCCAGCAGGTTGGTAGTGTAGACGTGCAGGTCTTCGCGTGCGGCCAGCAGGCGGGCGAGGGCGGCGGCGGTGGTGCCGCTGTCGAGCAGCACGGCGTCGCCGTCCTGCACAAAGCTCGCGGCCAGGCGGGCGATGGATTCCTTCTGTTCGCGCTGCAGTGCCTTGCGCTCTTCGAGCGAGGCTTCGGGCTCGTGGCCGCCAACCTGCATCAGCGCCGCAGCGCCGCCATAGGTCCGGACGATGCGGCCTTCACGGGCGAGCGCGGTGAGGTCGCGCCGTACCGTGGCTTCCGATACGCCGAGGCTCGCCGTCAGGCGTTCCACGTTGGCATCCTCGCCTGCAAGCACGAGTTCGAGGATGGCGCGGCGGCGGTCGGCGGCTTTCATGGCAGGGAAAGAAAAAGGGGATTGCAAGGACCCCCGATCTTACAGCAGTGCAGGGGTGCTCAGCCCCGGCGGGTGGCCAGTTCCGCGCCCTGGCGCAGGGCTTCGAGTAGGCTGCGTTCGTCGGCGATGCCCTTGCCGGCGATGTCGAACGCGGTACCGTGATCGACCGAAGTGCGGATCACCGGCAGGCCCACGGTGATGTTGACGCCGGCCTCTAGGCCCAGCACCTTGACCGGGCCGTGGCCCTGGTCGTGATACATCGCCACGACGAGATCGAAGTCGCCCCGGCCGGCGCGATAGAACAGCGTGTCGGCGGGCAGCGGCCCTTCCACGTCCAACCCTTGCGCGCGCAGTGCTTCCACGGCGGGAATGATCTTCTGTTCTTCCTCGCCATGGCCGAACAGGCCGTTCTCGCCCGCATGCGGGTTGATGCCGCACACGCCGATGCGCGGAGCAGGGATGCCGGCGCGCTTGAGCGTCTCGTCGCCACGTGCGATCGTGCGCTGTACGAGGCCCGGCTCGATCTTTCGGATGGCGTCGAGCAGGCCGATGTGCGTGGTCACGTGGATCACGCGCAGTTGCGGCGCCACCAGCATCATCGACACCTCGGGCGTGCCGGTCAGGTGCGCCAGCATCTCGGTATGGCCCGGAAACTTGTGGCCGCCTGCGTGCAAGGCTTCCTTGTTGAGCGGCGCGGTGCAGATCGCGTCGATCTTGTCCTGCTGTGTCAGTTGCACGGCGCGCTCGATATAACGGAACGCGGCGTCGCCAGCCACGGCAGAGAGCTTGCCGAACGGCAGGTCTTCCGGGATCAGGCCCAGGTCGATGCAGTCGACGGTGCCCGGCTCGAAGCGGGCTTCATCCGGTGTGGCGATCGCGCGAATCTTCAGCGTCGAGTTCACCAGTGTTGCAGCCTGTTCGAGCCGGCGCGCGTCGCCGATCACGAGTGGGCGGCATTGGGCATAGACACTGGCGTGGGCCAGGCTCTTGACGACGATTTCGGGGCCGACGCCCGTGGCATCACCCATCGTGATGCCGATTACCGGAATGTAGTTGCTCATTGTGTAGCCGTTCCTGTGGGGCGAATTCAGTCTTCGCGCATGGCTTGCCAGGCCAGCCATAGCGCTGCTTCGGTGCCAAACGCGCCGGCCTTGGTGGCCACGCGCCGGGCGGGAGTGTCTGTGGTTTCGGATAGCGGTACGCCGGGCTCGGCTTCGCGCTGCAGCCGCAACGCGTCGATGCCTGCGGCGGACAACATGGCGCGGGCCGTCTCGCCACCGGTGGCAATCAGGCTGCCGACCAGTGCAAAGTGAGGCAACACCAGTTGCGCCAGTGCGGATGACAATTTTGGACCTTCCGATGGGTCGAAGGCGTCGTCACGGCCGATGCTGACGAGGAGGTCGCGATTCGCGCCTAGCACCTCGGCCAGCGATCGTTGCGTAGCGGTCCAGTCGTGATGGGTTGCGCCATCGCGCAGTACTTGTGGCGGCACCACCAGCGATGTCATGCCGGTCTGATCGCACAGATAGGCGGCCTGCTTGCCCGAGATGCCCGACATGCTGCCGACCAGCGTCAGCACCGGGCCGGTATGTCGGCTCGTTGCCGTGGATTCCGGACTGCCGCTCACCGGGGAGACCGCCGCCAGCGCGCGTGCCAATCCGCCGGAGCCAACCCAGAACGTGGGCGTGCCAAGGTCGATCGACGCTTCAGCGAGTGTTACCAGATCCTGCTCGATCTCTGCATCGCCGACTACGGCGTTGTAACCTTCTGCCACACAGGTTTCGAGTTGCGACCGCACGGCGGCCACGCCAGCGCGGATTGTGCGGAGCGAAACGCACGCGGTGCGCTGGCCTTGGGCCGTGAGCAGCGCGACCATATCCGCCTGCCCGGTCAGTCCTTCCGTACGCCAGATGTCGGTGTCTTCGAGCGGCTGGCCCTTCACGAACATGCGGCCATCCTGCGTGGTGCGACCCGTGGCCGGGAAGGCCGGAGCGACAATGGCCAGCCCGGCCATCGGCTGCAGTGCAGCTGTCTCGGAAGCCCAGTTGCCGCGCAACGTGGAGTCGATCTTCTTGTACAGGCGCCGGCCCGGTGCCTGTCCGTTACGCCACGCTTCGATATTGCGGGCCGCGGCATCGGCGGGCGGCAGGCGCCGGCTGTCTACATCGGTCGCGACGATATCGGACGGTGTGCGGCCTGCTGGCGGCGTATCGAGCGTGACGACGGCGCGCGCACCATGCGCGGCGAATCCGATTGCGCAATCGGCGGCGCCAGACAGATCGTCGGCGATGATCAGCCAGCTCATGCGGCGTTCCTGGCCAGCGCGGCGTTTTCGCGATTGGCCGCACGGCGTGCCACGAATGCGGTCACCAGCGGCGTCATCACGGCGGTCACCACCACGCAGGCGGCCACAAGTATGGTGGCGTGCTTGGCGGCTTCGGTATAGATCGGATTGGCTGCGGCAACGAGCGTGGGCACTGCGGCGGCATTGCCTGCCGTACTCGCGGCGGCCACGCCAGCGACGCCGGTACCGCCGCTCAGGCGGTCGGCAATGTAGAGCGTGAAGCCGGTGATGACCACCACGGCCACGCCGAGGCCCAGGCCCAGCATGCCGGCTTGCCACACCTTGTGCAGGTCCAGGCCAGCGCCCAGTGCCAGCGCGAAGAACGGGATCATCACGGGAACGGCCTTGCTCAGGAAATCGCGCATTTCGCGGTCAAGGTTGCCCAGCAGCATGCCCAGCATCAGCGGCAGGATGCTGCCGACCAGCGTCGGCCACGGGAAGGCCGACAGACCTGCCACGCCCAGCGTCACCATCGTCAGGAACGGGCCGGACTCCAGCGACATGATGCTGTAGGCGCCCACGTCTTCCGGCTTGCCGTACTGGCCCATCAGCGCCATGTACAAGCCACCGTTGGTGTCGTTCATTGCGGCGACCACGGCCAGCGTGGAGAGGCCAGCGAACATGCCGGCGCTGATTGGCGCTTCACCGAGGAAGTGGCCCAGGACCACGCCCAGCAGCATGGCGGTGCCTACCTTGGTGGCAAACAGTACGCCGCCTTTCTTGACGATATACGGCGTGGCCTTGATGTTGATGCTCGCGCCCATGCAGACATAGAACACCGCCAGAATCGGAAGCGCACCCGTGAACAGCGCGTTGGTGAATGATCCGAAGAACTTCGGGCCGTCCGGTACGAAAGTCGCCACCAGCGAGCCAATCAGCAGCGGCACGATCATCATGCCGCCGGGTACGCGCTCGATGGCGCGCTTGATATGAATCTGCATTTTTTCGTCTCCCGCCGCGTGGGGTGGCGGCGCCTGTTTGTTTCGGGCAGGTATTTGATCGAATCGATCAATCCTGGGCGGCAGTGTAGGCGAAACGGTTAGATTTGACTAGTTCGATCATAAAAATGATTGAAGTGGTCAAAAAGTGATGTTCCCGATAGAACCCTCGCACGACACGCAATCGCGAACCGTGAAGGATAATCG
>Ga0209025_1004313_pt1 | contig 12454 bp, 13 predicted proteins | sample AraplaMF_Col_mLB_FD_184256 | JGI IMG/M metagenome (GOLD analysis project Ga0209025, IMG submission 184256) | Arabidopsis root microbial communities from the University of North Carolina, USA - plate scrape MF_Col_mLB (SPAdes) (version 2) | ecosystem: Host-associated > Plants > Roots > Endosphere... | reverse complement strand
GTGCAGATTTTTTACTATACGCTATCCTTTTACTCCGCCTAGCGCGATGCCTTTAATGACCTGCTTCTGAAGGATAATGAACACAATGAGCAGCGGTAAAATCGCCGACAGCGACGCCATCATGATGACTGCGAAATTGTCTGCATAATCATCTTTAAACATCTGCATCCCGAGTGTAATCGGGAATAGATTCTTGTTCACGAGGAAAATGAGCGGGTTCTGGTAATCGTTCCAGGACCAGATGAATTTAATAATCCCGACCGTTGCGAGAATCGGTTTACAGAGTGGCAGCATAATTCGCCAGTAAGTCATGAAATACCCTGCGCCGTCAATCTTCGCAGCTTCCAAATAATCATTATGAACGCCTAGCATGAATTGTCGCAATAGAAATGTGAAATAGATCGAGAACATCCCCATGATAATAAGCCCGGCGTGGGTGTTGAACAGATGGAACCAACGCATAAGCAGAAATCTCGGCACGAGCGTCGCTTGCTCCGGGATGATCATGAACATCATCAGCATGCCGAATGCTAAGTTCCGCCCCCGGAACCGCAGCTTCGTGAAAGCATACGCCGCCATCGATGAGAAAAAGATCGTCACGATCGTCATGATACTTGCCAGCTTGATCGAGTTCAGGTAGAACATATAGAATGGAACGCGGCCGGACCACACTTCCTTGAAATTCCCTTCATAGTTCCACACCTTCGGAATCCAGCGAATCGGGAACTCCATCACATCCTTCTCCAGCTTCCCGGCCGATGAGGTCATCCACACGAGGGGGATTAAGAAAATGATTGAGAAGATTGCTAGAACAATAGTGATCGTCCATTTGGACCAGTCGATTTTACGGAGTCGCATCGTTTCCCTCCTCTACGGTGGTTAGATTTCTTTTTTATTTTGGAATTTCCATGTAATCAAGGTCACAAGACCGACAATCGCGAACAACAGCCACGATAGAGCAGATGCGTAACCCATTTTGTAATTTCGGAAGCCTTCCTCGAAAATACGGTATACGAGCACCGTGGAAGAGTCGTTGGGTCCGCCTGCCGTCAAGAACGCGACCAAGTCGAACACTTTGAAGGAACCGATCAACAGGGTAATAAATAGGAACGAAGTCGTCGGTGTCAACAGCGGCATCGTAATCTTGAAGAACTGCTGCGTCGATGAAGCGCCGTCAATACTCGCCGCCTCGTACACATCATCCGGAATGTTCGTAAGTCCAGCCAAGTAGATAATGATCTGGTACCCAATACCCGCCCAAATCGCAATAATGATGATCGATGGGAGCGAATACGTAGTGTCTGCAAGCCATTTCGGCGGATCGCTGATCCCAAGACGAATCAAGAACTGATTGATCGGCCCTTGTGACGGATGATAGAGTGCGCTCCAGACTGCCCCAACGGCAATAATGGAAGAAATATAGGGAATGAAGAAAGCGACTTTGAAGTAGCTCTGAAAAAATACGCGCGTATGAATTACAACGGCCAGCAGAAGCGATAATGCCATCCCGATCGGAACGGTAAATACGGTGTATATCAAGTTGTTCTTCAGCGACAGGAGGACCTTCTTGTCCTCAAACATGGCGACGAAATTATCGAGTCCAATGAACTTGATCGATGCCAGTCCCCCGACAAGATTCCAATCAGAGAAGCTTAAGTAGAGCGAAAAACCAACCGGGAACACGTATAGAAACAACATGCCGAGGAACTCAGGTGCGAGAAACAACCAGCCCGCCAGCGCTTCTTTGCGTTCATTATTCCAGAATGATCGCCCGCCAGCCCGCGTCAGACGTGCTGCTCCTTTACTACTCTCATTCATGTCTTCACCTCATTTAGAATTCAATTATCCGATACTCCTACTGTAGTGAAATCTGGCCTACGCTGTAGTAGATGATTCTGACAAGGTTGTGCAATATTTTGACTTTTCTATTTCGAATGCGGAACAATGACATACAGTTGTCAGTATTAGAAATTTATAATAGCTATAGGAACAGCAAATAGGATGTTACGAAGCGAAGAGTGATCGTATTCGGAAAGTTATCTGAAACGTCAAGTCTATTATGAAAGGGAAGAGAGCATGAAATACGCTTATACTTATGTGCTAGATACGATGGCGGATTGGGAGCTTGGCTTTGTAATTGCAGAACTTAACTCAGGCCAATATTTTAAACATCAGGGGGAGCCAATTCCGGTCAAGACCGTTGGAGCAACAAAAGATCCGGTGACTACCAAGGGCGGGATGACCATTATCCCCGATATGACGGTCGACAGTATCATGCCGGAGACATCTGCAATTTTGTTGCTGCCCGGAGCTGATTCATGGAAAGATCCGAAGAACGTACTGGTCATCGAAAAGACCAAGCAGTTGCTGGACAGTGGTTGTCTCGTCGCTGCAATCTGCGGAGCAACCGCCGCGCTTGCAGAAGCTGGAATTCTGGATCAGCGCCCACATACGAGTAACAGCCCTGAATATTTATCAATGTTCTGTCCGAATTACAAAGGGGCCTTCTATTATAAAGAGGAGAAAATCGTGGATGACGGCCAACTCATCACGACCGGATCGGCAGGCGGACTGCATTTGGCGAGACAGGTCATGGAGCGTTTAGACGTCATGTCCAAGGAGGCGTTGAGCGCATGGTACGAATACTACCGTACAGGCGATGCCAATCACTTTTACGCGTTAATGGATGCTCTTTCACCTCAACATTAAATAAAGTTATCAGTCGAAAACTATATTTTCGATGCATAAATATATCAATGAATGCACTTATGCGTGAATATTTTTATTGACCGTCTTCTCAGCAAGGCGGTTTCCTTATGCCTAAAAATGGTAACATTGACTCCGAACTAATTTGAAGAACAGTAACATATAAATACGAACCATTTGAGTCAGTTTGAGGCGAATGTTATAGGAGTTTGTATTAAATTGATATTGGTGGTGTCGGGTGACAAGAACCTGTTCACATTCCCGAAATTGACAAGAACTTATACTTATTCCCCATGAAGGAGCATACTCTTTATTTAAATTTTTGGCGCCGCATACGGTTACAGTATAACCAAACCCCTTGTTTACATGAGATAAGCTATCCAATATCTGTATAATGAACAGCGAATAAGAAAAACCCTCGACTTCTTACAGTCGGGGGCTGGCATGCTAACAGAGGATATGTAATCTAGTCTTTTCTAGCATCGATTCTTTTTTCTTCGTTGATTGGGACAATTACTTTGCCTTTATTGTTTTCCTTCGATCGGTCGAATTGCCCTAGTTCGGTTTCCTTTCCCAATTTATCAATCGTCCCATAGTACGTGTAATCGGACATTACGCTATCCATGAAATAGACGGCTTCTCCTAATTCGGCTGGTTTGTTCCCTTTCTCGCGGTGCTCTATACCCGATTGAGATTCATCCCCTTGCCATTTTACTTCAGCTAGTCCATCCGCATTAATTTCTACATAATTAACTAGCCCTTTATATTGTTCATAATAACGAAGAGTTTCTCCCTTAGGAAACGTATACTTGATTGAAAATCCTTCTCCTTGTGGTTGAAGAGCATCCTTCCCGTATATGACAGGAAGGCGAATGGCAATCTTGCGTGCCTCCGTCAAGTCTCCGCTCATCAATGTTTTGAATCGTTCTTGCTCCGTTGGGGTACGAACGACGACTTTATTGCCTACTTTGTCATAACGAACGCTTCCTCCCAAGTTTTCAGACAAGAAACGCAACGGCACAAAGGTACGACCATCCTTAAAGGTTACTTGCGCATCAAGCTTTACTTTTTTCCCGTTCATAATCGCTTCCTGCGCTCCGCTAACTAATCGAATGCTCACGTTGTTGACCTTATTCGTTATGTTGACCGTCTTCGAATTGGCATCATAGGAATAACTAAGCTGAGCCGGATCATCGAAGGCACGCAATGGCACAAGTGTGCGCCCCTGCAACAATAGCACATCTTCCTGTTGCTTCCCATTCATATAAACGTTTAGTGATATTGCCGGGGCTGCAGCGAATATTGTTGTGGGCGCAACTACAAGAATTGAAAGTAGAAATGCGGAAATAAGAAACGGATAACATTTTCTCAACATAGTTCCTCCATTCGTATCCAATCTAATACATCCATAATAAACGAATCAAATTTTGAAATGTTGCACATTACAGAAAAACAGTTATTTTCTATTTTTAACCTATGAACATTTTTTGTCATAGAGAAGAATCAATTAGAGTTAAAAAGATGCTGTTAAGCTAAAGGGCAGTTTTGCATGGGGCGGGTGTTGTTGAGAACAGATTGGTTGAGGCTATTCCTGGTTATGAGCTACTAAAGGCGATACTCCTCTGGTTGTTTCTGACTGTAAAAGCAGTAAAGACATGATCTTGAACAAAATACAGAAACGCACTGTCGAAGACAATGCGTTTTTGTATTTTGTATTCAAATTTAATGATATTGTAGCTGCTCTTTGAGCTTACCCATCAATCCTTCAATTCTGCTAAGTCGAGCTGGCGAATCCGCGATTGTTCGGCGATCATTTCGATCTCCGTGATCTTGCCATCCACAATCTTGAGCTCGAGTACGAAAAGCATTTGACCGCGAGGAGCAACGACTACGCCCACAGATCCGTTCACGAGCACCGGCCTTGCCCCCTGGGCACGACCAGCGAAGCCCTTGGCCACAGCTTCCGCACCGTGAACAACTGGCCATGCTGCGACCGGTGGAAATGCAGGGTCTTGGCGGAGCACAACATCGGGGTCTAATACCGTAAGAAGCTTCTCAAAATCTCCGGTACGCGATGCAGCTAGGAAAGCATCAACAAGCTCCCTTTTTCGCTTGAATTCCTCCGAATCCGCAGTCGCTTTCGCTCCCTGAACCCGACGGCGTGCACGGCTCGCAAGCTGTCTGGCTGCAACCTCGTTACGCCCTATAATCGGGGCGATCTCCGAGAAAGACAAGGCGAAAATATCGTGCAATACGAATGCAATACGTTCGGCGGGATTCAAATTTCCAAGGACCATCAGCATCGCAAGACCAACAGAGTCGGCCAACAATGCTTCGTGCTCGGGATCGCTTTCGTCCTGACGGCTATTAACCAGTTCAGGTACACTCTCCAGCGTAAGTTCATCACGCCGAGATTTGCGAGTACGGAGCATATCCAGACAAACCCTCGAGGCTATCGTTGTCAGCCATCCCCCCATATTCTCGATCTCGCTAGTATTGGTGCGGCTAAGACGTATCCAAGATTCCTGTACAGCATCATCCGCTTCGCTTAAAGATCCGAGCATCCGGTAAGCCACCGTTTGCAGGTGATTCCGATGCGCCTCGAATTGTTCTACAAGCCAATCATGATCGTTCATGCATCACATTCCTTCCTTCGGTTCCTTTTTACTTATATGTCGTCCAAAACACAACAAACGTGACAATGGAGATGTATGAGAACAGCATTTTACTCATCCTAAAAAATTTTTCACCGTATCCGTCACGTTTTCTCGCTGACTTACGACATAGTTAGTGACAAGGGAAACCGGATCACAAGAAAGAATACCGAGAGGGTCCCGGAAAGAACAACTAAATTAAGGAGTTGATGATTGTGAGTACGAGTTTGATCCCATTTCTTGAAATGAACGGAAGTGCCCAGGAAGCAATAGATTTTTACGAGAAAGCACTGGACGCCAAGGTAGCCTATATGTTGCGATTCGGAGACATGCCGGAAGATCCGGAAGCTCCACTGCCTCCAGAAAAGAAGGACTGGGTTAATTACGCCATTTTGAAAATCGGTGATTCGGAACTACAGATTACCGATCATGTTACCGGAAGCACCTACGAGAAGGGAACGCAAATCACCATCGTTGTTCAAACCAACGACAAAGATAAAGCTACCGAATATTTTGAAGCATTGAAGCAAGGTGGTCAAGTAAACGATCCGCTGCAGGCAAGTTTCTTTAGCCTCGCTTACGGCAATGTTACGGATAAATTCGGCGTCACGTTCCGAATCCTTGCAAAAGGGTGAGAATTGGCGGATAGCTCGAAAAGATGTTAGCAGATGGTAACATGAAATTTGCGGTACTAAAAATAAAGGGAGGAAGTCCTAATGACTGTATTTTCCATCGTTCTTCAAAGTTTGCTGGTCATATACTATGCCTTTTCAGGAGGCGCCAAGGTCGCAGGGGCCAAATACTGGGCTGATATTTTCAAGAATCTTGGATTACCGCAGTGGTTTCGTGTCGTCACAGGTATCGTCCAGTTAGTCGGAGCCGCAGTACTCGTCATCGGCTACTGGTATGCAGGGGCGGTCGCATGGGCTGGTATTTGGCTTGGAATCACTATGTTATTGGCATGTCTTGCGCATTTCAGTGTCAAAGATTCCTTCAGCAAAACGGCACCGGCCATTGTTTTTACTGCGTTAATCATCATTCTAACCATCATTAATGCAGATGGTCTGATTCATCCTTTTTCTTAAGAAAGCATTATCACTATTGTTTCCAACAACTGGTTTTGTTTTCGGATAGGCCAAAGGACGTCACCGGCTAAATAATTTGTTGAAGTAACTGAATACGATAGATTAATGAAATATTTACTCTATATAAACGTACAGAAAGGAAGAGAGACGGTTCTGAAACCGTCTCTCTTCCTACGTTATTTTATATGCTTGTTTGAAACCATTCCGGTAAAGTTACTCCCTTCAAGCAATAGTCAAACCAGGCAACAAGTCTCCGTATATAGTCCTTTTTATACTGATCGTTCCAACCCCCGTTATGATACGCACCAGAATAATAGATAAGATAACATTCAATATCTAATGTTCGAAGCCCATTAAAGAAGGGGCGTGCCGGACTCCACCCATCTGTTCGTTCACCTCCTGTTTCTACAAGCAGCATTGGTTTTGGATGAATCTGATTTTCTCAATTGGAGATGTTTCTCTATACTTCTGGGGGTAAATCCATAAATCTTCGTTGCTTGCATTCCCTTGTCGAGTCGGATGCGATCCGACTGCCGTCAATTGACCAACTGGGGGAGTGGGCATCTTCCACCGATGCAGCTATTTCCGTTTCCAGCCCTAACTGGTCTAAAGGAAACTTCCAAATGGACCTATTTCTTCGGTCATAAGCATAGTCATTATGCGGCATATCTATATTTCCCATCACCACTAATACGTGCCCACCATCTGGCGAAATCTTAATTTCTTCAAATTGTCGATAATGTGCGTCTAGAATATCTTCCATTTTCATCAGTTATCTTCTCCTTAATGAGTTTGATTTTCCTTCGAATGGGTTTTGACCACGAAGTACACCCCATGGCAGAGATAAATAAAAACCCTGGGCAGCGATTGCCCAGGGCTCATTTCAACTCTGTGAATAGAAGAAGCTTCATACTGAAAATGTCCAATTACTACAAACTTAAAGGACCATTCCGTACAATTATTTCTCCATAAATGAGGGTGGCAAAACGACGACTCAATTTTTTAGTTATAAATAAAGTCATATCCCTCACTCCTTCCGATCAAAAATATAATTAAACTATACAAGATAATAGAGACTTTGTAAATCTTTTCCAAATGATTTATTTTGACTTTCATCAAAAATAATTGCGCTCCTTATCCAACCAACGTTATAGCGAAAAAATATGGTGATTAAAGTTTTGAGATTTTCAAGTATTGTTCTATGATAAACTTGATGCGATTATTTGATTCGAGCGTTGGTATGGGACAGTGTCCCTTACTCTTACACAATTTAGAGAACAGCATACCTAAGGAGCGGTAGAAATGGCACGTGTGTTATTTATTAATGGCGGATCAGAGGGACATATCAATCCAACGATTGGAGTTGTGCAAGAGCTTATTTCGCGTGGAGAGGAGGTCGTGTACTTTTGTATAGAAGATTTTAGGGAGCGTATTGAGAAGACGGGAGCAACAGTTCGAACATTTGACGATCAAAAATTTATAAAAGCCTTTATCTCAGGTGGAAGAGATTATTTACTCGAAAGAGTTAACGGTCTTTTACTTACGTCAGATATCGTCATACCAAACGTTCTTGAACAGATCAAAGGAGAGCATTTTGATTACATCATCCATGATTCCATGTTTGGTTGTGGACGATTACTTACTCAAATTCTTAAGCTTCCTGCAATCAACTCTTGTACTTCTTTTGCGCAGTCAAAAGCTTCATTCGATAAAATGTTAGAACAATTTTCCACCGAAGTCCCTACAGAAATCGTTAAACCAATCAACGATAAATTTCAAAGCCTGACGGCAATGGTGAAGGAAAAATATGATGTGGAGATCCAATCTCCTTACGAAGTGTTTTGTAATCCAGCACCACTTACAATCGTATATACAACAAGAGAATTTCAACCTGATGGAGAAGCATTCGACCAAACTTATAAATTTGTAGGTCCATCCATCTCTTCACGATTAACGCAAGAAAACTTTGACTTTACTGCAATCCAGGAGAGTAACCCCATTTACATTTCACTGGGTACGGTTTTTAACCAATCAATAGATTTCTATAAGCTTTGTTTTGAGGCATTAGGAAACACAGATCATACGATTGTTATGTCTATTGGGTATAGAGCCCAAATATCTGATTTAGGGGAAATTCCTAAAAACTTCATCGTAAAAAATTATGTTCCACAAACGGATGTACTTCAATACACGAAATTATTTATTACACATGGTGGAATGAACAGTACCCATGAAGGTCTCTATTACGGGGTTCCGCTAATTGTCATCCCACAAAGCGCGGATCAGCCGATCATTGCGGGGCAAGTCGCCAATATCGGAGCAGGCATTCAATTACAAATGCAAAGCTTGACCGCAAATCAACTACGTGAAGCCGTAGATCATGTGTTAAGCCTCTCATCTTTCAAGAAAGCTGCAGCAAATATTGGTGAATCCTTTCGAAAATCAGGGGGGTATCATCAAGCTGTTGATGAGATATTCGAATATTATTATCAATGAACAACTGCTCAATGTATCTCATGAAAAAAATCGCCCTCCTCCCCTTAAAATCGGGAAAGAAAAGCGATCTCTCAAAAGATGTACCTCTTACAAATCTTCATCATCCTCATGCTCCATCCACTTCTTCTGGGACCAAGCCCACTGGAAGAAGTACACGAACGCGATGCCGCCGACTAGGGCAGCGAAGACCATAGGCCACGCCCCACTCGTTAGCAGAAATGGTAGCCATAAGAAGACCGCGAGGGCAAGATGCGTCCGCCGTGCGACCTTCACAACCGCCTTTTTACGGAAATGATAAGGGATTGGGTAGATCGACGCCCAGAACGAGTACCGATGGAACCTCCTAATCGCGGTCAGCTGTGTTCCTATGATCAACAGCATGAAGGCATAGAGCGGAAGTGCCCAATTCGAGCTCCGTACCCAATATAAGATCAACATGCCGAGCGCGGTCAGACGTAGGACCATGCCGAGCACATCACTGCGCAGCAATGTTTTCAAATATAAATATTCGTAAGCAGAATCCTGCTGAAAACGAATCCACTTGCCAAGTCCGTTCAGCCATGTACGCTTATACACCTTCTGCGGTATGGATGGCACATCGACGAACCAGTTCAAGAAGATCATGAACCGTCCGCGCTGATCTCGCTCTGTTGCAATCAGTAATTCCCAAGGTACAGCATGTTTACGCGGTACACGGAGAGCAACCACATATGTAATAATAACTATCAAGCTGAAGATCACGGCTTTCCACGTCGGCTGCCACAGCCATACGGCGAGCAGCACTATCGATATCAGACAACGTGTCAGACGATAACTCCACCGTGCTCCGGGCCGACTCATGCGGCGCTCCTGCCAGCTGCCGTAGCTATTCATAATATTAAGCGCCAACAACACGCCCCACAAGAGCAAGAACGGCTTCGGATCTTGATCCGCTCGAAAATAGAGCAGCCATAGAATGCCATATACTATACTTAAAAGGATAAGCTTCGGCTTGACGCTGTACCCAATACTTTTCCGAAAATATTCCTTCATTCTCGGCTCTACCCGAAGCAAATATACCAGGTCCGCAGGCTGAAGGAACGTTCGAAAGCTGCTCCACAGGACAAACGGCAACAGAACGATAAGGCTCACCGTTCGAATTGGGAAATCCGCCGGAATCCGCCCTAGAAATCCGACATACCCTGCAGCACCGCCGATGAAGAGGAATCCAAGGAACAATAGAAATCCGCTCTGCCCCACATAGCGGAAGTACGGGAAGACTTCCTGCCAGAAGGCGCTTTTTCGCCGTCGCCATAATGATTGAAGATTCATCATCTACGCCCCGCCTTTAACGAGCTGATAGAAAATGTTCTCCAGCGATGCATCGCCAAGATGGCGGTGCTGCTGCCTTAGTTCCTCCAGCGTCCCTTGTGCAATCACGCGCCCATGATGAAGCACGATGAATCGATCACAATAGTTCTCGATCGTCGATAGAATATGGGAGCTGAGTAGAATAGAAGCGCCGCGTGATTTCAGTTCCACCATGAAATCCAGCAGATTCCTTATCCCAAGCGGATCAAGTCCTAGAAAAGGCTCATCAATCATATAGAGCGGCGGATGAACGAGAAATGCGCTCATGATCATGACCTTCTGCTTCATCCCTTTGGACAGGTGCATGGAGAAGGTATTGTATTTGTCGTTCATCTGGAACAATGTCAGCAAATGCTCTACGCGCTCCTCATAGTCCTTCTTCTCGACGCCGTACGCCATCGCCGCCAGCTCCAGATGCTCCTTCACGGTCAGTTCCTCATAGAGCATCGGTGTCTCAGGAACGAATGCTAACGATCCGCGGTACACTTCGGGTGCTTCCGCTAATGTCTTCCCTTGCAGCGTAACATCGCCCTTATGCGGCTGCATCAGACCTAGGATATGCTTCATCGTCGTACTCTTGCCTGCGCCGTTCAATCCGATCAGGCCCACCATCTCGCCTGCCTTAACATCAAAATTCACATCATGAAGCACTGGCTTTCCAGTGCTGTAGCCGCCCGTTAATTGATTGACCTGCAATATCGTCTTCATGGCCTGTCTCACCTCTACCCTTATTATAGCGAAGCGATGAGGAAGTTGCGAATGGGATGTATGACGATCACTGGATCCGTTCACCCTCGAACATCACCCACGTTGAGCAAAGGAATTTCGTGCGACGCGACAAAAGCAACCGTCACCATCACTAGGATGATAACCAAGAAGTAGCCATCACGGCTCGTGACCGATGTCTTGTAATAATAGGTCCGTGTGGCTGTACTGGACTGAGCTGCGAACCGCTTGGATTCCATCGCGACGGCGACCCGTTGCGCACGGCGAATACTCTGCGCAAGCAGCGGAACCGCATAATTAAGCAGCCGTTCCTTCCATCCTCGAATGGAATGCGCCGAACGTACACCGCGCACCGCTAGGGCCTGCTGCCGAATCTGAAGCTCCTCCCACAGCATGGGAAGCATTCGGAAGGAAGCCATAAATGCGTAGGCGTATTTGGGCGGCAGGCGCAGCTGCTGCATCATCGCGTAGAACAGCATGGTGGGACGCGTCGTTAGGGCAAATAACAATCCCGTTGCCGCACAGCTTAATGTTTTGAACCCGATGTGAATACCTCGGAAGAAGCTCTCCTCCGTGATGCGGAAGAGTCCCCAAGACCACCATAAGGTCTCCCCTTTGCCGAATAGGATCATCGTCATCGAAGACGATACGAAGATAAAGATGAACGGCAATGTCAGCAGCAATAATTTACGTAAAGCATACCCGCTGCTCAGGAACAACAAGGCGGCATACCCGAGGAACTGATAGAGAATAAAATCCAACCGATGCGTAAATAAAATGATGATGAACAAGCCAATAAAGACAAGGAATTTGATCGCCGGATTTACGTGATGCATCCATGTCTCCCGCTTCGGTGAGAACCAGTTGTTCATACGCTCCCCACCAACTCTCTCTTCATCCGGGTCGTTGCAGACGTAGCAACGCCAAGTCCTTCTGTAACGCGCCAGATTCTTGTTGCAAAATACTCTGCAATCCAAGGGTCATGCGTGACCATCACAATCGCCATCCCACGCTGCCGCCACACTTCAATCATCTCGAGCATCGCAAATGTGCTGCGTGCATCGAGCCCGAACGTTGGCTCATCAAGCAGCAACAAAGGGCGCTGATGAATCAGCGCCGTCGCTACGCTTAACCTGCGTTTCTGCCCCATCGACAGTTGATACGGGTGACGATTGCGTTCTGACTCCAGTTGGATGTGTCGTAACATCTCGAGCACCCGAGGATCATCCGCCGCTGTAGCACCATCTGTCTTGGTCAGACCGATCGATAGCCCAAGCTCTTCCACCACCGAATTCGTAACAAATTGCAGCTCTGGATTCTGAAAGACGAACGCGAGTTGATCCGAGAGTACTTCGCCCCGCCGAAGTTGTACTTCCTTTCCTTGCAAACGATAGATCCCCTCGGTCTTCAGCAATTGCATCATGGAGAGCAGTAACG
>Ga0209025_1004309_pt1 | contig 12465 bp, 10 predicted proteins | sample AraplaMF_Col_mLB_FD_184256 | JGI IMG/M metagenome (GOLD analysis project Ga0209025, IMG submission 184256) | Arabidopsis root microbial communities from the University of North Carolina, USA - plate scrape MF_Col_mLB (SPAdes) (version 2) | ecosystem: Host-associated > Plants > Roots > Endosphere... | reverse complement strand
TAAAGAACACTAACATTTTTTAATTAAAAGGAGCTAATTACAAATGACTACATTACAAATGACTACTGCAACAAAGGCAATTAACGTATTTATCGCTGATCCACTAAGTGAAGATGGTATTTTCCCATTACGACAAGAACAAGATTTAGACTTAAATATCATTGTTGATACTGGTCTTGCACCAGAAGAATTAATCGCAAAAATTGCGGATGTAGATGTTTTACTAGTACGTTCTCAAACAACGGTAACACGCGAAGTAATTGAAGCGGCTAAAAATTTAAAACTTATCGGACGTGCTGGAGTAGGTGTAGACAACATTGATCTAACTGCTGCAACTGAACATGGCATTATCGTAGTAAATGCACCAGACGGTAACACTAACTCTGCTGCTGAGCACACTATTGCAATGATGACTTCACTTGCTCGTCACATCCCACAAGCTTTCAATACACTTAAAAATGGTAAATGGGATCGTAAATCTTATGTTGGAGTTGAGCTTAAAAATAAAACTTTAGGTGTTGTAGGCTTCGGTCGTATCGGTGTTGAAGTTGCTTATCGTGCAAAAGGTCAACGCATGAACGTTATGGCATATGATCCATTCTTAACAGATGAACGCGCTAAAGAGTTAGGAGTAACAAAATCAACAGTTGAAGAAATTTGTGCAACTGCAGATTTCATTACAGTACACACGCCACTTCTTCCTGAAACACGCAACCTTATTAACAAAGAAAAATTCGCTATGATGAAAGATGGCGTGCGTATCATTAACTGTGCACGTGGCGGTATTATCAATGAGGACGATTTATACGATGCAATCGTAGAAGGTAAAGTAGCGGGTGCTGCTCTTGACGTATTCGTATCTGAGCCAGCAACAGATCACAAGCTACTTACTTTACCACAAGTAATCGCAACACCTCACTTAGGTGCATCTACAATTGAAGCACAAGAGTCTGTAGCTGTTGACGTTTCAAACGACATCATTAAATTCTATAAAACAGGTACTGTAACTAACCCAGTAAACATGCCATCTATTCCAAAAGAGTTACTTGCACAAGTCGAGCCTTTCTTTGAATTAGCTGAAAAACTAGGTTCATTCTTATCTCAACTTACAACTGAGCCTGTAAAAGAAATCAACTTATCTTATGCTGGTGAAGTAGCAAATTATGATGTTCGTCCATTAACTTCAAACGCTTTAAAAGGCTTATTAGCTAAAAACCACGGTAATCATGTTAATGACGTAAATGCTCGCTACCTATCTGAACGAATCGGCATGAAAATTAATGAGCATAAAACAACAACTGCTAAAGGCTTCACTAGCTTAATTACGATTGAAATTAAAACAGTAAATGAAACACACACAGTTGCTGGTACATTATTAAATGGTTTAGGTGCACGTATCGTTAAAGTAGAAGACTATGTTGTTGACGTTATTCCACAAGGTCACCTTCTTTACATTAAAAATACTGACAAACCAGGTGCAATCGGCCGCGTAGCTACAAAGCTAGCAGAAAAAGATGTAAACATCGCAACAATGCAAGTTGGTCGTGCACAAGTTGGCGGTACAGCTGTCATGATGCTAACAATCGACAATGCTGTAACAGAAGAAGATTTAACATTCGTTGCAAAGCTTGAAAATATTGATGAAGTAAAAGCTATTAACCTATAATCTATTGATTTATATAGACTGGGTAAATTTCTATAAAAATTAAAAAACCGCATGAAATCAAATTAAAAACTTTGATTTCATGCGGTTTTACTTTTGCGATTCGAACTAAAAACAATTTGGTCTCATCATCACAGATGAGACCCTGGAGCAAGCCTCGCGAGGAAAGTGCCCAGCTTCAAAAACAAAAAAGTACTGACTCATTGATGAATCAGTACTTTATTACTTACAGCTTATTTACAAGTTCTAATAATGCAGTTAAAGAATCAACCTCATATGTTGGAGTAACAACACCATTTGGTACATTGTTTTCACGATTAATCCAAACGTTGCGCATACCAACACGAGATGAGCCTAAAATATCAGTATTTAGATTATCTCCAACCATAATCGCATCGTCTGCTGTAATACCTGCTTTCTCCATTACATGCTCGAAAATGGAGGCATCTGGTTTTCCTTTACCAAAGTCCCCAGAGATAATTATATGGTCAAAATACGGTGCGATTTCTGGTGTTATTTCTAGCTTTAAAATTTGTAAACTTGGTGCTCCATTTGTCAGTAATACGAGTTGATACTTTCCTTTCAGCTTATCTAGCACCTCAAAAGTATCTTCATATAAGAACGGAGAAACTTTACGCTCTGCCACAAAGCGCTCCCCTAGCTCCGCCCCTAGTTGTGCATCATCAATACCAAGAGCTGCTAAGCCTTTTGTCCATGCTTCTGTGCGATAGCCTGGCACGATATCTTTCATTTTTTGGAACGAATCTGTTGGATCGTCGAATGTTCCCCAAAGACCTTCGAATGGGTTAATGCCAATTAACACTGTGTAATCATATGTTTCATAGCCTTCGTAAAGTGCACGCGCTTCTTTACGAACAGCTTCCTCTAGCTCAGCTGGACTTACATTATGTATTGTTGCTGCATATTCACATGTTTTCTCAAATGCTGTTTTGACGGATTTTTTATCCCATAATAGCGTATCATCTAAATCAAAAATAATTGTGTTAATTGACATTGTGTCAGCTCCTAGCTTCCTATTAATATAATTATTTTAGCATATATTCAAAATATTTAGCATAGCGTTTTAGGTATTTTCGTGCTCAATTTGGCCGGTTAAATATAGGCTCATCACCATAATGTGGGGATGATTTCTGTTCCGACTGAACGCTTTCCTGAAGGCGTCTCAGCCGCAACGAATATTATGGCATACGCTTTATTGAATGCCATCCCCAACTTCTAGTGAGGAGCCTCTTCTTCATTCTGTGACTATTGATTTTTCTTACGCAATCTATCCATTAAGCTTTGTATTTCAGCCTTTTTCTGCTCAGTCTCTTCTTTTAAAATTTCAATTTGATAGAAGCCGTCAATTTCTTCAATTAGCACGCGATCGCCAACCTGTACTGGTTTATTTATGGCGGACTGTAAAATGATTAGCTGTTCCTCTTCCTCTAGGTACTTCAAAAAAACTGCATATCCATCTTCAATACGGTCTAAGGTGTATTTAGTCAAGCTCACTTACAAAAGCCCCTTTCGCATTACGTAATTGTGCAGCATCCCCATCATTCAGCCAAATCTGTTTCTTTGTCCACTTTAAATAATTTTGACCGTCTCGTGCATTTGAGCCACTTGTGACATAAATCGTTTTTCCTGGTTGCAATGTTACATTTGGAAAGTTAAAAACTTGATTACCTTCAATTGATATAAGCTGCCAATCTTTTAAGGACACTGCTTCATTACTGTTATTTTTAATGCCTACAATTTCTTCGATTAAGTCCTTACTAACAATCTCAACACTTGCACTGGTTGTTTGTGGTGCTGAGGCAATTGTTCCAGACCATTCTTTCGAATTCACGTCATAGTTTACCCCATCTGTTGATACGATAACAGTCCCTGCTTCTGCAGTTGCATAAATTTTACTGCCAATTGCTTGTAAACGCTCAACTACTTCAGCATGAGGATGACCATACTTATTGCCCTCTCCATAGCTTAAAATTGTTATCTCAGGATGCACTGCCTGAATGAATTCCGCAGAGCTACTCGTGTTAGAACCATGATGACCTGCCTTTAAGATTGTTGCTTTCACATCGTCCTGCATCATCTCTTTTTCTAACGATACTCCCGCGTCAGCTGTTAATAAAAATGAAACATTACCATATGCAATTTTTAAGACAATGGAAGCATCATTATTATCTGTAGCATTTTCATTGGCGTTTAACACCTTCACATTAATATCATCATCAAACGCTATATTATCGCCTGTTTTCGGGACATTATAAGGAATATTCTTCGTATCAATAAGTGTCAGCATCTCTTCAAAGGTTTGAGATGTATGTACCTTCCCTGAATCATAAAATTGTCCGATATCTATCGAATTTAACACAGGAATTAAACCGCCAATATGGTCTGCATCTGGATGGGTAGCGACCACTATATCAAGCTTCTTCACGCCAAGTTTCTTCAAATAAGAAACAACATTTTGACCAGCTCCTTTAACGCCTCCATCAACAAGCATTGTCTTGCCGTTTGGCGATTCAATAAAAATCGAATCTCCTTGTCCTACATCAATAAAATGTACGTGCATTTCATGTCCCGCAGTGACAGATACTTTCTCCTCATTTAATGTCTCCGTACAGCCTGCTAACAAAAAAATACAAAGGAGCACTACTATTAATTTTTTCATCTACTTACTTCCTTTCTATTTTTCTATTATACGAAAAAGAGAGCTAACCATGGGCTGCTCTCTATCATACCTGTCATTGTTCTGGCATTAATCCTTTCCCATTTGCAGGTAAGACTCAAAGATCCTTTTTGTTTTCACGCGAATAAAATAATAAGGTTCTTGCATTGCCTGCTGAACACTAATATTTTCATTTACTAATGATTCAACAACGGTAAAATGTTCGAGCAACGCAGGTTTATCATTTTCATCTATTACCCCTGACAATAAGATAGCCTGTACATTCGCAAATGTTGCAGCCTTCGCCACCCCTAATGGAGCTTTCCCATGTAATGTTTGACGATCCGATTTCCCTTCACCTGTAATGACAAACTCGGCACCTTCTAAATGCTTTTTTAACTGTACTGCTTCAATCACAATCTCAATACCTGCATGAAAACTGCCGTTTAGAAAAGCTATTAACGCTCCTCCCAATCCCCCTGCAGCACCCGCTCCTTTGTAGTAGTGCAGTCGGATGTTAAATTGCTTTTCTACAATGTCTGCAAACTGTTTTATGCAGCTATCAAAATAGGCAATTTGATGCTTTTTCACACCTTTTTGAGGACCAAAAATAGCTGTTGCCCCGCTCTCTCCAATCAATGGATTATCAACATCACAGGCAATAATAAATGTTGCTTCAGCTATTCGGGGATCTAGCTGACTGACATCAATTGAAGCTAAATCTAATAGTGATGACACCCCGTCAGAAATTAAAGTACCGTCTTCTTTTTTAAATTGCAGTCCAAGTGCCTTTAACATACCTACACCAGCATCATTTGTAGCACTGCCACCAATTCCGATAATAAACTTCCTAAATCCTTCATCAAGAGCAGCCTTTATAAGCTGTCCCGTTCCATACGTTGATGCAAGCTCAGGATTTTTATCACCGTCCTGCAACAGCATAATACCGGATGCTTGGGCCATTTCTATTACACATGTTTCATTATCATCGAGAACACCATATTTCGCTTCAATTACTCTTCCTAATGGGTCAAGCACATTTTGCGAAATATACCGACCATTTGTTGAGATAACAAGTGATTCTAGTGTACCTTCTCCACCGTCTGCTACTGGTAAAATGACAGTTTCAATCGATTGATTAACTTCTAAGATTCCTGCTTGCATTGCATTAGCCACCTCGATGGCCGGCAAAGTCCCCTTATAGGAATCTGGACTAATAACAACTTTCATGTTATACCTCCACTCATTTAAGTTAGGCGCTTACAATCATTATAAAATTCTGCTTAAAATATTTCCTGAGAATTTATCGGAATGTTTTTTAATTTTATCGGAACATTTTGTGGTTTTATCGGAATGTTTTCCAGGTTTATCGGAACATTATCGCGATTTATCGGAATAAAAGAGGCAATCTGAACATCACGTCAGATTGCCATCATTTTTTATGCCTTATATAATTCGTCTAAAAACTCTATTTTTTTACCGATTGCCTCTTCAAACGTCATGATGTAGGCAGCCGGATCCTTTGGATTATGGAACTGTGTAATCTTCCCCGTTTCAGGATGAACAAATTTAGAGGATGCTCCGCAGCCAATCCCTAAAATTGTCTGTACTTCTTCCATGATAACAATATTATAGATGCTTTCTTCGCCAGCTTTACTGTAGCCGACATTTTCTAAATTGCCTAAAATATTTTTTTGACGGTATAAATAGTACGGTACATAATCATTTTCCTTCGTCCATACCTGTGCCATATTCATCATTTGTGCAACAGTATCACGGTCTGCCACCTTGTACTTATCCTTATTACGCGTCATTTCCGATGCACGCTTAAATGATAATGTGTGTACCGTTAGCGATTCAGGCTGCATTTTTCCAGATTCATCTAATGAATGCTGGAACTCTTCAATTCCTTCATTCGGTAAACCAATAATTAAATCCATATTAATATTATTCATGCCTGATTCACGCGCTAACCAAAACTTATCAATTGTTTCTTGTACCGTATGATGACGACCAATTGCCTTAAGTGTTTCATCTGTATATGATTGTGGATTAACACTTATTCGGTCAATGCCCCATTTTTTTAACACTTCTAGTTTTTCAGGCGTAATCGTATCAGGTCTGCCTGCTTCGACAGTTACTTCACGGATTGTTTCAGGATGCGGGAAGGATTCATGCATCGTCTGGTAGAGTGCATCCATTTCATGCGCCTCGATAGACGTCGGTGTACCTCCACCCCAGTAAATGGACGTGATTTTCATATTGTTTTCCTTCAGCCATTTTCCCATTTCACGCAATTCAATATGCAGCCCATCTAAAAATGTAGTAACACGCCCTTGTTTGCGATTGCTGCCAATCGCATATGCTGGGAACGTGCAATAAGCACATTTAGTCGGGCAAAAAGGAATGCCGATATAAATACTGATTTCTTTACCTATTCCATCTATATCAGGAATCGTCACTAACTGGCGAGCCACTATTTCTTTTAGTAGTGCTACCTTTTCTTCTGACAGACGGAAATCACGAATAAGAATATCTGCAATTTCTTCCTCGCTCTTCCCAGCCTTTCGGAATTTATGGTATAGCTTAGTCGGACGTACACCCGTTAAAATTCCCCATTGCTGATGCATTCCAGTATGTTGCTCTAGCACATCTAAAAAAACGTGAGACAAAGCACGCTTAATACGAATATTTAATTCACGCCCTTCAGCCCCAGATTCGTATTGAATACGGTAATCATTCGTATAACGCTTATCGTCTACCTCTAAAACAGCTCTTGTAGATATTGAGAAATCATCCCCAACGTTATATTCGAATGACACTGTCATATCTGTTCCTTCAGACTCTACTTTTAACTTTGAATCCTCAAAAAATAAATTCGCAATATGATTTAATACGCGAATCCAATCCTCAGGATATTTTTGATCTATATGAATAATTTTCATTTTCTTCGCTCTTTTCTCATCAATTTTGCCTTGGCATAATTGCGTCTGGAATCGGCTTTGTGCTTAGGCCTGCGTGATGCAGGTCAGTTAGCCGTTATCGCATGGATGCGATGATCTTAGGCTAACATCCTATGTAGAACTCCTTTCCGATTCCATGACATCCGCCGGAGGCTTTGGGCCAACACGAAGTTGGTCACTCAGCCGTTGCTACAGGACCTGGCGTTCTTAGACTGAGTTCCTATCTTTCAGCGGGCGTTTGGACACCCTCTGAAAAATAGCTTAAATTCGCATTCATCTCACCACCTATATAAGTGGGAGACTTCTGTAGCTGACGCTTTGCTTTCGCTACATAAAACATTTGCTGAAAGAAGTTAAAAATTACAGCACCAATAGTTTAACAAATTTTTATAACGTTAAGCAAAGCCACAAATAATTACAGAATATTCTGTTTAACTTCTTTCAGCGTGAATCCAAACATCCGCGTTACTGAAATGCCAACATCATGTCTGCCCATATACTGGCCTAAGCACAAGCCGATTCTGATTAAGACGCTGGTCGTTCTCCCAAGTTTCCCGTGACAGTAATACTTGTAATAAAATTAAAAAATCCCGATAAAGGTAATCCTACCTTTACAGGGATTTTTTTAATTATTTTAAGTATTCCTCTACAAATTCAACTGGTACATATGTTTTATTACCTTCTAACAAAGCTGGGGCTGTATGGAGTTGGCGTAATGCTTTGTTATAACCAAACATTTTTTCTCCACGAGTAATTGTGTAAGATAAATTACCTTTCGATACAATTGCACCTTTACTTGTTGACTCCACTTTATAGCCAAGCTTTTCGGCAATCAAACGCAATGGAACCATCTTTGTGCCATCGACTTCTAAATAATCTGTAGCAATTATTTCTGCTATCTCTGCATCTACAGTATTTTCTGTTGTATTTCCTGATTCTTCATCAAGGACAATTACTTTCGAAGGTGTTGTTTGAGCTGGGATACTTTTAGTTGAAACTGTATAGAAAACAACTAAGTTCTTCTCTTTTAAATCTTTAGCCGAAACTTTCTCTCCCTTCGTATTTAAAAGCTCTGTGTTTTCACCAATGTTCAATTTTAACATTTCATACGTATTGGTTAAGTTCTCAAAGAAGTAATCAACTTCAACAAATCCAGCTTCCTTAGTTTCAACAATGACAACATCGGGATTGAATTGTGGTGGATAAATTAATTTCTGTGGCTTGTTTGCAAATGTATAAGCTACTATTTTATCCCCTTCTTTAAGTTCCACTTTTTTACCTGTATTATCGAAAACCAGCGTATCTTTTGTTATCTCTAAAATGTTTGTTTGCTCGCCATCTTTTACTGTGAAATATGTAATTTTCTCACCAGAATTGGCCTTTTCAACTGTTCCATAAGTAGTATTGAAAATGTGAACAGGATCAATTTGAATTTGTGGTAGTTATTGTTCTGTCACTGTCGAATTTTCTTTTGCCGAAGCTACTGGTATTACTACATTTCCAAATAATAATGCTGTCATTGCCGCAGGTGCAATTTTTTTCATGTTCATAATATCTCTCCTTATTATTAGGTTCATAGTAGTAGTAGTTTTATAATGGTAAAAGTTTCATTAAAAATGGAGAAATTATGATAATAACCGTTTTTTAGTCAATATCTATTATAATTAGCAATAAGGAATGGAATATTTGCCCTATCGTCATAACGTAGTGATGATTTCTGTTCCTTTTTAACAAGTTTCGTCCCCGTCTTTTGGTGATGAATCTACTAATTTATAGAAATAAGGAGATACTATGTTGAAAAAATGGATAATTCCACTATTGTTTCTAAGTTGTTTATTATTTGCTTGTGAGGATCAATCATCAAAAGAAACTGATGTTTCTAACGAGTCAACAAAGAATGACAAATTACCTTACACGACAGAAGAGTGGAAGAAAAAGGCTTTAGATAGTACATGGTACAAAAACTTAACAATCCCAAGTGAAGAAGTTTTTGTAGAAATGATTGACTTCGAAGGAGATGAAGTACCAGAACTCTTCATTAGTTATAGCGGTACTAATTACGGTTATATAATCGGTCATTATAATAAGAACAGAGAAGCTTGGGAACAATGGAATTCTCAACAATATGAAACGACAATTCATGGAGATTTCCTTTTTAAAGGTATCTTCAAGGACGAAGACAAAAAAGATATTGCATTAATAATCAATTTTGAAGCTGGTGCTTCAGGAAATTTAGAAGTTCTCCATTTACTTAAAGTAGCAGACGATGGTAGTAACATTATTAGCGGTCAATCCTATAGGCTCTATGAGGATAGTGAGTTAAAAGTAGATACCTCTAAAAATACCTTTACTATCCAAACAGGAGACTTTTTAGAGCATTTTACACTTCGTGAACATGCTATAACTAGTGAAAATAGTACAACAAACTTATATTCTGGGTTACCAATCATTCAAAATTCCAAACTGCTAAAATTGTTAAATCATGATTTCTTTAAAACTGACATTATTTTTGGTGATACATATCCAATCGCTAAGGGGAAAGTCGGCTTGCCAAAAGAGGAGGATTATTATGAGGGAGGGCTTTGCTCTTTTTATGATAATTACTTTTTCTGTCAAGCTGAGGAAGAGGTACCCGTTAGTAATTATTATCTTTCAAATTTCAAAAATGTTACAAAAGAATCATTAGAGGAAGTCATAGGTCAAGCTATTCAAATTTCTTCTTATGAGAGATATGGAGATCCCGATGATATCGTATATTATGCAAATTTTGAACTTGATAATGTTTATTTCCAAGCTGAATTTAATCATGATCAAAGTAACGCTGAGCTAACTAGTCTTACATTAGGAATGAATGCTTCAGAATAGTAAAAACCACCTTGTCACTGAACTGCGCCCAATTGTTAGATACGCCATCTAACAATTGAGTGTGCAGTACAAAATACTGGTGGTTCACTTTTGAAGTGTCTAATACCTACTCCTTTACCATTTCCCTTAATCCTGTAATATCAATACCGTTTAATGCTTGAGTTGCAAGGCGATCGGCTTCTGAATTTTCTTTACGTGATATTAGCTTGTACTCTGGCTGGATACTGAGCTCCTCTAGCTTTGCATCAATTTTATCAGCCCAGCTAGATAAATTCTTTTCAAGCGCTGGCCATTCTCCACTCAATTGATTGATAACAACTTGGGAATCACCCGTGAAACAAACGGGCAAATGGTGAACATTTAATAGCTCAAGCTCGACTAACCCCAAATAAAGCGCTGCGTATTCTGCCTCATTGTTGGATTTAAGCTCTGACGAAAAGGAATTTTGTCTTAATCGATATGGCTTGCCATTTTGTTCATAATAAATCACACAGCCTAGCCCCGATTGATTTGTACCCCTATCAAAGCCCCCATCAAAATAGACCGTAATATTGTGTGGCTCTGTGTCAATTTCCTTTAAATATGCTTTGAGTTCCTTTAAAGACCAATTTGTATCCTGTCGATCGATACAATGCAGTGATTTTACTCTCCCTGTTCGCTCCATGTCCTCTGCAAGTAGTAATGCTTGAGCTGCAGGCATTTCTTCTGAACGCAAAACAGTTTCTGCACCCTTTTGCGCTTTATAGGTCCATTCAATAATTACATGCATAGTATAACCTCCAATGATATTGAGCCATAAATTGAAAACGTGCTCCGGCTTGCGGAAACACGTTTTTCTTCTTACTTGTTATATGTGCAACTATTAGTATTTTTATGCCTAAGAAAGCTGTTTGATCAGGACTCTCGTTTCGACGCTAGAACATGTTGTTTTTTTGCTACGTTGTTGAACTTCGCCATTTATCGCCGCTTGGATGTTCTACTTAGAATTAAAATTCTTCATACAATGCTTGAATAGGTTTTATTAAAATGCGGTTTACCTCTTCAATGATCTTACTTAGCTTCATTTCTGCCTCAAGCATTGCTGAAATTTTTGCATTTTGTTGTGCAAGCTGTGCAGTTTTTTGCGCGTAGACAAGCTCATCTTCCAAAATATCTTCGCCAGTTAATTGCTTTTTCTGTAGGTCAATTTGAATCTTACGGAAACTTTTAAATAAATTTATTGCCTCTTCATCTTGCTTAACAGCAGCCACTGCTTCTTTCAACTCTTCAAATTCAGGTGTTTTACGAAATGTTCCCTCTAACGCATTAATTTCATTGTAAATATTAATCATAAACATAATTCTCCTTTTTAAATAAAGTAAACAATTAACCCTTGCACAATCCCAATCAATCCACCTAGAACCGCACCAAGTACTGTAATCATTTTAAACTCTCGCTTTGAAATACCTAGTACAAGTTCCTCTAATTTCTCTACAGGGAAAGAATCAACCTGCTCACGTACTACTTCTTGTAAATTTAAGCGTTCCAACACATCTTCTAATTTCTCTTCAGCTTTTACAAAAGCTTTTTCAATGGCTTGTGGAATCACTGTTTCCTTCATCCATGAATTACCTTCTGGCCAGTAATGTGAAATAGGATAATTTAAGCGCTCTTCAACTGCTAATTGTTCTTTTACGTAAGTTTGCAATTTCGATAATATTTGTTCAAAACGAATATCCTGTAAGAAATCCATTGCTGGGCGATCTTTTAATTTCTCAAATTCCTGAGTAAAAATTTTCGTTAATAATGCTGATGTTCCTGGTTTCTGTAAAAATTTTATAAGTTCACGCTGAACCTTCGACATGAGCGACGAAGAATCACCTAAAAACATATTAATCATTCCACCAAGTGATCCTTTTGACGATAAGAAGTCATCAATCATCGCCTTAATTGTCAGTTCTCCCTCAGGTGATAAAAAGTAATCCTCACCCTTTTCTAAAATATGATCAACCGCTACTGGTATCTTTGCATCAATTGTATTTTGAATATCTGCTGATAATAGTGTACGAATTGATTTCGTTGATAGTGTATTCTTAACTGATTCAAATTGTCCCTCAACAATTGCTTCTACCTTCTGTTCAATTGTTGCTGGCATATTGGAAAACCCAGCTAATGATAGCCAATCTTGAATTGTTTTATCATTTGTAAAAATCGTTTCTTCTACCTTTGTTTGTACAAACTGTTCTACCTTTTCCTGAATATCCTTTGAGAAAAATTTCTTTCTAAAAGTTTCAGGTGTTAATAAATAATTCACAACC
>Ga0209025_1004304_pt1 | contig 12474 bp, 16 predicted proteins | sample AraplaMF_Col_mLB_FD_184256 | JGI IMG/M metagenome (GOLD analysis project Ga0209025, IMG submission 184256) | Arabidopsis root microbial communities from the University of North Carolina, USA - plate scrape MF_Col_mLB (SPAdes) (version 2) | ecosystem: Host-associated > Plants > Roots > Endosphere... | reverse complement strand
CCCAGGCCTTGCAGCGTGTGGCGGCGGTCAAGTTGAAGGGCAATGGGATTTTTTGTTGTGTTGCGCATGTCTTGTCTCCTTTGTCGTGAATCGTGGGGTGTTTAACGCATCATGACACCGCTGCTTTATGGTGCAGCCGTTCTATGTCTTCGTCACCGTAGCCCAGGCCGGCCAGCAGCTCGCGCGTGTGTTCGCCCAGCCTGGGCGGGTTCATGCGCACCTTGAGGCGCTCGCCGTCCATGGTCAGCGGCAGCAGCGTGGTCTTGGCGGTCTGGCCGGCGCGTTCGCCGTCGGGCAATGTGATGTCGGCCAGCCCGCCGGTGGCCAGCAGGTGTTCGTCGTCGTAGAGTTCCTCGGGCTTGCGTATGGGCGCAAAAGGCAGGCCGGCCGCCTCAAACAGCGCCACCAGCTCCGCAGCGCTGCGCAGCGCCAGGCGTTCGCGCAGCAGCGGCAGCAGGGTGGGGCGCGCGGTGACGCGCTGGTTGTTGCCGGCATAACGCGCGTCGGCCTTGAGGTCGGCAAAACCCAGCGCGTCGCAAAACGCCACCCATTGCGCATCGCTGACGGCCGCCAGGAAGATCTGCTCGCCGTCCTTCACGCTGAACACGTCGTACACGCCCCAGGCCGAGATGCGGTCCGGCATGGGCGCGGCGGGCTGGCCGGTGATGGCGTACTGCAGCATGTGCTGGCCGACCAGGAAGACGTTGTTCTCGAACAGGGCCGACTGCACCTCCATGCCCTTGCCGCTGATGCCGCGCTGTATCAGCGCGCCCAGCACGCCGATGGCGCCGAACATGCCGCCCATGATGTCGTTGACGCTGCTGCCGGCGCGCAGCGGGTCGCCGGGCCGGCCCGTCATATAGGCCAGGCCGCCCATCATCTGCACGACTTCGTCGAGCGCCGTGCGGTGGTCGTAAGGGCCGGGCAAAAAGCCCTTGTGGCTGGCGTAAATCAGGCGCGGGTTGGCGGCGCTCAGCGCGGCATAGTCCAGGCCGTACTTGGCCATGGTGCCGGGCTTGAAGTTTTCGGCCACCACGTCGGCGCTGGCGCACAGCCGGCGCGCCACCTCGGCGCCGGCCGGATCGCGCAGGTCTATGCCTATGCTTTTTTTGTTGCGGTTGAACAGCGGGAAAAAGCCGGCACCCGCGCCCAGCAGGTGGCGCGTGCGGTCGCCGTCTATGGGTTCGACCTTGATGACCTCGGCGCCCATGTCGGCCAGCAGCATGCCGCAGGTCGGGCCCATGACCATGTGGGTGAACTCCACGACGCGCAGGCCGGCCAGCGGCTGGGGTGGGGTGGAAGAAGCAGGGGTGTTTTGCATGCGGGTGTCGTGAAAGAAAAAAGCAATGCCGGCAAAGCCTGCCAGCGAAGAGTTTAGGCGCTAGCAGCGGCGGGCCGCATGGTTTTGGGCAGGCCCGCGCGCCACAGCGTGCCGTGCAGGCTTTCGCCCTCCAGCCAGCCGGCCACCTGGCCGCGCAAGGCCATCAATTTGTCGAAGTCAATGCCGGTCTTGATGCCCATGCTCGCGAACATATAGGCCAGGTCTTCGCTGGCCACATTGCCGCTGGCGCCAGGCGCATGCGGGCAACCGCCTATGCCGGCCAGGCAGGCGTCAAAGCGCGTCATGCCGGTCTGTAGCGCGGCATACACATTGGCCATGCCCATACCGCGCGTGTCATGGAAATGGCCGCAGGCCAGCTTGTCGCCCACCAGCGCAAAAGCCGCCTCGAACAAGTCGCGCACCATGGCCGGGTCGGCATAACCCACGGTGTCGGCCAGGCTCACGCGGTCTGCGCCCGCGTCCAGCACGGCCTGCAAGAGGCGCAGCACCTCGGCCGGTTCGACCCGGCCCTGCAGCGTGCAGCCAAAAGCCGTGCTCATGCCGACCTCGAGCACGATGCGCGAACCCGAAGCATCGCGCGCCGCGCGTATGCGGCCGATTTCTTCCACGACCTCATCAGGCGTCTTGCGCAAATTGGCCAGGCTGTGGGCATGGCTGGCCGATAGCGGCAGCAGCATCAGGTCGGCGCCCGATTCGATGGCGCGCTCAGCGCCTTTGAGGTTGGGCACCAGTACGGAGGTGCTAAGACCCGGCAAGGTCTTGGCATAGGCGACCAGCTCGGCCGTGTCGGCCAGTTGCGGCAGCAGGCGCGCCGGCACAAAAGAGCCGACCTCGATCTCGCGCTGGCCCGCCGCATAGGCCTGGCGCAGCCATTCGAGCTTGTGGGCGGTCGGCATCACGGCGGCAATGCTTTGCAGGCCGTCGCGCAGGCCGACCTCGCGGATGATGGCCTGGGCGGGCAGGGCGGGGGCGGTGCTTGCGGGGTGGGTGGCCAGGGTCACGGGGTTTGTCTCCGAAATTCCGAGTCCCCAGTTTAGAATTTCCTAAATCGTTTGGTTTGTCAATTTTGGAAGCTATGGTGTTCCAATCGGGAATACCTAAGGCTTTGAGGAGGCAAGCATGAGAGACCTGGACCTGACCACGTTGCGGCTGTTCGCCGCCGTCTGCGATGCACGCAGCATTGCCCGCGCGGCCGAGCAGGCCAACATCGTCGGCTCGGCCGTCAGCAAGCGCCTGGCCCAGCTCGAAGACACCGTGGGCACACCCTTGCTGCTGCGCAGGCGGCGCGGCGTCGAGCCCACGCCGGCCGGCGAAAGCCTGCTGGAGCATGCGCGCGCCATGCTGGCCAGCGCCGAGCAGATTGAGCGCGAAATGGGCGACTATGCGCTGGGCGTGCGCGGCCAGGTGCGCATCCTGGCCACGGCCTCGGTCATGGCCGAATCGCTGGCCGACGACGTCGCCGGCTTTTTGCAGGCACCGGCCCACCACGACATCCGCATCAGCATGGAAGAGCGCGTGAGCCCCGAGGTGATACGCGGCATCAAGGAGGGCGTGGCCTCGGTCGGCATCTGCTGGGACGCGGCCGACCTGTCCGGCCTGCAGTCCCGCGGCTACCGCCACGACCACCTGGCCATCGTGGCCCATGCCTCGCACCCGCTGGCGGTGCATGAGACCTTGAGTTTTGAGCAGACGCTGGGCTACGAACACGTGAGCCTGCCGGCGCAAAGCGCGGTGCAGGTGCTGCTGCAGCGCGCCGCCGCGCTCCAGGGCAAGGCCATCGTGCACCGCGTCATCGTCTCCAACTTCGAGGCCGCGCTGCGCGTGGTGCGCGCCAACCTGGCCATCAGCGTGGTGCCGCGCGAGGTGGCCGATCCCTATGCGCGCACCTTCGGCCTGCGCGTGATGCCGCTGACGGACGCCTGGGCCAGGCGCCGTTTTGCGATCTGCTTCAGGGACGAGGCCGGCCTTTCGGCCGCGGCCAGGCTGCTGGTCAAACACCTGGCGGGCAGCTCGCCCGCCTGATGCGGCGCGGCCCGCCATGGCCCCTTAAAACCCCCTGCCTGGCACGGTGAAAGCAGCCTGCGCGCTTTTGCGGTAAAATAATGCTCCAACCCACGGCAGACAAGCGTCATCAGCTATAGAAAATATAGCGTGCCAGGCTGATCCAGGCTAGGCCCAATCGGGTCCGGCAGCCGCCGCAAGGCCGGCGTCCTGGCCGGCCACGGCGCTTGATTTTGGGGAAGGAAGCCCCAAATTCACTGCATGAACGCCACCCAACCCCATCCCCACAAAACCGACCTCACGGTCACCCACGTGCTGGCCGAGTTGCTGGAGCGCCTGGAGCACAGTGCGGTGCCTGTGGGCGCCGAGCAATACCGCTCCGTCGTGCTGCACCTCGTCAGCGAACTGGGCGACGTGGAGCCGGGTGTGGCGCTGGGCGCGCTGCTGGACACCCATCCGGCCGCCGCCGAGTTGTATGAAAACGTGAACTACCAGTACGCGGGCCTGTGCCGGTCCGCGCTGGACGCCTCGCTCGCCGCCGAGCAGCAGGCCAAAGAGGCCATCGAAAAGGCCATGAAACCTTCAACCCCCCAAACCAAGGAAGATCCAAACCATGGCAAGAGCTGACGCCAAAACCGCTGTCCTCGCAGACGGCCTGCGCTACAAGTCCAAGGTCTCGGGCTCCCCGTTCGCCGCCACCACCTCCTTCGGTGCGGCCACCATGTCCTGCTTTATGTGCGGCAAGCACCGCGCCCGTTCCCTGATGGGCACGCGCAAGGTGCTGGGCAAGTCCCAGGCCGTGTGCTCGCCCTCGTGCAAGGCGCTGGACGAAGCCCTCGAGAACGCGGCCAACCAGGGCTGATTCGCACAGCCTGTTTCACCGTTCTTTGCCCGCGTCTTGATCACGTCATGGCCGCGGGCGCATACTGTCTCCACTACCCGTTGAACAGTTGAAGAAAGGTGAACCATGCCCACGCCGGACCCCCAGCTTGAACCTGACGAGGCCATAGACCACATACGCGGCCGCTCGTCGGCCCCGGTCACGCTGCTCGAGTACGGTGACTTCGAGTGCCCCTCCTGCTTCCAGGCCTACGGCGCTTTAAAAGTCATGCTGCCGCACTTCGGCCCGCAGCTGCGTTTTGTCTACCGGCACTTCCCGCTGCGCGAGGTGCACCCGCATGCCGAACTCGCCGCCGAAGCGGCCGAGGCCGCCGGCGCCCAGGGCAAGTTCTGGCCCATGCACGAGCTGCTCTTCACCCACCAGCAGCACCTCAAGGACAAACACCTGCTCGAGTACGCCGCCCAGGCCGGCCTGGACATGGCGCGCTACCAGAATGAAATGAACGACCATGTCTACCTGCAGCGCGTGCAGGAGCACATGCAAAGCGGCCGCCACCTGGGCGTGCGCTCAACACCCACGTTTTACGTCAACGGCGTGGTCTGCGACGTGTCTTTCGGCCTGCAGCATCTGCACGAGGCTATCGACAAGGCGCTGGCGCAATCGGGCCAGGCCTAAAACAGCTCTTAACCGTCCACCGGCTGCAGGGGCGTCACCAGCGTCTTCTGCAAAAACGCCAGGTCCAGCCAGCGACCGAACTTGAAGGCCGCCTGTTTGATCGTGCCGCAGTGCTCAAAACCCAGGCGCTTGTGCAGCGCCATGCTCGCGCTGTTCTCCAGGTCGATTGCGCCCACCAGCACATGCATGCCTTGCGCCTCGGCCTTGGCGACGATGGCTTCCAGCAGCTTGCGCCCCAGCCCTTGGCCGCGGCAGCTTTTTTCCACATAAACCGAATGCTCGACCGTGTATTTGTAGGCCGGGAAGGCGCGGAAGGTGCCGTAGCTCGCAAAGCCCAGCAGCTTGCCCGCGTCGTCTTCCAGCCCTATCACCGGAAAGCCGTTCGCACGTTTGGCGGCAAACCAGCTGACCATGCTTTCGGGTGTGCGCGGCTTGTAGTCGTACAGCGCGGTTGAATTGGCGATGGCCTCGTTGAAGATGGCCAGGATCTGGCCGGCATGGCGTTCTTCGGTGCACAGCACTTGATGCATGGGAGCTCCTTAGGGGAGGGAATAGATTTGTCTAATATAAGAGATTATTTGTCCCTTATGATAGACGAATGTGTTTGCTGAAAGGCCCCCATGACGATTGACACCCTGATCGCCTCCCGGCTGCTGGCCCTGCGCCAGGCCAAGGGCCTGAGCCTGGCCGAGCTGGCCGAACTGTCCGGCGTCAGCAAGGCCATGATCTCCAAGGTCGAGCGCGTCGAGAGCAGCCCCACCGCCATGATTTTGGGCCGGCTCGCCGCCGGCCTGGGCGTGCCGCTGGCCCAATTGCTCACCGAAGAAGACAAGCAAGCCGGCCGCCGCCTGCGCAAAAGGGCGGACCAGGAAGTCTGGCGCGACCCCGAAGCCGGCTATTTGCGCCGCCAGGTGGCTGAGCGCGGAGTGGAGGGGGGCGCCGAGATGGTCGAGGTCGAGCTGCCGCGGTCTACACGCGTCGCCTACCCGAGGTGGACGGGCCAGCCCTATCGCCAGCGCTTGTGGCTGGTCGAGGGCGGGCTGCGCATTGAGTATGGCGACGAGGCCTTTGAACTCGCGCCCGGCGACTGCCTGGACTTTGGCGTGGACCGCCCGCTGGTGTTTAAAACCCTGGGGCGAGGGGGCTGCCGTTACCTCTTAGTCATAAGTCCAGGCTGAGAGAGCCGTTCACAAAGTTTTGAGCGGCTCAGGCCGCAGCCGAGCCGGGCAGCGGCACAGCCTGCGCCGCATTGCGCGCGCGTATGCGCCTCACCTGCAGCGCCGCGCCAATGATGTAAAGCAGCAGCAAAACACCCGTGGCCACCTTGAGTTCGGGCGCATCGGCATTGGGCAGCAGCGGCGCGCCCAGCGGCAGGCGCGTGGAAGTCTCGGTGATCGCCGGGATCATATGGAACACAAAGGTGATCGAATAACTGAGCGTCTCCACATAAGCCGAAGCGCGGCCCAGCACCTTGGTGGTGCCCGCGACCCAGGCAATGCCCAGCACCAGCAGCGTGATGATGCCCAGCGCATGCGGCTTGCCGAAACCGCCATGCTGGAAGATGCCGAAACCCGTGAGGCAGGTCAGCACCGTGGTCCAGATATAGACCCGGCCCAGCGTGGACGCGGCAATGATTTCCTTGTCGCGGAAAAAAGCAATCAAGGCCGCCGCAACGGCTACCAGGCTGATGGCGGTGTGGATCACACCGAGGTAAGTCAATCCATAGATCATCGGAAACTCCTTGAGTCTTTGAAGGGACGATGGGGGGCTTGCACGTTGGCGTGTAAGTCAAGCAAACGCCGTGCCGCGCAAATTGTGGCGTGCAGCCCCGCTTTTGCCTACGGTTTTGCAGGCCCATGCGGCCGCGGCCCGATAATCGGTAGGAAGCGCGGCCACCACAGGCCGCGCACTGACACCAAAGTACTATGAAAAAAACGTTTCAATTGAAGGTCGAAGGCAAAAACCGCGAGCGCCTGCTCGAAGCCGCCAAACACGACATCCGCAAATATTTCAAACGTGAACGCGCCAAGGCCCTGCCCAAGGGCGTGGACTTCTGGGACTTTGATTGCAAGTCAGGCTATAGCGAAGCCTCGGCGGCTGTGGTGCCGGAAGCCGGCCTCATCAAGTCGATTGACGAAATCGTCAAAGACGGCGGCGAGCAGTTTTATGTCGAGGTGCTGGCCAAGCCTGGTATCAAGGTGGCGCGGGTGAGGAATGATGCGGCGGAAGATGGGTTTGACGAGGAATAGCAGGATGGTGCACTGCGCTAGCCTTTTGTCTATCTGAATACGAATCCCTTCATTTTCCAGTTTGGTATTCAGCATGACTGCATCTGAGCGAACAGCGGCGCAAGCCAAAGCCGACAACATTGCCAAAATGGGCGCCGAAATCGGGACGGTTTACAGTGCGCTCTGGCAGGAGGTGGCTGGGATTCACAAAAAATGGGCTCAGTATGTTGAGCTTTTTGGCACGAGTCCCGCACGCATAGACCTTCTGAATCAAGCCGCACCCTCGATGTTTCGGACTGTCCAGGACACGCTTTGGGAGGATGTCCTTCTCCACCTAGCTCGACTTACCGATCCACCTAAGTCGTCGGGTAGGGCCAATCTGAGCTTGCGTCATTTGGCGGCGTTGGTCGCGGGTTCACCTATCGGCAGCAATGTTGAATCGCTCGCGAATGCGGCATTGGTAGCATGCGGGTTTGCGCGGGACTGGCGCAATCGAAAATTGGCACATCACGATCTAGGGCTCGCTGTGGGGGAAGGCGTCCAACCGCTCGCGCCAGCATCTCGGGCATCCGTGAAGGTTGCACTGGTCGCACTCACAGAGGTGCTTAACTCAGTTTCTTCTCATTACTGCGATTCAACAACGAAGTTTGATCGTGGCCCCGGTAGTGAAGACGCGGCATCCTTGCTGTACTTACTGCGCGATGGTCTTCAATCCCACGCGGATCGCCGTGCCCGGATACGTAGAGGTGAGTATCAGCCGAGCGATCTCAAGCACGAGCCGTTATAGATCGACACGCAATCAGGCCAATGCCCAAGGTGAGAAACTACGGCCCATGGACAGAGACCCACAGGCCCCTTTAGGCCCATTCCCCGACACCTTCAAGCAAGGTGACATATTCTGGATAGAAGCGGACCCCTCACGCGGCTCCATCCCGGGCTCCCCGCATCCCCATGTCATCGTGCAGGACGACGTCTTTAACCGCTCTCGCATCAGCACCGTGGTTGTGTGCGCGCTGACCTCCAACCTGAACCGCGCAACCGAGCCGGGCAATGTCTTGCTGGAGCCCGGTGAGGGAAATTTGCAGAAGCAAAGCGTGGTGGTCGTGTCGCAGGTGTCGTCGGTTTACAAGACGCGCCTCGGTGAACACATTGGCACCTTGTCGGCTGAGCGGGTTCAGCAGATACTGGCGGGCATGCGATTTTTGCAGGCGTCGTTTCTCCAGCGATAGCCTGGAAGCACCATGCCGGCTGGTTTCCGCCGCCTGTGCCCAATCTTCGCCACCTGAAGGCCCACACCATGCCAGCGCCCAGTCCCTCCACCCTCACCTTGCTAGTGCTTCTTCCGCTGATCACATGGCGCGTCTATGCACGCTTTCGCCGCATGGTGGGGCGCCAGCGCCTGTCAAGGATCAGGCCCTGGATCACGCTGGTGATCTTTCCCGTCCTGATAGTCCTGCTTGGTTTTGCCGCGCGCGAGCACCTGGACCGCCTCGGCTGGCTGGCCGGCGGCCTGGGCCTGGGTGCCTGGCTGGGTATCTTCGGGCTGGGCAAGACGCGCTTCGAGCCGACGCCCCAAGGCCTGTTCTACACGCCCAATGCTCATTTAGGCATCGCGCTTTCGCTGCTGTTTGTCGCGCGCATTGTTTATCGTTTGGTCGAGGTCTATGTCATCGCACCGGGCATGCGGAACGGCATTGGTGACTTCGCGCGCAGCCCGCTCACACTGGCTGTCTTTGGCCTGCTGGCGGGCTACTACATCAGTTATGCCGTGGGCCTTGTGCGTTGGCGCTTTCGTGTCCTGCGGGCGAAGAGGGAGCGTGAAGTGCAGGGACGGGACGCTTAGCCGACCTCCGCCCCGTATCGCTGCTGGGGAAAGAATTTTCAACCGATCTCAGATATCTTAAATATCGAGTCAGCAAGTCGCGTACCAGTCGAAGCCAGTTTTGCCAAAACACGAAGTTGTTCTTTACAGGCAACCACTGAAGTTTGATTGGGATAATTTATAGCGTGATCAATTTCGCCCCATATTTCTTCAAAGAGTGTCCTGATTTGTATTTCACAGCTGATGACTGATCGAGCATGAGGTTTAACCACATAGTGAATACTTGTGTAATAACTATCACGGGTCCGAGCAGTTAATCCCAGATTTCGGAAATAACTCGTTGTCTCCGGATCCCAGCTGTATGCGATAGGTTTCTCTGCTAAGGCCCAATAGCCTGCGCTCAGGTGATTGGCAATGGCGGCGTGGATAGCAGAAAATTGGTCCGTATACAGATGGAGAACTCGCACGCCAGCCAAATCATTAACGGTAGAAAATAGGTTGTTAGGGTCGATCTCTTTTTCTGCCCATTTTCGACGCACCTTATCTTCGAGATGATCCGGATCTTTCAAGCGCGACTTTACTGAATGGATGGTGGGCAGCGGTGAGGTATCAAATTGCGAAGTTTGGAAAAAAGCAACCACCTGCTGTCGAAAAAGATCAATCTCGTCCCGACGCGCAAGGTACGCTCCGACCACGGCCGCAAGTTGCTTTTTTGATGGGCTTCTGGAAGCCATTACAGTGGCGTTTTCTTTAGTTGCTTGACGCGGCCAATAACCTCTTTGGCAAAATCTCGGTAAGCATTTTTGGTATCAATGTAACGTTGCTTATTAGTTAAGACGGTTGCTTGGTCTCCTTCGTCTAATGATGGATTTGAAGGCAGTTTCCAAATAGGCACATGATATTTTTGTGCATGTGCAGGATAGGTGTTGTGAGAGTGCATGACTGCCATACCTCCTATCGGATCATTCAGCGTTTTCTTATCGATTCCCTCGCTGAGAGAGAGGGGCATATGCGTTGCAACAGTAGCGGGAATCTGCTTCGCATAGCCATAGTGAGCGATCGCCATGTCCCATGACGTGGAGCCTTCTCGCTTCTTCGCGTTATATACGGTGTATCCAAGAAATCCCACAAAGCTTTTCGGAAGCGACGGGCGTCGAGAAAACGGGATGAGACTGTAGAGTGTTTTCAGCTCTGAAGTCCACCGTGCTAGAGAGCTACCGATGTTTCGTATCCCATACAAACTAAATAGGTCGGGAGAGCAAGGGATCAAGAAAGCATCAACGGTAGTTAACACGGTTTTATTTAACTGTCCTAGGCTTGGAGAGGTATCAACAATCACATAGTCGTAGGAATACTCTGCTGCGTATTGGAGCAAAATTCTGCGAATCTCACTGAGGGTTCGTAATGCCAAAGGCTGTCCGACAAAAGCCTCGCTCCATCGCCGAGCAAGAGCTTCCTCAAACATGTGTAAGGTAAGCCGTCCCGGAACTAGGTGAAGATTTGGAGCAAGTTCTAGAGGAGGAGGTAAATGTTCAAGCGGTCCTGTTCCTTCTTCCGTTGGTTTCAGAGAGAAGTGAATGCTTCTAGCGTCCTTGCAGAGTACCTCGAACTGCTTTTCAGACATAGCGGCACGCGCAGCTTCAAAGCCGGGCTCATCAATAAAGGGGTTTTCAGCGTCCCAAATACTTTGTATCTGTTCAACTGAGAGGCTGTAGATCGAAAGATTGCATTGTGGATCTAGATCAACTGCCAGTACTTTATGTCCAAGTTCGGCTAACGCGTGCGCTAAGTGAAATGTCAGTGTCGTCTTACCCACGCCACCTTTGTTGTTGAATACCGAAATTATTTCTACTGCCATTAATACTCCTTAGTTGTCTCACTTGGAGTTCTTTCTGTGCAAGCAACATGAGTGCGCGAAAGACAAGTTACACATCTTATGAGGGTTGTTAAAAGTCGTCCATGCTCTAAATGGAGGATGCGCTCAGCTGGATCACCAAGTTCAGGACGCAAAAGAATGCCCGGCGTGCCTTTTTTTCGCCAGTTGGCTTTGCGAACCGAACCCGAACGACAGACCCGGCTCCCGGGCGGCAGCGCTCTAGGTCTTTAAGTGCGATCTGCCGCAGCCCGCAACTTATCCTTCTTGCTAGGCCGCTTCCCCTTGACCCCACCTGTCCCCGCAGGGTCCACCGGGTTCATCACCGCCACCTCCACGCGCTCAAAACCCACGACCTGCTCGCGCGGCACTTTGAGGCCCAGGCGCTTTTCAATGAGTTTGAAATGCGCCTCGGTGTCCACACTCACAAAACTCACGGCCACACCCGATTCACCGGCGCGCCCGGTGCGGCCTATGCGGTGGGTGTAGTCGGTGACGGAGCGCGGCAGGTCGTAGTTGACGACCACGGGCAGCTGCGCAATGTCTATGCCGCGCGCGGCGACGTCGGTGGCGACCACGACTTGCACGGCCTTGATCTTGAAGTCTTGCAGCACCTGGGTGCGTTTGCCCTGGCTCAGTTCGCCGTGGAAGGGTTCGGCCTGGATGTCCACTTTGCGCAGCTTGTCGGCGACGATTTCGGCTGCGTGTTTGGTGGCGACAAAGACCAGCACACGCTCCCATTTTTCGGTCTGGACCAGGTGGCGCAGCAACTGGGTGCGGCGGGGGGCGTCGACTTCAATCGCGCGCTGGGCGATGTCGGGCACGGCTTGCACGATGGGCGCGACTTCCACGCGCAAGGGGTTGCGCAGCAGGCTGGCGGCCAGGGCTTCAATCGCGGGTGGGAAGGTCGCGGAGAAAAACAAGGTCTGGCGCTTGGCCGGCAGCAGGGCCAGGATGCGGTTCAGTTCTTCGCCAAAGCCCAGGTCCAGCAGGCGGTCGGCTTCGTCGAGCACCAGGCTGCTGGTATTCGCCAGGCTCAGGGCGTTGTGGTCCACCAGGTCCAGCAGGCGGCCCGGTGTGGCGACCACAATGTCGGCGCCGCCGCGCAGATTCATCATTTGCGGGTTGATGGAGACACCGCCAAACACCACCGCGACTTTCATGCGCTGCGGCAAATACCTGGCAAAGCTGACGATGGCCTCGCCGACCTGTGCGGCCAGCTCGCGTGTAGGCACCAGGATGAGCGCGCGCACGGGCCGGTGGCCGCTGGGCGTGGCGCTGGTCGCCAGGCGCTGCAGCAGCGGCAGCGCAAAGGCGGCAGTCTTGCCCGAGCCCGTCTGGGCCGAGGCCACCAGGTCGCGGCCTTCCAGGACGGCCGGGATGGCGGCCTGCTGTATGGGCGTGGGGGCGGTATAGCCTTTTTCGTCGAGGGCGCGCAGCAGCAGGGGCAGCAGCGCGGGCGAAAAGCCCAGTGAGGAAAATGGCATGGGTGGTGTGGAGGAGGGTGGGAGGACGCGGTGTTGGCCGCGTGGAGCGAGCCCGGTTAGGCCGCCTGAAGCCTCAAGTTTAAGGCCGCGTGCTTTTAGCCCCGACCGGCGCCAGAAACAGCAGCGCGCAGGCCGATGCGCCCAGCGCGCACAGCACACAGCCCAGCACCACCCAGCGAAAGGCCGCGACCAGCAACTCGGGCGG
>Ga0209025_1004302_pt1 | contig 12481 bp, 11 predicted proteins | sample AraplaMF_Col_mLB_FD_184256 | JGI IMG/M metagenome (GOLD analysis project Ga0209025, IMG submission 184256) | Arabidopsis root microbial communities from the University of North Carolina, USA - plate scrape MF_Col_mLB (SPAdes) (version 2) | ecosystem: Host-associated > Plants > Roots > Endosphere... | reverse complement strand
GTCGAACACCAGCGGCAGGAAGTTGCGGTCGCCTTCCCACATCGGAAGCTCGTGCAGTTTGTCCAGCGGCACCCATTCCAGCGTGCCTTCCGGGTTGCTCGCGTGCGGCGTGCCGCTGAAGCGGGTGATCACGAACACGAAGCCCAGCCAGTCCTCGCCGTGCTTGCCGAAGCCGGGCCAGCTGATCGTGCCGCGCAATTTCAGTTCCTCGCAGTCGATGCCGGCTTCTTCATGGATCTCGCGGCGCATGCCGGCGACCACGTCCTCGAGCGGCTCGAGCTTGCCGCCCAGGCCGTTGTACTTGCCCAGCTGGTGGTCGTCCGGGCGCGCGTTGCGATGGACCATCAGCACATGGCTGCCATCGGGCGAGAGGACGTAGCCCAGGGTGGCGACGATCGGCGTGTACGGCATCAGTGCTTCGCCTCTTCGGCCTTGAGCTGTTCGTCGAGCCGCGTTGCGGCGCGCGTTGCGTAGTCCGCGCACGTCATCGGTTGCGGATGCGGCGCGGTGGTGTTTTCAGGTGTCCAGCCGCTGGCGTCGGGATGTGGCGTGATCAGCACGTCGCAGGGCAGGGCGCGCACGACTTCGACGCTATGACGGTAGTCGTCGACGATGTGCGGATAACGCGGATTGCCGGCCAGGTGGTAGCCCGGTGCCGACAGGCTGTCGACGTAGGCAATGCGCACCGGCTTGCGCTTGCTGGTGTCGTCCCACGTCCAGCTCATGCTGCCCGGGGTGTGGCCCGGCGTGAAGTGCACGGTGAAGCGCATGCCGCCCAGTTCCAGTACTTCGCCGTCGAGGACCAGGCGGTCGGCGCGCAGCGGCGGAAACTGGATCTCGTCGGCGAAATGCAGATCGGCGCTGCCGCCACGGGCCAGCAGCGCGTCCGATTCGGCGTTACTGACGACGCGCGCGCCGGTGGCGCGCTGGATCGCCGCAAGCGGGCCGGCGTGGTCGGCGTGGGCATGGCTGTGAAGGATGTACTTGAGGTCGGACGGTGCGACACCCAGCTCGCGCATGCGGGCAAGGATCATGTCGGCGGCCTGCGGCATGCCACCGTCGATCAGCACGGCGCCTGCATCGGTCTTGACCAGCAACGCGCTCAGGCCGGCCGTGCCGATGTACCAGGTGTGGTCGCCGATGCGGAACGGTGCGACCGGTTGCCGCCATTCGTCCTGGGTCTCATAGGCCTTCAATTGCGGCAGGACCGGTTCAGGCTTCGCCGTCGGTGCCGCGCTCGCCGACGAGGCGGCGGCGACGGCGATGGCGATTGGCAGCAGGGAGGCGACAGCGGAAAGACGCAGCATTGGCATCGGCGACGGCTCACGTGGGGGATGCACAGTTTCGGCGATTTCGACGCGGCCGAGATGTGCCGGTGTTCACCCGTTGTGTCCGGATGCGGCCTACACCTTCGGCAGCGTGGTGCGCCGGTATACCAATCGCACCGCCAGCAACGCCACCGGGATCGGCAACAACAGGCCGCATGCCGACAGCCAGCCCGGGTGCGGGACCTTGAGGATCATGCCGAGCACGCCCGACATCACCACCAGCGCGACCAGCAGCGCGGCGGCAGTCTGGTGGCGGGCGATCTTCGCCCCGGCCAGGGCGCCGGCAAACGTACCGAGCAGCCAGGCCAGCAGCACCATGAGTTTGCCCCCGAGCGGCATCTGCGCGACGAAGGCGGCAAAGGCGGCTTCGTTGGCGGGGTCGGTGATGTCCAGGCCGGGCGGTGGCGGGTAGGCCGAGTGCCCCAGCATTTCCACCAGCATGATCACCGCGACGGCGACCACTACACCCACCAGCATGCCCAGGATCGTCCGCCCCATGGTGTCGCCCTCGATTGTCCGTTCGAATACTGGGCGCGAGGATCGCCCGCGGGCGTCCATGCCGCAAGCTCACGCCCGCCGCGCATAATCGACCTCCACCGTCCGACGTACCACGGAGCCAGGAATGCCCGCTGCAGTTCCACGTCTGCTCGCCTTTGCCGGAAGCCTGCGCCAGGGGTCCTACAACCGGCGCCTGATCCATGTTCTGGCCGAGGGTGCGCGCGCTGCCGGGGCCGAGGTGACGCTGATCGAGCTGCGCGACTACCCGTTGCCGGTCTACGACGGCGACATCGAGTCGGCGGGCATGCCCGAGGCGGTGCGGCAGTTGCAGGCATTGATGGCGCGCCACGACGGGCTGCTGATCAGCACGCCGGAGTACAACGGTTCGATGCCGGCGCTGGTGAAGAACACGCTCGACTGGATCTCGCGGCCGACCGATGCCGGCGGCTCCGGGGTGGCGCTGTTCCAGGACAAGGTCGCCGGCATCGTGTCGGCGTCGCCCGGTCCGCTCGGCGGTCTGCGTTCTCTGCTGGTGTTGCGCGACGCGCTTGCCAAACTTGGCCTGCTGGTTGTTCCGCAGCAGGTCGCCGTCGGCCAGGCCGCTGACAAGCTGCCCGATTACGGCATCCTCAATGACGATCGACTCAGGAACGGTGTGCACGGCGTTGCCAATGCCGTCGTGCGCCATGTGCGGGCAACCCTCACCGAAGCCACCAGCGGAGCGCAGCCATGAGCGGAAGACAGCGTGAACTGAACCTGCGTTTCCTCGCCGAGCCGTCGGACGTCAACTACGGCGGCAAGGTCCACGGCGGCGTGGTGATGAAGTGGATCGACCAGGCCGGCTATGCGGCGGCGGTCGGTTGGGCGGGGACTTACAGCGTGACGGTAGCGGTGGGCGGCATTCGTTTCGTTGCGCCGATCCGAATTTCCGACATGGTCACGGTGCACACGAAGCTGGTGCACACGGGCACGACCAGCATGCATTTCGCGGTCGATGTGAAGGCGCGCGATCCGATGGACGGGCCGGAGTGCGACCGGCTGTGCACGCACTGCGTGATCGTCTTCGTCGCGCTGGACGGTGTCGACGGCAAGCCGACGCCGGTGCCGCCGTGGACTCCGCTCACCGACGTCGACCGCCACCTGGGCGAATACGCGCTCAAGGTGATGGAGCTGAGCAAGGGAATCGAGGCGACGATGGACGAGCTGAGCCAGGTGGCTTCGGAAATCTGAGCACCCGCAGCCCGTCATTCCCGCGAAGGCGGGGATCCATGGACGGTGCCCGGCGCGCAAACTAAAAAGGCCGCCCGGGGGCGGCCTTTTGAATAGCGCGCTGTCGCGCGACTCAGATCCCGTCGAGGCGGCGGGCCTGCATGAACTTGGCGCTCCAGTAGCCGGTGTCCATGCTCGAGACCATCACGTCCTTGCCGCGGCTCGGGGCGTGCACGAAGCGGCCTTCGCCGACATAGATGCCGACGTGGTCGACGCGGCCGCGACGGCCGAAGAAGACCAGGTCGCCGGCGCTGAGCTTGGCGCGGTCGGTGACCAGTTCGCCGCTCTTGGCCATTTCGCGCGAGACGCGCGGCAGGTCGATGCCCAGGGCGTTCTGGAAGACGTAGCCGACCAGGCCGCTGCAGTCGAAGCCCTTGTTCGGGTCGGTGCCGCCCCAGCGGTACGGGGTGCCCAGCAGGGCCATGGCGCGCTGCAGGACGGTGGCGATCTTGCCCTGTTGCGCCGTCGGCACCGACGCGGCGGCGTCGACGCCACCCGGGGCGAACAGGCGGTTCAGGTCGGTGGCCAGCAGCAGGGCGCGGTCGGACAGGCCCATGGCCTCCGGCAGCATCGTGCTGGTGGCGGCCGCAGGTGCGTCGGCCGAGTCGGCGGCCAGCGACGACGACGGCATCTGCTGGGCCAGCGCCGGCACGGCCAGCATGGCCAGCACGGCGGAGAAGAGGAATTGCATGCCGGCCCGGAAGGGGCGGCGGAGGGTTACGGCGGCTTGGCCGGTGCAGGGCGGGTTGAGCGTCACGCGGTCATCACAAAGTCGTCGACCGGGGGATCATGCCTGCCAAACGGGTGGATTGGGTTCATTTTTCGTTAAAAAAGCATTAAGCGGGCTGTGGATTGTCACAATTCATGCCATCGCTAAGTGCATGTCCCCGTTCAGTAAAATTACTGAACCACCTAGTTCAGCACACGCTTGGCTCCGCTGTAGTGGTCGCGCCAGTAGCTGCCGTCGAGGGTGTCCAGGCGTACCGTTCCGCCGGTGCTGGGCGCATGGACGAAGCGGCCTTCACCGACATAGATGCCGACATGGCTGACGTTGCCGCCCTGGCCGAAGAACACCAGGTCGCCCGCCGCAAGCCGCTCGGGGACGATTCGCGGGCCCTGGAAGCTGGCCAGGTCGCGCGACGTGCGCGGCAGCCGCAGGTCGAGCATGTCGCGGTAGACATAGTTGACCAGCCCGCTGCAGTCGAAGCCGCCCTCGGGGGAATTGCCGCCGTAGCGGTAGGGCGTGCCGACCAGGCTGATCGCCCGCATCAGCACCGCATTGGCGGCGGCCGGATCCTGGGGCTGGACCGCCGGCCAGGTGCGTGCCGGCGGCCGCGACTGGCGCACCACCTCGTGGCCGCCACCGCAGGCGGCCAGGGCCAGGCACAGCAGCACGAGGGAAACGATGCGCGGCCCGCGCAGTGGCGCGGGGGCGGTGTTGCCGGGATAATGCGGCGCTTTCGTCACGGCCGTTAGCTTGGCCGTTCATGTTGCCGACGGTCAAGCCGTCGCCGCCCCCAGCTGCCGTACCGGTGGCATTCCATTTCGAGCCCCCTGCAATGAACATCGAGAAAGATCGCGTCGTCCTTTTCCATTACTCCGTTTCCGAGCAGGGCCAGGAGACGCTTGAAAGTTCGGAAGGCCGCGAGCCGCTGGCGATCCTGATCGGCCACGGCAACATCATCCCGGGCCTGGAAAAGGCGATGGAAGGCCACGTGGCCGGCGACAAGTTCGAAGTCGACGTCGCTGCCGCCGATGCTTACGGCGAGCGTCGCGAGGGCCTTACCCAGCGCGTGCCGAAGAAGCACTTCCAGGGTGCTCGCCTGGAGCCGGGCATGCAGGCCGTGCTGCCGACCAACTTCGGCCCGCGCGCCGTGACCATCCAGAAGGTCGGCATGAGCGTGGTCGACGTCGACCTCAACCATCCGATGGCCGGCAAGGACCTGCACTTCGCGATCGAGATCGTGGAAGTGCGCGAGGCGTCGGCGGAAGAAGTCGAGCACGGCCATGTCCACGGCGAAGGTGGTCACCAGCACTGATTGCTGTTGCCCTTCCGCGACATTCGACGGCCCGCGCAAGCGGGCCGTTTTCGTTTCCATGCTTTAATCGGCGCTTCTCCTGGGGAGGGGTGCGTCAATGGCGGCAACTGGCTTGCACTGGGCGCGGGCAGTCGCGCTGGCATTGTTGATGGGCGGCATCCCGATCGCACACGCAGCCCAGCCCCAAGCCGCCTTGCCGGCGGCTCCCTCCGATCCATCCGAACCCTCCGTACCCGCCGATGCGATCGCCCTGCCACCGCCGCGCGCGGTCGATGCAGCCGACCTGTCGGCCTACGTCGATGGCGTCGTCGACGGCTACATGCGCCGCCTCGGCATTGCCGGCGTCACCGTGGCCGTGGTCGACCAGCAGGGGCCGTTGCTGCTGCGCGGCTATGGCATGGCCGCACAGTCACCGCATCGCGATGTCGATCCCGCGCGCACGCTGTTCCGCGTCGGCTCGGTGTCCAAGACCTTCACCTACCTCGAAGCGCTCAAGCTGATCGACGCCGGCAAGCTCCCGCTCGACGCGCCGGTCAACGACTACCTGCCGACCGACCTGCGCCTGCCCGACGATGGCTACCCGCCGGTGCTGGTCCGCCACCTGCTCACCCACAGCGCCGGCTACGAGGACATCGCCCTCGGCCACCTTTTCGCCAGCGCACCCGAAACCTCGTTGTCCCTGCACGACTACCTGCTCAACCACCGCCCGGCGCGGGTGCGGGCGCCGGGAACGCACGCGGTCTACTCGAACTATTCGCTTGCCCTGCTCGGTGCGGTGTTGGCCAAGGTCAACGACGTTCCTTTCGAAACGCTGGCCGAACGCGACCTGTTCGGGCCGATGGGCATGCAGCTCACCACCTTCCGCGAACCGCTCGGCCAGGGCGACCCGCGCAACGTCGACGCGCGTTTCCAGGGCCTGTGGTCGCAGGGCTTCAAGCGCGACGGCGGCGGCTACACCAGCGAGCCGTTCGAATACATCGCGCAGATCGCGCCCGCAGGCAGCGTGTCGAGCAATGCCGCCGACATGGCGCGCTACCTGACGATGCTGGTCAATCGCGGCGAACTCGACGGCCGACGCATCGTCCCGGCCGCGGCCTTCGCGCGACTTGAAGGCGAGCCGCTGTTCCGAAACGCACCCGATGCCACCGGCTTCGCCTACGGCTTCTTCCGCAAGCGCTATGGCCAGGTGCAAAGCCTGGAGCACGGCGGCGCGACGATGTATTTCCATTCCAACCTGGTCGCCGTGCCGGAACTGGGCTTCGGCATATTCGTCTCGACCAACACCGACAACGGCGTGCGGCTCGCCGCGGAGCTGCCGCAGCTGCTGCTGCAGCGCTATTTCCCGCGCGCCCGTGACGCTGCGCTGCCGGCGCCGCCCAAGGACTTCGCCACGCGCGGCCTGGCCTACGCCGGCAAGTACCTCGGCGAGCGTCGTCCGTTCCTCGGCTTCGAGAAGCTGTTGCTGGCCAGCACCGCCACGGTCGCCGTCACCGACGACGGTTACCTGACCCTGACCAGCGGCGGCGAAAGTTCGCGCTGGGTCGAGGAGAAGCCCAACGTGTTCCGCGCCCTGCAGGGGCCGGGACGCCTGGCCTTCCTCGTCGGCCAGGACGGTGCCATCACCGGCTTCGTCAGCCCCGGCGGTCACGACGTCTACGATCGCGCCGGAACGCTGGACGACTCGCAACTGCTGATCGCGATGATCGTGCTGGCCGCGCTGACCGCGCTGGCGATCATCACCGGTGCATGGATGCGGCGCTGGAAGCGGCGCAACGGCGAATCGATGGCGGCCATGCGCAGCGCGCAATGGCTGTACGTCGCCGCTGCGGCGTGGCTGGTGCTGGCGGTGCTGCTGGCAATCGCCACCTATGGCATCGTCCAGGGCGGCAATGGCCTGATGTTCAGCTACCCGGGCGTGCCGTTGCGCCTCGCGCTGTGGTGGGTGCTGCCGGTGATGCTGCTGACGTTGGTCTGCATCGTCCAGCTGTGGCCGGCGTGGCGTGCGCGCACCTGGGGCTTCTGGCGCAAGCTGCGCCACACCAGCGCGGTCGCGATCTTCGCCTTCGCCGCGGTTCTGATGTGGTCCTGGAACATGGTTGGCTGGAAACTCTGAGGAGAGCACCCGATGCTGCGCCCGACTTTGATTGCCGCTTCGACTGCGCTTGCCCTGGCGCTGGTCGCCTGCAGCGGCTCCGCGCCGCCGGATGTTCCGCGCTATGACCTGCTGATCCGAAATGGCCAGGTTTTTGACGGCACCGGTGCGCCGCCCAGGCGCGTCGATGTGGCCGTCCGCGGTGATCGCGTGGTCGCGCTGCTTGCGCCCGGCACGGCTGCGCAGGCGACGCAGGAAGTCGACGCGCATGGCCAGGCGGTCACGCCGGGTTTCATCAACGTGCTCAGCTGGGCCACCGAATCGCTGATCGCCGATGGCCGCGGCCAGGCCGACACGCGCCAGGGCGTGACCCTGGAAATCTTCGGCGAAGGCTGGTCGATGGGGCCGCTGACGCCGGCCATGAAGACCGATGCGGTCAAGCAGCAGGGCGACATCCGCTATCCGATCGAGTGGACCACGCTCGGCCAGTACCTGGAGTACCTCGAGCACCGCGGCATCACGCCGAACGTCGCCTCGTTCGTCGGCGCCGCCACCGTGCGCATCCACGAACTGGGCGAGGCCGATGTCCAGCCCGATCCGCAACAGCTGGCCCGGATGCAGGACCAGGTGCGCCAGGCGATGCGCGAAGGAGCGCTCGGTGTCGGTGGTTCGCTGATCTATCCGCCGGGATTCTATGCGCGCACCGACGAGCTGATCGCGCTGTCGCAGGCTGCGGCCGAATCCGGCGGCGGCTACGTCGCGCACATGCGCAGCGAAGCCAACGGCATGCTCGAGGCGCTCGACGAGACGATCGCGATCGGCCGCGCCACCGGCCAGCACGTCGAGGTCTACCACCTCAAGGCGGCCGGGCAGGGCAACTGGCCGAAGATGGCGGAGGCCATCTCGCGTATCGAGGGCGCGCGCGGGCAGGGCGTCGACATCGCCGCCAACATGTACGCCTACACCGCCGGAGCGACGGGCCTGGATGCGAGCCTGCCGCCGTGGGTGCAGGACGGTGGCCACGACGCGATGATCCGCCGCCTGAAAGATCCTGCCACGCGTGCCCGCATCATCGCCGAGATGAAGCGGATCGACGGCAAGTGGGAAAACCTGCGCCTGCAGGCCGGCTCGCCCGAGCGCGTGCTGTTCATCGGATTCAAGAGCGACAAGCTCAAGCCCCTCACCGGGCTGACCCTGGCGGAAGTCGCCAAGCAACGCGGTACCAGCGCCGAGGACACCGTCGTCGACCTGATCGTCGAGGACGACTACCGCGTCGACACCGCGTACTTCCTGATGAGCGAGGACAACGTCGAACTGGGCCTGCGCCAGCCGTGGGTGAGCCTGGGCTCGGACGCCGAGTCGTCGGCGCCGGAAGGCGTGTTCCTCAAGTCGAGCACGCACCCGCGCGCCTATGGCAACTTCGCCCGCTTCCTCGGCCATTACGTACGCGACGAGAAGCTGATGCCGCTGGAACAGGCCGTGTTCCGCCTGACCGGGCTGCCCGCGCGCAACTGGAAGCTCAAGGACCGCGGTTGCCTCGCGGTCGGCTGCTACGCCGACATCGCGGTGTTCGACCCGGCCACCATCCGCGACAACGCCACGTTTGCCAAGCCGATGCAGTACGCGACCGGCGTCAGCGACGTATTCGTCAACGGCGTGCAGGTGCTGCGCGGCGGCGAGCACACCGGTGCCAAGCCCGGACGCGTGGTGCGCGGGCCGGGCTGGCAGGGCACGGCACAGGCGAAACCATGACCGACGCGGTTGTGCTGGCGCCGGTCGACGCGCGCCAGCGCCTTCACACGCTCGATGTCCTGCGCGGATTCGCGCTGTTCGGCATCGCGCTGATGAACGTCGAGTATTTCGGTCGCCCGCTGGCCGATGTCGGCAGCGGCGTCGATCCGTCCCAGGCCGGGCTCGACTACGCCTTGTCGTGGCTGATCTACGTATTCGTGCAGGGCAAGTTCTGGATCCTGTTCTCGCTGCTGTTCGGCATGGGCTTCGCGCTGATGGCCACGCGCGCACAGGCAGCCGGCGGCGGATTTCCCAAACTGTACGTGCGCCGCAGCCTCGGCCTGCTGGCGATCGGCCTGGTGCACGCACTGGCGATCTGGGCCGGCGACATCCTCGTCACCTACGCCATCGGCGCGTTGTTGTTGCTGCTGTTCCGCGACGCACCGCCGCAGAAGCAGGGGCGCCTCGGCGCGCTGCTGTACGGCGCACCGGTCCTGGGCCTGTTGCTGATGTCGGTGGTCATGCTGGCCATGCACGCTGCCGGCTCGACCGCAGGCGACCATGCCGACGCCGCGCACGAGGCTGCCGAGCAGGCCGCACGGGCCGCGGAGATCGCGGCCTACTCCACTGGCTCGTGGTGGCAGGCGACCGCCGTCCGCGCGCAATACCTGTTGACCCACGTCCCGGAGATGCTGGTGTTCGAGTGCTTCGCCCTCGGCATCTTCCTGATCGGTGCCTGGCTGCTTCGCAGCGGCGCCATCTCCGACCCGACCGCGCACGCCGCGCTCTACCGCCACCTGCGCCGCTTCGCCCTGCCGGCCGGAGTGGTGCTGGCGCTGCTGAGCGCGTCGGTGACCGTGCACCTGGACTGGAAGGACGACAGCGCGCACGCGATGCTGGCCATGGCGCTGATGCTGGCGGCCAGCCCGCTGATGAGCCTGGGCTACCTGGCGCTGGTCGTCGGCGCGCTGCAGACGGCCGCCGGCGCGCGCGTGCTCGGCCTGCTCGCACCCGCCGGGCGGATGGCGCTCAGCAATTACCTGCTGCAGTCGCTGGTGGGTACCTGGCTGTTCTACGGCCATGGGCTGGGGCTGTGGGGCACCGTGCCGCGGCGTTGGCAGGTGGCCGGCGTGGTGGTCGGATTCGCACTGCAGGTGCTGCTCAGCCGGGTCTGGCTGGCGTACTTCCGCCATGGTCCGGCCGAATGGCTCTGGCGGGCATGGACGTATCGGCACTTTCCAGCGATGCGCGCACGCTGATCACTGCGCCAGGGATCAAAACGCAACAATCGAGAAGACCTTCGTCTGATGGCCGAGCCTACCCAAGCGTCTAAACTTGCCTCCATGGAACAACGCGAAGATGTCCTGATCGTCGGCGCCGGCGTGATTGGCCTGGCCTGCGCCCTGGCCCTGCTGGAAACCGGCCGCAGCGTGCGCGTCATCGATGCCGGCCGCATCGGCGGCGGCAGTTCGCACGGCAACTGCGGCACGATCACGCCCAGCCATGCGCCGCCGCTGGCCGCACCCGGCGTGGTGCTGAAGGCGCTGCGCTGGATGCTGACCCCGGACGCACCGCTGTACGTGCGGCCGCGCTTCGACCCGCGCCTGTGGTCGTGGCTGCTGCGCTTCGCCCTGCGCTGCAACGAGCGCGACTGGCGCGCCAGCGCGGTCGCCAAGTCGGCGATCCTCAACGACTCGCGCGCGCGACTGGCGCAATGGGTCGAGCAGTATTCGCTGGCGTGCGAGTTCGCCCCGTCCGGCGAGGACTACATCTTCCGCACCCAGGACTATTTCGAGCACACGCTCGAAGAGGTCGGCCTGCTGCGCGAACTGGGCGTTTCGGTCGATGTGGTCGAAGGCCGCGCCTACGAGGCGATGGAGCCGGCGCTCAAGCCCGGCCTGGCCGGCGCGATCCGCTTCAATGGCGATGCCGTGCTGCGGCCGGACCGCTATGTCGCCGAGCTGGCGCGGGTGGTGCGCGCGCGTGGCGGCACCATCGTCGAGGACTGTGCGTTCATCGGTGTCGAACACGAACAGGGCGGCGTGCGCGTGACGACCTCGCAGGGGAGGCTGGCGGCGACGGACGTGGTCATGGCGCTCGGCGCGTGGTCACCGAAGCTGGCCGATGCCATCGGCGCACCGGCGCTGAAGCGCACCATGCAGCCGGGCAAGGGCTACTCGATCACCTATTCATCGCCGCCGCTGGTGCCGAGGCGCCCGCTGGTGCTGCGCGAGCGCCAGGTCTGCGTGACGGCATGGGGCAGCGGCTACCGCCTCGGCAGCACCATGGAATTCAGCGGCTTCGACGACAGCCTCAATCCGCGCCGGCTGGCGGCGCTGGAGCGCGGCGCCGGCGAGTACCTGCACGAGCCCGTCGGCGCGCAGAAGCAGGAGCAGTGGTTCGGCTGGCGCCCGATGAGCTGCGATGACGTGCCGATCATCGGCCAGGTGCCGGGGCGTGATCACATCTGGTTGGCGACCGGTCACGGCATGATGGGCGTCAGCATGAGTTCGGCGACTGGCCAGCTGGTCGCCGACCTGATCGCGGGGCATCAACCGGCGATCGACCCTGCGCCCTTCCGCATCGAGCGATTCGAATGAATGCCAAGCCCGCCACCAGCGAATTCGACCTCATCGTGATCGGGGGCGGATCCGGTGGCCTGGCAGGGGCCTTCCGCGCCGCCGAACATGGCGCACGCGTGGCACTGCTCGAACCGCACCTGCTCGGCGGCACCTGCGTCAATGTCGGCTGCGTGCCGAAGAAGGCGATGTGGCTGGCCGCGGAGGTTGCCAGCAAGCTGGCCATGGCTCCGACGCTGGGCTTTCCGGTGCAGCCGGCACCGTTGAACTGGCCAGATTTCATCGTCCACCGCGAGCGCTACATCGAAGGCATCCACGCCAGCTACCGGCGCCGCCTGGATGCGGCCGGCATCGTGCTCGCGCCGATGCGCGCGCACCTGGTCGATGCAAACACCGTCGAGTGCGAGAACGGCGCGCGCCTGCGGGCGCGCCACCTGCTCATCGCCACCGGCGGTCGACCGGAGCGACCGGACATTCCCGGCGCCCACCTGGGTGCCGTTTCCGACGATTTCTTCCAGTGGCGCGCCGCGCCCGGGCGCGTGGCCATCGTCGGTGGCGGCTACATCGCGGTGGAACTGGCCGGGGTACTGCAGGCGCTGGGCAGCCGAGTCGAGATGTTCGTGCGCGGCCCGCACCTGCTCAGGGGCTTCGATCATGAGGTGGTCGAGCAGCTGACCGAAGACTACCGCCAGTCCGGCGTACGCCTTCACTTCGGCCAGAGTCTCGTCGCCGTCGAGGCGGACGCTGGCGGCGTGCGCCTGCGCGACGCCGATGGCAGCGCCAGCGATCGTTTCGATGCATTGCTGTTCGCCACCGGGCGCCAACCCAACAGCGAGCGCATGGGCCTGGAGGCCGTGGGCGTTGCCACCGATGCGGACGGCCACATCGTCGTCAACGAGCGCCATGAAACGACGGTCGACGGCGTGTACGCCGTCGGCGACATCA
>Ga0209025_1004297_pt1 | contig 12489 bp, 12 predicted proteins | sample AraplaMF_Col_mLB_FD_184256 | JGI IMG/M metagenome (GOLD analysis project Ga0209025, IMG submission 184256) | Arabidopsis root microbial communities from the University of North Carolina, USA - plate scrape MF_Col_mLB (SPAdes) (version 2) | ecosystem: Host-associated > Plants > Roots > Endosphere... | reverse complement strand
GAAGATATGAAAACAGCGCCTTTAAAAGAGTTGATTGAGGATATACACAAAACTGGTCAACGTGTTATTTTCACGATGGGGAAAGGTGGCGTGGGAAAAACGACTGTCGCATCTGCTATTGCGGTTGGTCTAGTTGAAAAAGGACACAAGGTACATTTAACTACTACTGATCCAGCAGCACACTTGGATTATGTCATGCACCATGAATCTTTACATGGAAACCTATGGGTAAGCCGTATTGATCCAAAAATTGAAGTGGAAAATTACCGAGAAGAAATTCTAAATCAATCAAGTGAGTTGTTAGATGAGGAAGGATTAGCATATTTGGAAGAGGATTTACGGTCTCCTTGTACAGAAGAAATTGCGATCTTTCGTGCGTTTGCCGATATTGTAGAAAAGGCAAGTAATGAAATTGTAGTCATTGATACAGCACCAACGGGACATACATTATTATTGCTTGATGCAGCACATTCGTATCATAAAGAAATTGAGCGTTCAGCTGGCGAAGTTCCAGTTTCCGTAAAACAATTATTACCACGTCTTCGCAATCCAAAAGAAACAGGTGTTGTGATTGTAACATTAGCAGAAGCTACACCAGTGTTTGAAGCAAGTCGTTTGCAAGAGGATTTAAAACGAGCAAATATCACACCAACCTGGTGGGTCGTTAATCAAAGTTTATATGCAACGCATACGAAAGACCCTATTTTATATGGCAGAGCGATGTCAGAAATAGAATGGATGCGTGAAGTAGAAAAAAGATCGAATGGACAATATGTAGTGATTCCTTGGAAAGCACAAGATCTTGTTGGATATAACAAATTAAAACATTTAACCGTTTAAAAGTAGAGGAGATAATATCATGATTATTACAGATGGAGCAAAAGCATATATTGAAGAGGTTATGAAAGCACATGGTGTGTCTACATTACGTTTTTCATTTGAAGGTGCTGGATGTTGTGGACCAAGTTGGGGAATGTCATTAGCTATGGTAGAAGAAGACGACATTGTACAAACAGTTAATGGACTAGAGGTTGCAATAGATAAAAAGGTTTTAGATGTAGTAGATAAGCTTACTCTTGATTTTGAAGGGGAAGGCGAAGAAGTGGGATTAGTCTTCCATGGAGGAGAAAGCTGCTGTTAAAGATAGAAAAAAGGTCTCCTTAAACGGGGCTGTTGACAAAAAAAAGGGGGGGCGCTTTGCGTTGCCTCTTTTTGTCAACAGCCCATTATCGACAGGTTCTCTTTTTCTATGTGATTTTATCCCGCATTAACGGGCAGTAATACTCCCACCTCAAAATTCGACGAAAGCATTGTCCAGCCCTAGCGGCTAGAATCTCCGGTCGTTTCGCCCCCTCGGACGAGGCAAAAAGCGCCTCTCTGTCAGGGGCTCCAACGTCCTGCGATTCTGAACGAGCCGCTTCCGCTTTTCTTAAGAAGTTAGGTGGGAGATAAACTGCCCGTAAAAGCCCGATTGGTTCAACTAATAATCAGTGGGGGATGAAGACCCCCCCACTGATTAAAGTTTCACTTTATCCATTTTTATGAAAGTTATTTATTTAAAAGAATAAAATAAATTGTCACGGTATAAGGGTGAATAACCTAAAGAAAGTTTTGTCTCGGTGAAGGAGTAGTAATGGTATAAAAATTTATTAGAAATTTATTTTTATCTCGTATCCTTTCAATATAGCTTGAAAGGAGAATTCTATGAGAAAATTGTTTAAAGTATTAAAAAATATATTTGTTGCGTTCATTGCGGTTGTTTTACTTGTTTCAGTATCAGTATGTATATACCATAACTACCAATTAAGCAAGGAAGCAGCGTTAATTAAAAGTAAGGGAACGTTAGTTCATTTTAATAACAAAAAAATGAACGTATATAATGAGGGAAGCGGTGAGGATACATATGTATTTATGTCTGGTGCTGGGATAGCTGCTCCGGTTTATGAATTGAAAAGTTTGTATAGCAAATTTTCAAAAGAGAACAAAATAGCTGTCGTAGAAAGAGCGGGTTATGGTTACAGCGATGCTTTTGAAGATAACAGAGATATTGATGTAATATTAGAACAGACTAGGAAAGCACTTATTCAAAGTGGAAATAAGCCACCATATATATTAATGCCACACTCTTTATCAGGCCTAGAGGCTATCTACTGGGCACAAAAATATCCGAATGAGATAAAGGGAATCATAGCTTTAGATATTGGCCTGCCGCAGCAGTATGCAACATATAAACGAAGTCTAGTTGATACACTAAAAGTAAAAGGAATAAATATTTTTGCAAAAATCGGATTGCATAGATTGGTACCATCTTTAGCTTATAATCCTGAAGTCATTCGACAGTCTTTTTTAACTGAACAGGAAAAAGAGGTATATAAAGCACTAGCATTTAAACAATTCTTTAATGATGATATGGAGCAAGAGCTTTTACAGGTATATGAAAATGGAAAGAAATCAATTCATCTACCGTTCCCAAAAGAAACACCGATCTTGTTTATAGATGCGGTTGCTGAGCAATATAAAAACTCGAAAATCACAAAACAGAAGAATAAAGATTATAAGCATTTTGCTAAACAACTCTCAAATTCAGAAGTTATAACAATTAATGGTACACATAGTATTTATTTATACGAACCAGATGAAATCTACAATCTTACAATGGAGTTTATGAATAAGAAAGATAAAAAATGAAGGGTTTTACGTGATGAAAGGATATAACATTTTAATTGTTGAAGATGACTTGGTGATTGGTGATTTATTGCAAAAAATTTTGCAACGCGAAGGGTACAATGTATGTTGGAAGAAAGAAGGAAAAGATATTACTGAAATCATCCATGAGATAGATTTAGTCATAATGGATATTATGTTGCCAGGTGAAGATGGCTATCAAATTACAAAGAAAATAAAAAGTCTCGGGTTAAATATTCCAGTTATCTTTCTATCTGCTCGAAGTGATATGGATAGCAAACTCCAAGGTTTGACAATTGGGGAGGATTATATGGTAAAGCCTTTTGATCCTAGAGAGCTGTTACTAAGAATGCAGAAAATGCTAGATAATCAATATGGTACGTTTACGCAAATTAAACATTTATTTATAGATACAGAACATAAAAAGGTTTTTAATACTAACTTACATAATGAAATCGCTTTTACTATGATTGAGCGTAAAATATTTTTCTATTTATATGAAAATAGGGATAGAATTTTAACGAAAGAACATTTCTTTGATTATTTATGGCAACTGGAAGACAGAAATCCCAATATTGTGAATGTACACATTAAAAAAATTAGAACGAAGATTCATGATCAAACCGGTGAAATTATTCAAAATATATATGGAGAAGGGTATCGACTAAATACCTATATGAAAAAATGAAATTAAAGAAGAAATACCAGTTATTATTATTTTCCGCTATAATTAGCGTGCCAATGTTATTGCTACTGATTAGTGTGCTTATGTCAGTAATTTATGATAGTGTCTTTAAGGCGAAGAATAAGTACATTCCTTTCCATGAATCATTTGCATATCCTACAATGCTAGTTATCTTTTTTGTATCACTATTATTGTTAGCCTTTTTATTTTCGAAAACAATTAACTCGCTATTAAATAAAATAAATATATTAAATAAGACAATTCGACATTTAGCTAGCGATAAAAAGGTTCCAAATACATTAGATGTGGAAAGTGAAGATGAAATAGGAGAATTAATTAAATCAGTAAATTTATTAATTGAAAGAACTACATATCGGGAATTAGAACTGAAACAGCAAGAGGAAATGAAAAAGGAACTTTTAAATAAATTAAGGCATGATATTAATACACCTTTAACAGCTATGAGATTACAATTGTTTTATTTAGAAGATCAATATAATGGCCAAAAACAAGTACTAGAATCATTATATCAACAAATACAGTATATAGCTGAATTAACAAATGAATTGAAATTACAATCTACAGATGCATTAGAGAATTCTTATATTGTAAATGATGATGTGAATATACATAATATATTAGAAACGATGGTTAAAAAATGGAGTTATCTGTATAGTATGCATGATATCGAATTAGTATATAATCCAATACAGAAAGATTTGATATGGACTAGCAACGATTTGTGGCTTCAAAGATTATTTGATAACATTTTTCAGAATACATTACAACACTCAAAAGCTAAAAAACTTGTGGTAACGATTGAAAATAGTGTTGTTTCTATTAGGGATAATGGAATTGGTTTTGATATGAATGGTCAAAGTACGGGACTTGGATTAAAAATAATTGAGGATATATCTAGACTGCTCAATATCAAATATACTTTACAGTCAGATAAAGATGGGACTATATTTTGTTTTACCACAATGAAAAAAATATAAAGCGTACTTTTTATTATTTTTTACGAAGCACTATAGTTTGAATATCTTCCAATTAAAATGGATTCTTTTTCAGCAGATTTAAGTTTAGGTTTTATCAAAAGTAAACCTGTATGAATGTATTGGTCAATGAGATAAAACGTTACGACTTTGTTTCAAAGCTACGGCAGTAATAAGAGCCAACTCTTAAGAGTCGGCTCTTCGTTGTTTCTATTAGCTTAGTATTAATTTGCCTTCACAATAGCAGAGGAAGCTTGATCATACCATGTTTTTGCGCCATCTCCCATACTAACTGTTGTTAAATTAATATATTTCCCATTGTTTACAATAGCAAGCGCACGTCCTTTTGCATTACTATGTTCATAAATTGTTGTATAGTCTCCAAATGGATGTGTAAGGATAGATGAAACTGCATCGTTATTTGAACCACCAAAGTTAGCTAAAATAACAGGGTTTCTACTTGAGTTCACAGTAAGATGCGCTCCCTTTAAATCTATGTCATAATAAAAAGTAGAATAAATCTGTGATGAAGATTGTAGGGATTTTGTAACATTCAGAAAATTGGATGTGTCTTTAAGTATGTTTCAAATTCGGCTTTGTTATCAAATCCAATTGTTGTAGGATTTTCATTCAATTCACCCGGTGTTACAACTTTATATGGCTGTGAAGAAGAATCTGCATAAGCCGCCGTATTTGATACACCAAACAACATTGTGCCAGTTAATCACCCATAACACGTTTCGAATTTATCACTCCTATAATAGAATACGTACAAGTTCATTGTATAATTATTCCCCTTTTATTGGTAAGGGATTAATTTATTTCTCAACAAGGGATTTGATCGAGATACATGTAATTATATTCATGTTCGGTTTATGGTCTATGTACAATGTAATGAAAGGATGCATGAATATCTACTTACTCGAACCATCCTTCATGCGGATGAAACAACCTTCCAAGTCTTATCTGTGGTTATACCGTACGGGATGAGAGGATATCCCTACTGTTCTCTATGACTATCAGCCCGCAAGAGCAGGGGAACATCCGAAGCGTTTTTTAACTGGTTTTCAAGGGTATTTACAAGTAGATGGATATAAGTGGTTATCATCAAGTACCGGATGTCACTCTTGTGGGATGTGGGGCATGCCAGACGGAAGTTTGATGAAGCCTTAAAAGCTTTACCTGATTCACGGAAGGGAGAGAAGGGAAGTAAACAAATAAGAAACAAAGTTGATATAAAAAATTACGTAATTCCACACTTCTATAAAAATGTTTTAAAAAATACTACCTCCAATTTGGAGACCACTGAAAAAGTCCACTTCATAAGAAAAAGGAGTCCATCACCTACCATATACAGGTGATGGATCCCTTTCTATTTTCAGCATATTGATAAAATGCGTGTTATTTTTTCAAAGCAATCACTTTTTCAGTACCTTCCCAATTTGGAGATAGTATTTTTTATTATTCTTGAAAAAGAAAGAGAGGTTTTCATTCTCCTGCTTGTCTAAATTTCCTTCTTTAAATGAGTTTAGATTATACTTCTTTTCAAAATAACAAATAAAATATTATACAAATTGTAGTTACTATTATTGTTTTATTAAATTTATATAACGGAGAATTTTATTTTTCTCTAATGGAATATGACCCGAATGTTTATCAAAATACAAATCTATCTTTACTGGGTTTACATGGCAATTTTTATCTATTTGTTGTAACCCCTCAACAAAGGGCTCTAGATGATTCTTCATATCAAATTCTGCGGCTATATTTTGTAAATAATAAATGCGTGGTACATATTTTATTTGGTTATAAAATGCTATAACATTTATTCTTTCGGCAAATAAGTGGTTAATCTCCTCCAAAGACAGATTGGGATAAGAAATATTAAATACCTGTTTGAGGGGATCTATATACCAGTTTGTTAAGATGGTTTGAGGATTATTTACTAATGCACAGGACTCTCTTATATACCCTGCTAATATTAAAGACATGAAGCCCCCTCCGGAGCTTCCGTAAAACAGTATATTTTCATTTGCTACATTCAGCTTTTGTATTAATTTCTCTAAAATGATGGCTATTTCTTTCAAGTAGAATCGCTCAATAGTTCCTTGTCCCCAGCCTAAATTAATATTACCTAAATAAAGAGTAGGATCATTATAAAAAATTAAAGAATCATCGAATTCTTCCATCCATGTGTACCTCTGAAAGATAGGTGGATGCTGATTTTCACTTGCCCCCGATCCTAATATAATGACATTTGGTGACTTTTGTTTAATACGAATTAAAAATTCATAACACACATTATTCCATTCGATATGCAATATAAAGGGCTCTATTCTATTCAGTGAGATTTTATCTAATTCATCATATGAAATTTTTATTTTTTTATATTGACTTAGCAACAATATCCACCTTTCCAAATTTGTCTGATTTATTCTTTTTGAACTTGAAATAAATGCGAAAATCCCTCAAGATGGTCACCAAAAATAAGTGAAGTGGTTGGTGTAACACTGGGACACAATAATGTTTCCCAACCAACATTATTAAGAAGTTTAAGTTTAATAAATGAATCAATTTCATAATTCTCGGTCCTGATGTACCAAGGGTTTTGAGAACATAAAAAAGGAGTACCTCCCCAAATTCTTGTATAATGGTAGTTACGACACAAACCAAAACAAGAAAAGAGGTTGACTCCCTGTGCCTATTATACGACAAGAAAGCCTATTTGACATCAAAGATTTATATGATTTAGAACCAACGAGACGATTCGAAGCAATTTTTTCGACATTGACAATTGAACCTGTCCTAGCCGCTGTTTCGAAACGATCAATCTATGGTGCGCCAACAGAATTAAATTACACAGCGATGATCTATGCCCTCGTTGCTCGTATTGTGGAACGAATTCCAACAATTAAAGATCTTGTGAAACGGTTACGCCATGATTTTATGTTTCATCTGGAGTGCGGTTTTTTATTTTCTGATCGCATCCCTTCCGAAGCTTCTTTTTCACGGTTCACTCAGAAATTAAGTGAATCCAATGTACTAGAAATCGTTCAAGAAACTATACTTCTTCAAGCGATTCAAGAAGAGTTTATTACAGATGATGTTGTTTCTATTGATGCGACACATTTTGAATCTCGAGATCAGGCGACTTCACAAGAAAAGAAACCAAAACCAGAACCAAAAAAACGTGGTCGTAAACGGAAGGCTGAACAAGAAGCCGTTCAACAAGAAAAACAAGAACGAAAAAATTAAAAAAACATCTACGAAAAAACAATAGAAGATCAACTAGATATCTGTCTAGAAGCCTTACGAACAGAAATTCCTATGCATCCAAATTGGGGCATCAAGAAAAAGAGTGAAAGGAAAAGCACCTTTGGTTTGGCTTCAAAGCCCACTTGGCGGTTGGTTCTAAGAGCCAATATATTCTGCAATCTCTCATGTCTTCCGCAAGTTTACATGAGGAAAAGTCGCGATTCCTTTACTAAAAGGTATACAAGAACGGCTTTCTTCGTTGACAATTCGGTATGGCGTGTTAGATGCGGGTTATGATTACAAAGCGATTTATACACAACTTCATCGTATGAAAGCGAAAATGATCATTGCCTATAATAAGCGCAATGAAGAAGAGTTTCTTGGTTTTGATGAATATTTCGCTCCTACTTGTGTACGTAAACATTCGTATCACTATGACAGTTTTGATGAGAAATATCAAAACTTGAAATATACACAACCAGATGAGTGTAAAACTTGCCCATTAGCGACAGATTCTCTTTGCCAAAAATTATTTAAAATCAAAATGGAGACAGATATTCGGAAATATAGCGCTCCAGGTCGTGGATCAGAAGCATGGAAAAAGCTTTACAATCAAAGAAGTGCTGTCGAACGAGTGAACGCATACTTAAAAGAATTCTTTCAGTTAAAAAATGTCCGATATCGATCTGGAAAACGAGCAAAAGTACATTTCGACCCTGTGACGCTTGTTTATAATACCTCGAAGTTAGCGGTAGATCGCATCAATCAGAAAATGAAAGAAATGAAGCAAGTCGCTTAGCATTTTCAAAAAAATATACTTCTAAAATCCTGCCACTCTAACCAGAAAAAAGAATGAATTATGAAATTGATTCATATAAATAATATTCCCCGGGTTTTTCCACATATTTTCCTCTAATGACATTACCATCATTTTGTTCATATGCTACGTAGTTTCGTAGATTCAATCCTCTCAAACAGTATTTGCTTATACACTTGCTTTCTTCATAATTCCACGTGTATCTATAATATGATTTGTTGATTTTAGAATTTCCCAATCAATAGTGGAATGATCGGTTAAAATTAATACAGAATCCGCTTGTTTTACTGTTATCTCTTCCAAAGGAATCGAATGATAAATTCTGTTCCCGATTTTCACATTAGAAATATACGGGTCGTGATATTGGATGCTAAACCCTTCTTCCACTAAAAGCTGCATAATTTTAAGAGCAGGAGATTCCCTCGAATCATTTACATCCTTCTTATAAGCAATTCCAACAACTAAAATATTTCCTGAAGGTTTGGTTGCTCCTTTTACTTGCTTTACAACTTCTATTGGCATCTCTTCATTAATTAAATGAGCTGCTTCAATTAATTGACTTTTTAAACCATATTGTTTCATTTTCCATTGAAAATAAATTGGATCGACAGGGATACAATGTCCACCGATTCCTGGCCCCGGCCAATATGGGGTATACCCAAATGGTTTCGTTGCTGCTGCTTCTAACACTTCATGAAAATCAATGTTTGTTTTTTTGCATAATATATTTAATTCATTTACTAAAGAAATATTAACTAAACGCTGAATATTTTCAAAAAGCTTACACATCTCAGCAACCTTTGGTGAACTAACAGGGACAATTGTATTAAAGACGGAGCTATATAATTGTTGTACTTTTTGCTTACACATCTCCGTTTGACCACTAATGACTTTTGGAATAGATTGTATTGTGTATTGTTGATTGGATGGATCAATTCGTTCAGGAGAGTATCCAATGTAGAAGTCTTTTCCAACCTTATTACCTGTTTCAGCAATGATTGGAATTATCGCTTCTTCTAATGTACCTGGATAGGTGGAACTTTCAAAAATGAAGGTTTGTCCTTTTTGAAGATTTTGCTTAATATAGTGTGATACAGATAAAAGCGCACTTAAATCAGGTTCATTTTTTGAATCAAGAGGAGTTGGAACGGTTACAATCACATAATTACTATTTTGAAAATTTTTTATCCCTTCACTAGGAGTACGTACAATTAGTTTTTTATTTTCTAATAATTGTTGCAATTCTATTGAAGAAACATCTGAAATATAACTCTCCCCTTTTTTGAGCATTTCAATTTTTTTTTTATCTTTATCAAGTCCGGTTATCATATATCCTCGTTTTGCAAAATGGATTGCTAAAGGAAGCCCTACATAACCTAACCCAATAATTGTGATGATACTTCGATCATTCATTTTTATTCCCGTCTTCCTTTCTCAAATAATATTTTATTTTTTTGTATTCTTCATAGATTATACAAGTGTCAAATTAATAGAGGCTGTTCAAAAATAATAAACTGGGAATATACTTTGATTTTATCCGAATCTCTCCCTATACAAACCTTTGTCTATTCGCTGCAACTATTTGTGAAATTCGCTTACATAGATATGAATTTATTGTTTGTATTAGTCTTTTGAATCAGCCTCTGATTTCCTTACATATACATCTAATTCATGTTCAATAAAGATGCCCTATTTAAGAAGTATGAAAAGAAAGGCTTGTTAATAGGGTAGAAACACTTAGATCATCATTCAATGTGATAGAGAAACATGCGACTAATGGTAACGTAATTACAATTGCTCCATTAGGCGTTATTTCAATGGTAGGGCTTGTCCCACATACATTACCACAATTCACATTTGTTACTACACCATTTTCTGGAGTAATTACAATCTTAAGACATATATCAAAACAAAGATTGTTAGTAGTACACGCCATATCTATTCCCCCCTTTCTAATTAATACAATATGCATTAGCTAAAAGAGGGGAACGGTATATGCGGATATTAAATTAAAAAGATTCTTTAATTCATTCAAAAACTATTATTTAGCCTAAATATCTATTCCTATTTAAATAATCCTAACCATCTATCTTGATATTACATAAACTGTGTATATCGAAGGATAATATTAAAATTTAATAAGGAGCATGAATATGAACAAAAAAACTGTTTCGATTATTATTCCTGTTTACAATGAGGAAAAAACATTATCTAGTGTTTTAGAATCATGTCAACAATTGAATCCTATGGAAATTATTGCTGTTGCTAACGGATGTACAGATCGTTCTATAGAGATTGCTAAAAATCATAATTGTAAAGTCCTTATATATAAAGAACGATTAGGGCACAATGTTGGCCGAGCTATAGGAGCGAAAGAAGCAAAAGGCGACATCTTACTATTCATCGATGCCGATTTTACTATTTCTTCTTCCACATTAAATCAATTTCTTGAACCTTTAGTAGAAGGAACTGCGGATGTTGTATTAAATAACTTAGATTATATTTTTAAAAAAGTGTACCCTCCTCACTCAATCACAATTTGGAAACAAGTTATGAATCACTTCTTACATTGTCCGAATTTAAATTCAGATTCACTTGTTGCTGTGCCTCATGCTATGACAAAGGAAGTCATCAAAAAAATTCATTCTGATAGTTTAAAAAATCCGATTTATGCACAATTAAAGATTATTCAACATCAATTCCGCATCTCTCGTCATATGTCAATTGATGTAGTAACTATTAATCGAGTTCACCCCAAACAACATAAAAATACCCCTACAACTCTTTCCATTAGTGAAAAAAGAATTATCGGGAATCATATTGAAACAATTGCAGATTGGATACATGAGACTAACGCCTCAAGGCTAAATTATTCTGATGAAAATAGAAGAAGAAATATTATTGAGAATTTAAAATCAAACAAACTAGAACCTATGCCGAAAATCATTACTGGTTGGGGAAAGCACTCTAATATTTATGCAGGAAAACAATTATCAGTTATCATTCCTGCCCATAATGAAGATAGAACAATTGAAGCCGTAATTCAGGAGGTACGAAAACTAGAACCCTTAGAAATCATCGTAGTAGTTAATGGAACGACGGATCATACAGAAGAAATTGTAAAAAAGAGCGGAGCAACTGTCATTGTTTATGATGAAAAACTTGGAAATGATACAGGACGGGCTATAGGGGCATATTTCGCAAAAGGTGATATTTTACTTTTTATTGATGGTGATATTATTATTCCTTCGCAAGATCTACTACCATTTGTCCACGCGATTCAAAATGGTACAGACCTAGCATTAAATAATTTAGAATATCTTATGAAACGTGCTCCAGTCTATATTGTGACAGCCTGTAAATATGCTGTTAACCTGGCATGTGACCGAAAAGATTTAGGGGTTGGTTCATCAGTTGCAATCCCTCATGCTTTTAGCCGAAAATGTATTGATGAAATTGGATTTGATGTACTTGTTTCCCCCGTCATTGCGCAAGTAAAAACAATTCTATCGGGTTTAAACATTCAAAATGTCCATTCTGTTGAGGTAGATAAAATGAATCGTATACGACCAGAAAAACATTTCGCTAAAAAAGGAGAACTTTCTTCAGCAACAAAACAAATTATCGGCGACCATATAGAAGGTATCTCTTACCTAATCAAACAGAAAGGAAAAAGAGGATTATTTTAGTTAACAACAATTTAAATTGGTCTATGTATGTTCATTCATGTGGAAAAAGAAAGAATTAAAATAATAGACTCTTTAAGAAGCTTTAGTTTATTAGGAATTTTATTAGCTAATGCTGTGATTTATCCCGCATTAACGGGCAGTAATACTTCCACCTCAAAATTCGGCGAGAGCATAGTCCAGCTCTAGCGGCTAGAATCTCCGGTCGTTTCGGCCCCCTCGGACGAGGCCAAAAGCGCCTCTCTGCTCTGTGCTCCAACGTTCTACGATTCTGAACGAGCCGCTTCCGCTTTTCTTAAGAAGTTAGGCGGGAGATAAACTGCCCGTAAAAGCCCGATTGGTGAGGGCTGATAATCAGTGGGGGAT
>Ga0209025_1004295_pt1 | contig 12499 bp, 10 predicted proteins | sample AraplaMF_Col_mLB_FD_184256 | JGI IMG/M metagenome (GOLD analysis project Ga0209025, IMG submission 184256) | Arabidopsis root microbial communities from the University of North Carolina, USA - plate scrape MF_Col_mLB (SPAdes) (version 2) | ecosystem: Host-associated > Plants > Roots > Endosphere... | reverse complement strand
GTGGCACTACTTTATCTTACGATGCACTTGTAGTTGCTTTAGGAAGTAAAACTGCTTACTTCGGTATTCCAGGACTAGAAGAAAACAGCATGGTATTAAAATCTGCTGCTGATGCAAACAAAATCTTCAAACACGTTGAAGATCGTATTCGTGAATACGCAAAAACAAAAAATGAAGCTGATGCTACAATCTTAATCGGTGGTGGCGGATTAACTGGCGTTGAGCTAGTTGGTGAACTTGCTGACATTATGCCTAAACTTGCAAAAAGCCACGGCGTAAATCCTAAAGAAGTAAAATTACTTCTTGTTGAAGCAGGTCCAAAAATCCTTCCAGTATTACCAGATGATTTAATTGAACGTGCAACTACTAGCTTAGAAGCACGCGGCGTTAAATTCTTAACAGGTCTTCCTGTAACAAACGTTGCAGGCAATGAGATTGACTTAAAAGACGGTCAAAAAATCGTTGCAAACACATTCGTTTGGACAGGCGGCGTACAAGGTAACCCATTGATCGGCGAATCAGGTCTTGAAGTAAACCGTGGCCGTGCAACTGTTGATGCATACCTACAATCTACTTCTCACAAAGATGTATTCGTTGCTGGAGACAGCGCTGTTGTCTTCGGTCCAGAAGGTCGCCCATACCCACCAACTGCACAAATCGCTTGGCAAATGGGTGAGTTAATTGGATACAACTTATACGCAGCACTAGAAGGCAAGGCATTCGAAGAGTTCGCACCAGTAAACTCTGGAACACTTGCAAGTCTAGGCCGTAAAGATGCTGTTGCTACAATCGGAGCAAGCTCAACTCCACTTAAAGGTCTACCAGCATCATTAATGAAAGAAGCAAGTAACGTTCGTTACTTATCACACATTAAAGGATTATTCAGCTTAGCTTACTAATCCAACTACTAGCCCGAATCATGATGAAACATGATTCGGGTTTTTTGTCCGTAATTATCTATATTATGTTTATTCGGCAAAAAGGCTAGATAAACCTCTTTAATAGTCCTAATATACTGATTTTTTTGTGGCGAAATTGTGTATACAGAAAAGTAGAAGCAAGGATCTCTCCTCACTTCCACCCTATATCCAAATTCTATGCTCCTAATTTCACCAAGCTGTAATTCTTTTTACCTTTACGGATAATGATAAATCTTCCATCGAATGAATTTTCTGCCGTAACATCTATATTCACATCCGTTACTTTATCTCCATTCATCAAGATTGCTCCATTATTAATATCTTCGCGCGCTTGACGTCTAGAAGGTTCAATTCCTAAATCAACTAACCACTCGACAATATTTTTTGTTTCTTTTGAAGTATGGAAAGTTGGCATATCTTTAAAACCTTGTTCAATTTCATCAGCAGTTAATGATTTAATATCCCCACTAAATAACGCTGCTGTAATTTTTAATGCTTGCGAAAGTGCGTGCTCACCATGAACAAATTTTGTCATTTCTTCAGCCAATACTTTTTGCGCCTCGCGTTTATGAGGCTCCGTTTGAACTTTAACTGCTAATTGATCAATTTTCTCTTTCGTTAAGAACGTAAAGTATTTCAAGTACTTAATGACATCACGATCATCTGTATTCACCCAGAACTGGTAGAACTCAAATGGCGTTGTTTTTGCAGAATCTAACCATACTGCTCCGCCTGCTGATTTACCAAACTTCGTACCATCTGATTTTAGTAATAACGGAATTGTTAATCCAAATACCTTTGCCTCATGCCCTTCTAATTTACGAATTAAATCTAAACCACTCGTAATGTTCCCCCACTGGTCACTACCACCAATCTGTAATTGGACACCTTCTTCTTTGTATAAGTGATGGAAATCCATCGCTTGTAAAATTTGATATGTGAATTCTGTAAATGAAATCCCTGTATCTAGACGACTAGCCACTATATCTTTCGCTAACATACTATTTATACTAAAGTTTTTACCGTAATCTCGTAAGAACTCGATAATATTGATTTGATGTGTCCATTCATAGTTGTTTACCATTTTCACTTCACTATTGCCACCGAAGTCAAATAGCTTTTTCATTTGCGCTGTTAATGCATCCACATTATGTTGTACTTGTTCCAATGTTTGTAACTGACGTTCTGTTTGACGTCCACTTGGATCACCGATTGTCCCTGTTGCTCCTCCAATTAAAATAACTGGGTGATGTCCAGCTAATTGAAACCGTTTCATCATCATAAACGGAATTAAGTGTCCAATATGCATACTGTCACCAGTTGGATCGACACCGCAGTATAAGGAAATCTTTTTCTCTTCTACTAGTTTGCGTAACCCTTCAGCATCTGTTTGTTGATTAACAGCATCGCGCCATTCTAATTCATCAATAATGTTCATGTCTTTCCATCCCCTTTAATTTAAATTTCCTATAAAAAACAAAAAGCCCCTATGTCTACACTAGACATAGGGACGATTATGAACCGTGTTACCACCCAGATTGCACGAATAGCGCCAATATTACTATTCATACCACTCTTAGCAATAATATCGATTGCTACTCCGCTTAGCATTACCTAAGATACTCCAGAGTGTAATTCACAAGTTTGTTTGTGCTAGGTTCCAGCAACCCCTAGCTCTCTCGATAACAGTGACAAACTGCTACTGGGCTCTTTCAACGTATTTCATATGTTAAATTATTAGCCATTATATTGAATTTATAATTCATTGTCAATAATAACCAAAAGGTATTTTGAAATAATTCGCATTTTTATGCGCCTTTATTTCAAAGATTATTGTATATCTTCTCCAATAATCCTTACTTCTCTCTCTAACTTCACACCGAATTTTTCTTCAACTGTTTTTTGTACAAAATGAATTAAATCGATATAATCTTGCGCGGTTCCATTATCAACGTTTACCATAAACCCAGCATGTTTTATTGAAACTTCTACGCCGCCAATTCGCTTTCCTTGCAGTCCTGATTCTTGAATAAGCTTACCAGCAAAGTTATTTGGCGGGCGCTTAAATACACTACCGCATGAAGGATACTCTAAAGGCTGTTTGGATTCACGTTTAAACGTTAAATCATCCATCTTTTCTTTAATCTCTTCACGTACACCTTCTGTAAGTTCAAATTTCGCTTCAAGTATAATGTAATGATTGTTAGCAAATGTACTTTTACGATATCCAAAATCAAAGTCGTCTTTCGTTAAAGTACGTAACTCTCCATCACCTGTCATTACAATAGCTTCCGTTAACACATACGCAATCTCACCGCCGTATGCACCGGCATTCATGTATAACGCTCCTCCAACTGAACCAGGTATACCACAAGCAAATTCAAGTCCTGTTAAACAGTGATCTAACGCAATTCGTGATACATCAATAATCGCCGCACCACATTGTGCTACAATCTTTGTTCCTGTCACAGTCACATCTGTAATATGAATTAAACTTACTGTAATCCCGCGAATACCACCGTCTTTTATAATCACATTAGAGCCGTTTCCTAAAAACGTAATTGGAATGTTATGTTCATTTGCATACTGTACAACTTGTTGAATTTCAGTATAGGTAGTAGGCTGTACAAATATATCTGCTTTTCCCCCTACTTTTATATGCGTATGATTCTTTAACATTTCATCTTGTTTTACATGTTCTTCTGGTAATACTGTACGTAAATATTTATATACTTCCTGCATATTCATTCTATGATTCCTCTATTTCTATTAATAATTAATGGCCTATCCTCTCGATAGTTCCAGCATTCTTAAAACCATTTTCCTTATTCTCTTTCATTCCGCTTACAAGTTCATTTACTACACTACATGTAATGCCATGCTGAAAATAAGTAGATAATCGGCCACCACATAGATTACCTAAATAGTTTAGTAAGATAGCTTCCGTCTCTATCTTATCAAAAAATCGAGAAGAAAACTTTAGCTTCAAAAATTTTCCGGTATAACCAAGTTTAAGACAAAGAAACTTGAAATCTAATCTCTTCCTTTACAAAACTCTATTATATCGCATGTCAATGTGAAAAAATATGATTAAAGAAGGAACTTTTCAAACTGATAAAAATGTCGATATTTTGTCACATCAAGAATAGGCATTATAAAAATGTAAGGCTGTTGTAATATAAAAGATGCCGCTTTATATGTTAAGGGCATCCTTTTTTCGATTATTTTAATTGAATTTTGACTGGCGGTAATGATTTTTCAGGATGATATGGTGACATCTCTACTTCTAATACATAATTCTTTAAACTAAAATTCTTCACACCATATTCCCCATCTAGCTGAAATGTTGCTTGGAATTGTAATTTTTCCTTATTCAATACCTTCACATCGCTTCCCTTTATCACATGACCAATTGGTGCAAATTCCTTATCTACATATGAAGAATCCATTAAATTCATAACTTCCCCACAATTGATCAATTCATCCATAGACTTATGTTTTGTATCGGCATTTTGAAGTGTATATTGCACGATTAATCGCTGTTTTTTATGCTGAATTTTATTGACGACAACCTTTAAATCACTACGAGCACTTTTTATTTCAAATGGTGTCTTTTGATTTAAAGACTGAATAGATGGCTTTTCAGATAACCTCACATTTGGATGTAGCGTAATAAATTCTGCGTTCTCTGGAACTTGTCCAAAAATAGACCTTTCATCAGATTCAACCTGATTTCCAACCTTTTCTCTTCCAAATTCAATCCCAGATGTTTTAAAATCCATTTCATTACCTTTATCATCCGTCACCTTCTCAATTCTTGCCAAATCATTCTCTCCAGCAAGTGGATATATCGCTTTATAATCAATGGCAACAGACCCTTTTCCAACTGTAATCTTTTCAAAGTTCAATGTATGTTCTTTATCTTCACTACTTACGGATTGCTGAGGATGAATCATTTTATTCTCCAATTGTTGTACGGGAATATCAAATTTCCAAATTCCTTTTGTGTCTCCAATCGATGTAATCGTAATTGGTAATGTAGTATTTTTAGGAAGCTCTTTTTCTGGATAATTAATGTGTATATTCCCAAACCAACCGTCTTTTGTAATTTTCCCATCAAATGAAGCTGCACGCCCCCATTTCTCGCTTCCATCAACTAGTTTAAAATTATAGTAAAAACCATTGGCAACAGTATTCTTTAACTCTACTTCATCTGGATTATCTACTTTAAATGTAATCCCAATTCTACCACCATCATAATACACACTGTTCATCGTTACACTAATCCCATTGCTTACCGCTTGCTGGTTTAGTTCGGTTACAAGCTTACTTGCTGACAGATTTTGACCAATTGAATCATGAAAATGCGAATAGATTTTCCCAATAATCGGAACTTCCGCTAATACACGAGTCATTTGTGGAAATACAAATCCTGAGCCTAGTATCCCTATACAGATTGAAGCTGCAGTTAACACAGCAATTTTTCTTCTCTTATATATCTTTTTAACCGGTTTTTCTGCCTTTGCCCTAACAATCCCTTTTTGTATAGCCAGATTCAATTCTTGTTTCGGAACATCAATTTTATTTACTTCGTCATTAAACCACTGCTTATCCAATTCTCATCACTCCCCCCTAATAATTTTTTTAGAGACTTTCTCGCCCGGTGCAAATACGTCTTTACCGTTCCCTCCGGTATATTCATTTGCCAAGCAATTTTATTAATTGAAAAATCATAATAATAATATAAAATGATTACTGTTTGATAATTTTCATCCAACCTTTGAATCGCTTCCTGCAAATCAATATTTTGTTCAATTTGATGTAGTTTGTTTGGCATCCCGCCATATGTATCTGTTTCTCTTCCATCCTCTAGCTTCTTCACTTTTTTCTTTTCACCTAATAACTGATAGGCATGATGTATAAGAATACGTGTCAACCATGTCAAAAAATAGTTTGGTTTCTTTAATTGTTCTATGGATAAGTACGCTTTATACACCGTTTCTTGCACAACGTCCAGTGCATCTTCTTTATTCTGTACATACAGATACGCAGTGCGGTACAACTGATCTTGATATAGATGAATGAGCTGTTCGAAAGCTGCATCGTCACCTTTTCTTGCCTTTTTGACTAATTTTATTTCATCCATTGTATCCCCTCCTTTCACTTATTAGATAGATAAAAAGCCAGCTTGGTTTCAAAATTTTTTTTATTTCATGCAAAAAAGCACATCCAACTGAATGTGCTCTTTTTACACTTAATTACTTATCGTTTTCTTCTTTCTCCTTATCAAACCATAGTAACTCATCATCATCAACGTCACCATTGTAGTTGATCAGAATCTCTTCCCCTGCTTTTATATCCTTATAAGCATAGAAATCAAATGTATGATTATCAAAGTTAATTTCATACGTCGCATTTGGCTTGTAAGCATGATTAAATAGCATACCGTATCCTAAAAGGATTGCAGAATGATTTATCCCATACTCAAATGCGTAGTCAGCAAGTAGTGTTTTCTCTATAAATTGATGTTCTTCATTCGGATAAGAGATAACTGGTGCTTCATGTAGAAGTTCACCTTTTTTTATATCACGTGTTGCAAATACTCCTCTATTAAATTCTCCATCGCTCAATGTGGAAGTCTTGATTTCAATCATATTCGTCACCTATACATTTCTTTCTCTGAAGTATTTTGTCTTCTTAAGCTTGGCAGATAATGAGAAGAAAATCAATTGGTTTAATTTTTCCTTTTTATCTAATACTTATATTCCATTCCTCTAAAGACCATATATGATAATATGAAATTAACAGAATACTCCAAACTCGATTCTTGCAAATAAGGAGGGATAAAATGATTCATACGCAGTCCAAGGCAGAGGAATTAAAGGAGAAGTTATACATTATATTAGCTGACACGTATCCACACCTAGCAGTAAAACATTTAGACATCATAGGAAATGGTGTACAAAACGTTGTTTTTCGGGGCGATTCTGAAAAAGGCCCATTAGCTTTCCGTGTACCTTGGGAGCGTGAAGTGAACAACCTAAATGACGGGGTGTTTAGTAGCCGAATTTCCTTACAAAAAGAAGCTACACTTTCTAATTTTTGCTTTTCCAAAGGCCTTTCGGTACCAGAAATTCATGGATTACACCTTTCTACAGAATTAGATTTCTTAATTTCAAATTATGTAGCAACTGATTCTACCCCTGTTTCCGCCTGCAAAATTGGGGAAATCACTCGCAAGCTCCACAATATATCAATTCAGGATTTACCTTATCAAAATGAAAATGAGGAGTCTTGTAGTAAATTACTCGCTAAACGCCTTGTAACAAGAATAGAAGCATTCAATCGAATCGCGAATTATAACATTCAGTTACCAAATGAAACAGAAATTGAACAAATATTAAAAGAAGGAGATTCCTTAAAAAGATTGCTACATATGGACATTCGACCTGTGAACCTCATTGGTTATAACGGAGAAATAAAAGCAATCGTTGACTGGGATAATGCTTTGATTGGTCATCCACTATTAGACTTAATGAGAATATTAGAAACGAATGAACTCAATTGGGAGGAATTTAAAGAAGGGTATGGAAACAAGGACATTTTCAAATCTCTTTCTCCTATTGTCCGCTCGTTTTATCAACTGGACACAGCAGTGATGCTAGCTAACCTTTTTATTGATCGGCTGAAAATACCTGAGAAAGAACTACATTATAAAGAGCGCGTGAAGAAAATATGTAGAGAAATAAGAATAGCTTTATAAAGAGAATATATACGTATTTTCAACTTTCATATAGGAAATTGTAAACATAAAACATATGTTGGTGGAAAGTCATTCACTATTCCACCAACATGTTTTATTTATCTAATACTATGTCATACAATAAAAATCTCACTTCTAAGATCCTTCTGTACCATAGTCCTGGATCGTTATCTTTACGTTATATTTAATTGGAACTTTACTAAATGTCTTATCCCAATCTTTTTCGACCTTTTTCCATACTTTTGGATACTTAATTTTTAATCTATTACCAAAGCCAGCTACATCGACCTTATATTGTTTTTGAGTTTTTTTTAACGCCTGTTTCACCAGTCGCTTCACTTCTTGTTCCGTAGCTTTTTCTACACTTTTTAGAAACTTATTTTCAAAAGGTTTCCCCGAAGCAATCCGTTTTTCAGATAGCCGTCCCTCTGATTGGATGTCTACATCAAAAGAGATGCTATCACCTTTAACATGAGGCTGAATTTTACTTTTCATAGACTTCACTTCATACATGACGGGTTTTCCTGTCTCTTCATCAAAGCTTCTTACCAAACCGCTTTTTCCTTTCGCAGTTACCCACATTAAGCCTTCCAATTCATTTTCATTCAAAAAACCGCGTAGCTTTTTTGTCTTTCCTTTGATTACGGCAGCTCCCGCAAATTTCACTTCTCCATTTACCGAAATCACATTTGGCAAAAGAAAACTAGCTCCTGACTGTATCTTTCCTGGTAATTTAGCAAGCGGCATAGGAGGTAAAATCCGCGATGATCTATATTCATTATCCGAAATTCCACTCAAACGGAATGCTGGAATTTCGCCTTCTTCTTTCGATTTCAGTGTCTCGCTAGCTCGCCCCTTACTAATTAGCACAAGACAACTCGGTCTCATCTCATTATCACGGATAAAAACATCCAGTAACTGTTTCAAACTGTACGTACGTGCAAGTTTTGCACTAACAACAATCACTTTCGTGTGATGGAAGATTATAGGGCGCTCCCTTCTTAATGCAACTTCACGAATCGATTGATGAAGAGAATCTCCGGTTTCAGAAATATTCGTGTAAGGTTTTGGTTGTGATCCCCCACCTTTTCCTCCGCCTGATGATGATTGCGGTTTAACAAATTGAAAGGTTGATGTTACAAGATTCTTTTTCTGATAACCTCCACCTTTTGCTTCTATCTCCCTCTCAACATCCGTCTCCTTTCCTTTATCATATGCCAAGCCTACCGCAAAACCTAATTCTTCAATTTCATGACTGCTCCAACATCCTGTAAGAGCCAGAAGCAAAAGAACTGATGATACAACTAAAAGAAGTCGCATATTATTCACACTTCGGTTCATTCTTTCTCTTCCTCCATCTCGAAATTCCAAGGAGAAGCAGTGGTAGGATACCAAATAATACAATCGCTGCATTGCCAATCATATCCCCAAATTTAAATAGATCATTAATGTTTTTCGGAATTTCAGCAACGATATAAATAACCGGAAGTAACCCATACAAAAATGAGTGACTATTCTTGTTAAAAAGCTGTGCCAATCCCAAAGAAGAAGCATAGTAGCAGATTGTATACGTTGCAAAGATTTGCATAATCCATATCACCAGTAATAAAGACTCAAACCGTTCAAATATCAAACCGGGGATTTCAAAGCTTCGCATAAGATCAATTGAAGGCCAGGTTCTCATTACTACTCCATCAACTGAAAACGTTCCCATCACCATAACAACTGTAATGACATAAAAGACTAATGGAATAGCAGTTCCGATAAGAACGACTTTTACAGCTTGGAAGGGGTGTTTCATAAATGCCAAAAGGAGCAACATGATTTCGGCTCCTGAATATGCGAGAGTTGTTGTTTTTATCCCTTTTAACACAGGGATAACTCCTAATCCTAATACAGGACGAAGATTATCTATCTCAAATATTCCAATACTCATAAAGGAAGTCAGCAAAAAAATGAAGACTGTAATTGGAAATATTATTTCAAACAGACGAGCAATCGAGTTTATACCTCCTAAGTTCAAATAAATACTTACCCACATAAATGGCATAATAATAGCCCACCCGGGAGTGCCTTCTAGTAAAAAAAAACTTGTTATCTCTCCTAGCACTCTAACTTCAAATGAAGCAAGCATAACAAAGTAACCTACAATGAGTAGACTAAGTAATACACCCACCCATTTCCCTACAATTTCTTGACTATATTGATAAAATGTTTCTCCTGGAAACTGTTGACTTAATTTAACGATGATTACCCCTGCAACCATCGCAATTAGCCCGCCGATAATAACAGTTATCCAAACATCTGGTGTCTTTACTTTCTCCGCAGCTGTTCTAGGTAGAGTAAGAATTCCTACTGCAAGTATATAATTAATAAGAATGACAACTGCTTGCGAAGTCGGAATTCGATCTTTCGGGCCAGTAATCATTACTCTTCACTTCCTTTTCGTATTGAATCTTTCGTATTCATCATTTTTGGACGCCGTTTCATCATCTGAAGCGGCATGCGAATCATGAAATCTTTCCAATCACTCAATCGATAAAGAACGGCTGGGCTGGCATAGGGCACACCAAAACTCTTCAATCTCGCTATATGGCTGCATAAGAAAAGAAAGAATAAAATGACCCCATATAATCCATATATGGCAGCACAAAACATAGCTGCAAAGCGAAGGATACGTAGTGGAATTGCAGTACTATAATGTGAGAGAGCGAAAGAAGAAATGGCAGTTGCCGCTACTACGATTACCATAATTGGACTGACAATTCCCGCCTCTACGGCAGCCTGTCCAATGATTAATCCACCTACAATTCCCATCGCCGAACCAATCGGCTTAGGCAGGCGCAATCCTGCCTCACGCAAAATTTCGATGGCTATTTCCATAAACAGCCCTTCTATAATTGCGGGAAATGGGACACCTTCTCGGCCTCCTATAATTGAAATAGCTAACTTAGTCGGAATCAACCCGGGGTGAAATGAGATAAAAGAAATATACAAAGCAGGTGCGAAAAGAGAAATAATAGCTGCTCCAAAACGCAATAAACGGATAAACGTGCCTGGAATCCAACGTTCATAGTAATCTTCCGGCGATTGCATCAGCATGCTAAATGTAACGGGAACAATTAAAGCAAAAGGCGTTCCATCCAATAAAATTGCAACCCGCCCTTCCATCAAGGCTGCGATAACCCGATCCGGCCGCTCCGTACTCTGTACTTGCTGAAAAGGACTGAGGTAATTATCTTCGATGAGCTGCTCTATATATCCTGATTCCGGGACATTATCAATATCGATTTTCTGAATTCTTTTCTTAACCTCTTCCACTAATTCTGAATCAGCAATCTCTTTCATATAAGCAACAACTAACTCTTTTTTTGCTCGCTTTCCTACCTGGAATTTTATTAATGATAACCCCTCATTTTCACCATGTATCCGTAACAGAGCGGTATTATCAGATAAAACTTCTGTGAATCCTATCCGCGGCCCTCTAACTGATACCTCTGATATGGGCTCTTCAATATTCCGCGTTTTCCCTTTTTTTGTATTAAGAATGAATACGTCTGATAATCCATCAATCAAAAGTGCCGTTGAACCCATTAACACTTTTGACATCAACTTTTTTATAGAATGAACTTCTTCTATACCACTAATGGTAAGAACTTGATCCTTAATAAACTCTTTTGAAATGGTACCTTCTACATAAGACGGTGCGCCCTTATATTCTTCATAAAAGTTAGACATCAATGACTTCAAAATATGCATATCGATAAGCTCTTTATCCGACAATCCTTCGACAAAAACAAGTGCCGCTTTAACATTTGTACACCCTATGTTAAACTCTCGAAAGTGTACATCGGAATTATAACGAATTTCTTCTTTTACACTCGCTAAATCCATAGTGAAATTGCCTGTAAGATGATCTGCTGTACTTTGGTCCTTATATGTGTCAGCTTGTTTTTCTATTTGCTCCATCTTTAATTCCTGTTCTTTCATCCTCATCACTCTTTCTCTACTGTACGGATCCAACTAAAAACTCTTGAGATCACATAAGGGACAAAAAATACGATAAAAGCTTGCAAAAACACCTTCCAGTCTGGAAGATAAGAAACAAGCGTTTTCCACATCTTAATCACCCAATATCAGCAGTTGACACTGCGATTTTTTATCCTAATTGGAATTTCTTAAGCATTATTATGTCTGATGTACGGAAATTTAATCCATTTAAATCTTTATCATCACTCTCTATTTGATATTAGCCTTCTACTATCAAACACTTATAATTGGATGTATGATCAAACAAAAAAGAAGCATAACCCTAAGTTATACTTCTTTTTTATATTTATGAATTCAATTAATTAAGTTTCCTTTTTTGAATAGCAAAAGGATAGCCACAAACAATACTGAAATACTGCCACTAAAAACAAATAAATAACTTGATGGAATGAAGAAGAACAACTCTATCAAAGTACCGCCCGGTTCCACTCTCGAGCTAATCATACTATAGATATCTAAACATAAAAAATGTCGGTAAAACATCAAATACTGTTTTGCCAACATTTTTTAATTTGAATCTTATCATTTTATGAACAGGGTATAAAAACTTATGATTTCATTTCTAAATATTGATGTTGGAAAATGCACATTCTAATCGCATTATGATAGTCACCATCAACGAAAAATTCATCCTGCAACTCACCTTCAATGATAAAGCCGACTTTTTTGTAAATATGCGTAGCCTTTTCATTTTCTTTATCCACTACTAAATAAAGTTTGTGCATATTTAATACTGAAAAGGCGTAATCCATCGCTAAACGAGTTG
>Ga0209025_1004291_pt1 | contig 12502 bp, 12 predicted proteins | sample AraplaMF_Col_mLB_FD_184256 | JGI IMG/M metagenome (GOLD analysis project Ga0209025, IMG submission 184256) | Arabidopsis root microbial communities from the University of North Carolina, USA - plate scrape MF_Col_mLB (SPAdes) (version 2) | ecosystem: Host-associated > Plants > Roots > Endosphere... | reverse complement strand
AGCACTTGAGCGTGGGACAGCAATTGGGGCTCATCCCGGACTACCAGATCTAGCTGGATTCGGACGGCGCAACCTCGACATCACTCCTGAGGAAGCCTATGATATGGTCGTCTATCAGGTGGGGGCGCTATACGGATTTGTCACAGCGGCTGGCGGCAAGATGCAGCATGTGAAGCCGCATGGCGCCTTGTACAACATGGCTGCAAGCAACTACGCGCTGGCTGAGGCGATTGCCCGAGCTGTCCGTGATATGAATCCAGAGCTGGTGTTATTCGGGCTATCGGGAAGTGAGCTCGTAAAGGCGGGACAAGCCGTTGGACTTCGCTGTGCGCACGAAGTATTCGCAGACCGGACGTATCAAGCGAATGGTTCATTGACGCCGCGTCGGGAGTCCAATGCGCTGATCACGGATACTGAAGAAGCGGTACAGCAGGTCATTCGCATGGTAAAAGAAGGGGTTGTCCACGCTGTCCAGGGTGTTGATGTGGCGATTCAAGCCGATACGGTATGCATTCATGGTGATGGCACACATGCGCTTGCCTTTGCCCAAAGCTTGCGGCAACGGTTGAGTGATGAAGGAATTGTTGTGCGATCCGTTTGGGCGAAGTAGAAGTTGATCCTATTTTCTGACTTATATATAGAAGAGATAGCGTCAAGGAAGCTGAGGGAGGTAAGCCAGAAATGGGGAAAAAGGTGTTATGCTTTTTTAAAAGAGAGTACATCTCTTAGAGAAGCATTGACACCTTTTTTATTTGTCTATTGTGAAAACATTTTCAAAATGACGTAATAAATAATTGGATTCACCCAATTCGCTTTTATATATTGCGTATTATTTATTTATAGTATACATTAAATGAAAAAGGATAAAATATACATTTTCTTATTTGTTGGAGACGGGATGAAACAAGAACTCGGTAACAGTGGAATAGGGAGGATAACCGTGATCGCGAAAAATAAGGAAAGCACTCAATTGGCTGGTCTGTATGTAGATGAATCTCAGAGGAACCTGGCGGTTGCCAAGCTGGTGGAATCCGCTCTCTGCAACGGAGAAGGTCATCTGACTTCGACTGGCGCTTTGCAAGTCACAACGGGCAAATATACGGGACGTTCCCCGAAGGATAAGTTCATCGTCAGAGAGTCGGACACAGCAGACCATGTCGCTTGGGGCGAGGTGAATCAGGCTATCACCTCTGAGCAATTCGACTCGTTGTATAACAAAACGATCAACTATATGAAGAACCGCAAGCTCTTTGTATTCGACGGTTATGCAGGGGCAGACCTGGCTTATCGTTTGCCTGTCCGCTTTATTAATGAATACGCGTGGCAAAATTTATTCGTTCAGCAATTGTTTATACGTCCAACAACGAATGAGCTGTTAACTCATGAACCTGATTTTACTGTGATTGCAATGCCTGGCATGAAGGCGGATCCCGCTGTCGACGGGACGAATTCCGAGACGTTCATTGCGATCTCATTCGAGAGAAAGACTGTGCTCATCGGCGGTACCCATTACGCAGGCGAGATAAAGAAATCGATTTTCAGTGTGCTGAACTATTTGCTTCCCTTCCGTGGTGTCATGCCGATGCACTGCTCGGCGAATGTCGGGGAGAATGGAGACACGGCATTGTTTTTTGGATTATCGGGAACAGGGAAGACGACTTTGTCGGCTGATCCGGATCGCGGCTTAGTCGGCGATGATGAGCATGGCTGGTCCGATGCGGGCGTGTTTAATTTCGAGGGCGGATGCTATGCCAAATGCATCGGGCTGTCGCAGGAGAAAGAGCCGCAAATCTGGAATGCAATCCGGTTCGGCTCTGTCCTGGAAAATGTGTGGATTGACACCGTAACCGGTGAGGCAGATTACCATAGTAATACACTAACGGAGAACACGCGGGCCGCTTATCCGATTGATTATATTCATAACTCGATCATTCCCGGTACCGCAGGCCATCCGAATGTCATTATCTTTTTGACCGCCGATGCCTTTGGCGTCCTGCCTCCCGTATCCAAGCTGACGAAGGAGCAGGCGATGTATCACTTCCTGTCCGGCTATACATCCAAAATGGTAGGTACGGAACGCGGCGTAGTCGAACCAGAAGCGACATTCTCGGCATGCTTTGGAGCTCCATTTCTCCCCTTGAGACCGGATGTATACGCAGAAATGCTCGGCGACAAAATCACGAAATACGGTGTGAAGGTTTATTTGGTCAATACAGGATGGAGCGGCGGTCCTTACGGGATTGGTGAGCGGATGAATCTGTCGTACACAAGGGCGATGGTCAAGGCGATTATGAATGGAAGTATCGAGAAAGCAGCCTTCACTTCTCATCCTGTATTCGGCATGCTTATCCCTGATGCAGTACCATTCATTCCCCATGAACTGCTTGATCCGAGGAACATGTGGGCGGATAAATCGGCTTATGATCGTAAGGCGAAGCAGCTGGCGGAGATCTTTGCTCGCAATTTCGAAATAAAATTCAGCGATGTAGCGGAATCAATCAAGCTTGCCGGTCCGCAGGTATAATTGCTGTGAGGAGAGGGGCTGCCTCTGCGTTGTGTTCATAACGCAGAGGCAGCCCTGATTCATTTTGTGCGGGGAGACAGGGAGACATGCAGCGAAGGAAGATTGTAGGGGGGAGGGCGGCGAAATCTCTTATTTAGATAAATTAGGAGGCGTGAAGGAACTAATGGCGAGCATCATGGAGATTGAGCAAAGGCTTTCGCAAATAAAAAGAGAAACAAAATAGATCAAGAAATGTATGACCTAATTGATGAGCGCAGAATATTGAACAGGAAAGTATCCTTACTGAAGGGTGAAGAAACAGCTATACCCATTAAAACAACATTTCCGCAGGATGTTGGAGCTCCGCTTCCTCATGTTGTGTCAAATGGATACAAAACCTATTTATTATACTATATAGGCACTAGTAACCCCGATTGGGATGAAAGTACAAACATCATTCACGTACTTGATCCACAATCGAAAGATTATGTTGCACTTATCCAATTTGAAAGGTGTTACAGCATTAGATTCGGTGGAGTTAATGATGAAGTGTTGCATGGACATCCGCTCTATGAGCATGGGCTTGAAGGTTATGAGATGCACGAAATCAAAAATTCTTCCTGGGTAAAGGAACAAAAGAAAATCAATTCAGTACACTCTAATTTTAAGCAAGAGTTATGTGACGCGACACTATATTTTTACTTTTCATGATGATATTTTCGAGTGTATAGCCAATGAATATGTTGTTCAGGTTTTTAGAGGGAAATTAAGCAGCGTAATGCTGCTTGCAAATGAAATGTTGTTTTCTGGCTGATGCGGAAAATAAGCATACTGTCATATTCAGCATTTGTCCCCCACGCTGAAAAAAATGCGGGGCGCGACAGTTGCACCGCACTTCGGCCAATTTGGATCGAAAAGTCAAGCAAGACGGGTAGAGAGGCCGACATGTGCTAACTCCCCCGCTTAACATGTGTCGGCTTTGACGAGCCCGTAACACTGTAAGCACCGAATTATATTACGATTGCTGCTCAAGTCTGCTGAGCATGAGCCGGTAACTTCCGTTGCCATTGTGCAGGATACGCTTGACGCGCGAAATAATGGCCGTGCTTGCGCCAGTCTCCGCTTCGATTTCCATATACGTGTTGCCGTTCAACAGCAATTTGGCGACTTCCAACCGTTGGGACAGTGCCTGCAATTCTTTGGGTGTCGTCAATTCCTCAAAAAAATCATAACATTCCTCAATGCTTTGCAGCTTCATTATGGCCTCCAGCAATTGCTCAATCGCCGGGTCGCCGGAACGCTTGGCACACATATCGTCGATCAACTCCAATTCGAAATGAATACCACGAATGCGCTTACGCTTTACTTTTTGACAAGAAGACGTCTATTTCCTTCTATTTGTTCAAAAAACTTTCACATTCAATTCAATAAAGATACGCTCCACTTGTTTGCTTCCTCACTGCGATAGTGCGTCGATGCGGTTTATCCCCGCCGAATTCATGCGTATCAGTTCAGCCGCGGTTCTTCCGCCGTGCGTTGGAGCATGGGCGCGTTCGAGTACACTTTTGCTAGATATTGGTATCCATCATATACTCTCAGTGGAAGCAATCCATGTGAGTGTAGGAGGATGTTGAATGAAGAGACAAGAGGTTTTCGAATTAACGGAGAAAGAGATTTTCCCAATTCAAGAAATCGACTACATTGAACTTTATACAGGGAACGCAAAGCAAGCGATGCACTATTTCGTAAAAGGGTATGGATTCCGCCCTATTGCCTACTCTGGACTGGAAACCGGAAACCGGGAGCAAGTATCGTATGTAATCGAGCAGAATAAAATTCGGTTCGTACTCTCCGGCGCTCTCTCTGACGACCATCCAATTGCCGAGTTCGTCAAATTGCACGGGGACGGGGTCAAAGATGTTGCATTGCGGGTTAGTAATGTTGAAAAGGCTTACAAGGATGCGGTCTCACGCGGCGGAATTCCCATTATGGAGCCGGTCGAATATTCGGATGAGCACGGCAAGGTCAAAAAAGCGATTATAGGCACATATGGAGATACGATTCATACGCTGATCGAGCGGGATAATTACGAAGGATTGTTCCTTCCTGGCTATCAATCCATCGAAGATACCCTTCCACATCAATCGTCCGGACTGATCGGCATCGATCATGTCGTCGGCAACGTGGAACAAATGGAAGAATGGGTAGCTTACTATGAAAATGTGATGGGCTTCAAGCAAATGATTCATTTCGATGACAAGGACATCAGCACGGAATATTCGGCCTTGATGTCTAAAGTGATGCATAATGGCGGCAGAATTAAATTCCCGATCAACGAGCCAGCGACTGCCAAGCGCAAATCGCAGATTCAGGAGTATCTGGAATATTACAAAGGAGCGGGTGTACAGCATCTAGCCCTGCTGACGAACGATATTGTCTCTACGGTTACGGCGCTTCGCGAGAACGGGGTCGAGTTCCTGAACACGCCCGATTCCTACTATGAAATGCTGACGGAACGGGTTGGAAGCATCGACGAAGATATTGCCAAGCTTCAGGAATTGAAAATTTTGGTGGATCGCGATGATGAAGGCTATTTGCTGCAAATCTTCACGAAGCCACTTGTCGATAGACCGACGTTGTTTTTCGAGATTATTCAACGCAAAGGAGCTATTGGCTTCGGCGAAGGCAATTTCAAGGCCTTGTTCGAATCGATCGAACGGGAGCAGGAGCGCCGCGGCAACTTGTAGCCCAGCGCCGCAGGAAGGAGTAGAAGCCGCATGAATATTACACCGCATGATCTGCATTGGAGAGACGCTTATAAGCTGATGATAGGCTCCATCCTGCCGCGACCGATTGCTTTTGTGTCCACGATCGATTCGAACGGTATGGCGAACCTGGCGCCGTTCAGTTTTTTCACAGCAATCTGCGCGGATCCGCTTATGATCTGCTTCGCCCCGATGCGCCGAGGGACGGACGGATGCAAGAAGGACACGCTCGTCAATATTGAAGCAACCGGCGAATTCGTGGTCAACATTGTTGGGGAACAGATTGTCGAGCCGATGAATGAGACAGCTGCTGAATTCGATCCTGAGGTGGATGAATTTCAAGTCACGGGCTTGACCCCGATCCCTAGCGAGCTCATTCGCCCCTACCGGGTTCAGGAAAGTGCCATTCACATGGAGTGCGTTCTCCATGATATCCTGCATTTCGGCGATCAGCCGGGCGCTGGCAGCCTTGTTATCGGCAAGGTCGTAATGATGCATATCAGCGACGAGCTGTATGCCGATGGTAAAATCGACATGGAGAAGCTGCTTCCGATTGGACGCATGGCCGGCCAAGTTTACACCCGTGCCGCTTCTGACACCTTCATATTGGAAAGAAAAAAGTAGTGGTATACGGAAAGCGGGAGGTTCTATGAAGTTCGTGACATTTGACACTGGAACCGGCTCGCCGCGTTCCGGTTGGCTGCGGGAAGGCTGCGTCGTCGATATGCATGAGGTCAGTGCAGGGCGGCTGCCGAGCGAATTGCTGGAATTTGTGCGCCGCCATGAGGATTATATGGAGGAGGCCGAGCGAATCGACAGCCGCCTTGGCTCAGATGCGAAGGCGATGCACTCGCTTAAGGGCATCTATCCGGCATCCGATGTCTCCTTGCTCGCGCCGCTTCCGAAGCCGCCGAGTGTCCGCGATTTCTACGCCTTCGAAGCACATGTGATCGGGGCGAGGCGGAGACGGGGACTTGATATCATGCCGGAATGGTACCAGTTCCCGGTGTTTTATTTTAGCAACCATCAGGCCATTGTAGGCCCGAACGCGCTTATCCGCAAACCGACCGCCACCTCCGCTCTGGATTACGAGCTGGAGGTGGCCTGCGTCATCGGCAAGGAAGGACGCGATATTACTGCCGAAGAGGCTGATTCCTATATATTCGGCTATTGTATCATGAACGACTGGAGTGCGCGCGATATCCAACGGGAGGAAGTGAAGGTTGGCCTAGGTCCGGCCAAGGGCAAGGATTTTGCCACCTCGCTCGGACCCTATCTAGTCACCAAGGACGAGCTCGAACGGTATCGTACAGGCGAGCGCCATGACTTGGAGATGACGGCTCGCGTTAATGGTGCCGAGTTGTCACGAGGTAATATGCGCGACCTCCACTATACGTTCGGGAACATGCTATCGCGGGCATCGTCAGACGTCACATTGTATCCTGGGGATATTATTGGATCGGGTACGGTCGGAACCGGCTGCCTTCTCGAACTGGGGCCGGAGGTTCACCGCTGGCTGGAGCCCGGCGATGTCGTCGAATTAGAGGTCACGGGACTTGGCTTGCTGCGTAATACCATCGGTTAGGCGAAGAAGCCGCTCAACCGGTATTGAATTGGAAAGAGGAGGATTCGTGTTATGGCCTATTACCGCCGCATGGGAGACATCCCTGGAAAGAGGCATACGATGTTCCGCAAGCCGGACGGCACCCTGTACCGTGAGCAAGTGATGGGAACGAAAGGGTTCTCCGGCATTCAGTCGATCTTGTATCACCATTATCCGCCGACGGCTATCAGCAAGGCGGAAGTGCATGCCGCCTTCGATATTGAGTTCGAAGAGCAGGGAGCGCTTCGCCACCGACATCTATTGACTGGCGATTGCATGGATGCGGACGACGCCGTCGCTGGCAGACGCTATATGCTTGGCAATGAGGATCTGCTTATCGCGACTGCGAATGTCAATCAGCCGATGGATTATTTCTACCGGAACGGGGACGGGGATGAACTGTTGTTCGTACATGAAGGAGAGGGTGCCGTGGAGACGATGTTCGGCACGCTCCATTACCGTCCAGGGGATTATATCAACATACCGATCGGCACGATCTATCGCGTCATACCGGAGCTGGGGGGCGGACGTACAAAGCTCCTGGTCGTGGAAACGAACAGTTGGATTACAACGCCGAAGCGCTATCGCAACCCGCATGGCCAGCTTTTGGAGCATAGTCCGTTCTGCGAACGGGATTTCCGCGGGCCGGATAAGCTGGAGACTTACGCTCAGCTTGGTGAATTCGAAGTAAAAACGAAGTCTAGAGGATATATCCATCTGCATATATTCAACCATCATCCTTTTGATGTTGTAGGCTGGGATGGGTATTTGTACCCGTGGATTTTCAATATTGCCGATTTCGAGCCAATAACGGGCCGCATTCATATGCCGCCGCCGATTCACCAGACCTTCGAGGGGAATAACTTTGTCATTTGCTCCTTCGTGCCTCGATTATACGATTATCATCCCGATGGAATTCCTGCCCCCTATTTCCACAGCAATGTAGACAGCGACGAGGTGCTCTATTATGTCAGGGGCAACTTCATGAGCCGCAAGGGAGTGAAGGAAGGCTCCATTACCTTGCATCCATCAGGCATCCCGCACGGACCGCATCCTGGCAAGATCGAAGACAGCATCGGCAAAAAGGAAACGACAGAGCTTGCGGTCATGATCGACACGTTCCGTCCGCTGCGCGTTGTCAAGCAAGCGCTGTCCTACGAGGATAGTCAATACATGTACAGCTGGTGCGCGGGTTCGCCGGAAGCGTCGCGAACCGTGTAGGTGTGAGCATGAGGTGTAAGATACGCTGATGAAAGGAGCGCATGGCATGAAGGATAGGAAAGTCGTGCATTCCGCCGCTGAGGCGATAAAGGGAATTCAGGACGGCGCTACCTTGATCGTGGGTGGATTCGGCCTATGCGGGATCCCCGAGCTGGCTATTGCGGCGCTGAGAGACAGCGGTGTAAAAAATCTGACCGTTGTGAGCAACAATTGTGGCGTGGATGATTGGGGGCTCGGTCTCCTGCTCGCGAACCGCCAGATTAAGAAGATGATCTCCTCATATGTTGGGGAGAACAAAATATTCGAACGCCAGCTTCTGAACGGTGAGCTGGAGGTTGAGCTCGTTCCGCAGGGCACACTGGCTGAGCGCATTCGCGCGGGCGGAGCCGGTATCCCGGCCTTCTATACGGCTACCGGCGTCGGCACGCCGATAGCGGAAGGCAAGGAGCTTAAAGAGTTCAACGGCCGAACATACCTGATGGAAGAGGCGATTGTCGGCGATTTTGCGTTCGTGAAGGCGTGGAAGGGGGATACGCTCGGAAATCTGATCTACCGGAAGACAGCCCAGAATTTCAATCCACTGGCAGCAGCAGCAGGGAAAATTACAATTGCCGAGGTGGAGGAGCTGGTCGAGCCGGGACAATTGGATCCGAATCATATTCATACGCCCGGTATCTATGTGCAGCGGGTACTTCACGGAACCGGATATGAAAAGCGGGTGGAACGGCGCGTTGTCCAGTCGGCGACGCAGCAAGGAACGGAGGGATTCGCATGAGTGATGCACGTCAAGCCATCGTGCGGCGAGCAGTGCTGGAGATTGCGGATGGGATGACAGTCAATCTCGGCATCGGCATGCCGACCCTCATTGCAGGCATCATTCCGCCAGAGTTCGATGTGATGCTCCATTCGGAGAACGGCCTGCTCGGCATCGGGCCATACCCATTGGAGGGGAGCGAGGATCCGGATCTGATTAACGCAGGCAAGGAGACGGTAAGCGCTGTGGAAGGGGCGTCCTACTTCGACAGTGCCGAATCGTTCGCCATGATCCGCGGTGGTCATATCGATCTTGCCATTCTGGGCGGGATGGAAGTATCGGAGCAGGGTGATCTGGCGAATTGGATGATTCCTGGCAAAATGATTAAAGGCATGGGAGGCGCCATGGATCTAGTGAACGGTGCCCGGCGCATCGTCGTCATAATGGAGCATGTGAATAAGCATGGTGAATCTAAAATCAAGCGCGAGTGCAGTTTGCCGCTGACGGGAAAACGAGTCGTCGACAGGTTAATTACCGACTTGGCCGTATTTGATTTTACCGAAGAAGGCATGGTCTTGATCGAGACACAGCAAGGAGCTGACGTAGAAGAGATTCGTCACAAAACCGAGGCGACGTTCCGAATAAGCCCAGCATTGAACGCGGCGAACGCAACGCCTCGGGCATCGGAGTAAAGGGCTAAGGAGGAGCGTGTATGCAAGTGTCTGTCAAGATCCCGACAAGAAAAGAAATCGAGCCGCTCGGCGTGTACGTGCCGGGAAAACCGATTGAAGAGGTAAAAAGGGAGTTCGGCCTTACGGATATCATCAAGCTCGCATCTAATGAAAATCCATACGGCTGTTCGGAATTGGCCGCCCAGGCTATTGTACGCGAAATGGAGAAGTGCGCCTTGTATCCGGAAGGAACCGCTCCCGAATTGGCGGAGAAGCTGTCAGCTCATCTGGGCGTGGAGCCTGAATATTTCATTGTCGGCAATGGTTCCGACGAAATTATCCGTTTACTGACGCGGAGCTATATCGCCGCCGGGGACGAGGCGATAATGGCCGATGTCACATTCCCTCGTTACGATACGAACGTTCGTATTGAGGGCGGCATTCCCATTGCGGTGCCGCTCATCGAGGGCGTTCATGATCTGGACGGCATGTTGAAGGCGATCGGCAGAAGGACGAAGATGATCTTCATATGCAACCCGAACAATCCAACAGGGACAATTGTGAGGCGAAGCGAGCTGCTTGCATTCATCGAACAGGTACCACGACATATTTTGCTGGTCATCGACGAGGCATATTACGAGTATGTGTCCGACCCGGACAACTTACAGACCATACCTCTGCTTGCCAGCTATCCCAATCTGGTCATCTTGCGCACGTTCTCTAAGATTTATGGCTTGGCTGCGCTGCGAGCAGGCTACGGTATGATGCATCCGAGCATCGTGCAGGAGCTGATCAAGGTAAAGGAGCCGTTCAATTCGAATCGAATGGCGCAAGCTGCGGCTCTTGCCTCACTGGACGATACGACGTTCGCCGAAGACTGTGCCCGGCGGAATGAGGCGGAGAGAACCAAGCTGGTTGCGGAATTGAAGCAGTTGGGTCTGTCCTGCTACCCATCGCACGCCAACTTCCTGATGGTGAAGCTGAATTGTTCTGGTGACGACGTATTCCGCTCGTTACTGGAGCGGGGCGTGGTGGTGCGCGCGGGCAGTTTGCTTGGCTATCCGGATACGATTCGTGTATCCATAGGAACGGAGCAGGAAAATCAAGTGTTCATCGAGGCGCTGCGGCATATTCTCGGTCCTTGCGTCAAATCGGTTTGAACCAATCGCGCGCTTCTTTATTGCTGACCTATGTTCGAACGGTTGGTATTGGGATATAACGAGCTATGTTTGCATAGCGATGACTTGAATGATTATCTATTGCACTTAGTAACTATCGATGGTTATCAGTAAATATCAATGTCTATCAGTGACTATCAGTGAAAATCAATGAATATCAATGTCTATCGGTAACTATCGGTGACTAGCAGTCACTATCAGTGACTATCAGTGACTATCAGTGACTAAATAATGCATTGCAGATGGGGGTGGCGATCTGTCTGACGTTGTAATTACAAGCGCTGTGCGAACGCCGATCGGTGCGTTCATGGGCGGATTGAGCGAAGTACCGGCTGTTGAACTGGGAGCGCGGGTTATCGCAGAAGCACTGGGGCGAGCCGGGGTGCAGCCGGGATCGGTGCACGAAGTGATCATGGGCAATGTGCTGCAGGCGGGCAGCGGCCAAGGGCCAGCACGTCTGGCCGCAATGAAGGCAGGGCTTCCCTACGAGGTGCCGGCCGTAACGATTAATAAAATATGCGGCTCGGGTTTGAAGGCGGTCATCATGGCTGCGCAGGCTATCAAGGCAGACGATGCAGATCTCATTGTCGCGGGCGGCATGGAAAATATGTCACTAGCGCCTTATGTATTGGCGCAAGGAAGAACGGGTTACCGGCTTGGGAATGGGGTAATTGAGGACAGCATCCTCAAAGACGGACTTACCTGCTCGATATGTGACATTCATATGGGCAAAACTGCGGAAAATATTGCGGCGAAATATGGCATTGCGAGAGAAGAGCAAGATGCCTTCGCTCTGACGAGTCAAAAGCGGGCTCACGAGGCATGGGAGCGAAGCGAGTTCTCCGCTGAAATCGTGCCGGTGGAGATTCGAACCAAGAAGGGGCTGGCGACGATTGAAGCCGATGAGCATTTCCGTCCTGATGTGACGGCTGCTGCCCTGGCCCGACTCAAGCCTGCATTCCAGCCAGATGGCACGGTAACAGCCGGAAATGCATCCGGCATTAACGATGGGGCGGCAGCGCTAGTGGTCTGCTCTGGGCGTATTGCGAAGCAGCTTGGGCTGTCCGTGCTGGCGCGCGTCCGCGGCTATGCCTGCACCGGCGTGGACCCAGCCTTTATGGGCATGGGCCCTGTATCAGCCGCGCGGGCGGCGGTAAAGAAGGCGGGCATGTCGCTTGCTGATATTGACCTGGCGGAAATAAATGAAGCTTTTGCTGCCCAATCGATTGCCGTCATCGGTGAGCTTGGTATCGATCCAGCGATCGTCAATGTGAACGGCGGCGCCATTGCACTCGGGCATCCGATTGGCGCCAGCGGCGCGCGTATCCTCGTGACGCTGTTGCATGCCATGAAGCGCAGGCAAGCAGCCACTGGGCTCGCCACCTTGTGTGTCGGCGGCGGCCACGGCGTCGCTGTCATCGTCGAGCAAGTGTAACCTATCCAATACGAAGCACCTCCGACCTCCGATTCCAATGAGTCGGAGGTGTTGTCGTCTGATAGAGCTAAGGAAGTTTAAACATGAATGAAGTCGTGAAGGGTCTAAGATGATATGGCTTTATCCTGTATCTGATGATATGGACAAAATGGATCCATCGTGGTCAAGTTTAAATGTGAAATATTGTATAATGATAAAAGACAGTATATTTCAAACAGTATATTTCAAATAGAAAAAAGGAGGAGAAGCATGAAGCAAACCCCATCAGTTGAAGCTTTGTTTAAACCTTTCTCGATTGGCCCACTAACGCTGAGCAATCGCATTGTCATGGCGCCTATGACGCGCATGTTCTCTCCAGATGGTATCCCAGGG
>Ga0209025_1004290_pt1 | contig 12503 bp, 14 predicted proteins | sample AraplaMF_Col_mLB_FD_184256 | JGI IMG/M metagenome (GOLD analysis project Ga0209025, IMG submission 184256) | Arabidopsis root microbial communities from the University of North Carolina, USA - plate scrape MF_Col_mLB (SPAdes) (version 2) | ecosystem: Host-associated > Plants > Roots > Endosphere... | reverse complement strand
AGAAATGATTACTACTATGGGAGGACTGAGCATAAAACCAGATATTTCCCTTGATGAATGTACTCTTGAGAGTAAAGATCTTTTAATTTTACCAGGAGGGACTACTTGGAGTGAAGAAATTCATCAACCGATCTTGGAAAGAATTGGCCAAGCTTTAAAGCTTGGTACTATTGTTGCTGCAATTTGTGGTGCAACTGAGGGCCTCGCGAATATGGGATACTTAGATACTAGAAAGCATACAAGTAATAACTTAGAATATACTAAAATGGCATGTCCTAACTATAAAGGAGAAAAGTTCTATGAGTTGGGATCTGCGGTATCTGATGTGAATTTAGTTACTGCATCAGGAATAGCTCCTCTGGAATTTGCAATGGAGGTACTGAAAAAAATAGATGTATTTACACCAGATACATTACATTCATGGTATAACCTAAATAAGACTCATAAACCTGAATACTTCTTCCAGTTAATGAATTCAATAAATAAATAAAGTAACTGAAAAGCTCAATTTCTCTATTTTGATTTGTAGAGAAGTTGGGCTTTTTAATTTAGAATTTCCTTATCTTTGTAAATCCGCATTTTCCTGACGCTACCTATTTATCAACTTATCCGTAAATATCAAGAGAAATTATTTCTTGATTCGATTCGTCAACTACTAGCACAATTTCATTTGCAAATGTACAAAATGAGCGGAGTGTAATGGAATCCTTTAATGACTCTTTTAAAAACCAACCTGTTGGTACTAAAGAAATGCAACCCTCTTTTTGAAAGAATGAATGTTTGAGGAAATATGCTATTTCTTGAGTTTCTTTTAAGAACATCGGATCAATGCAATCGAATAGTACAAATATTTTAATGTTTCTTCTACCGACAATTCTATTAAAAGAACAACTTCGGTATAAATCAGGCACTACGGGATATATACAGTTAGTTAGAAGTGCTTTTAAAGTTTGTTTTGATTCTTTCTTTAAACCTATCATGAAAATTTCATGGAATTCATTATTAATAAAAACTTGTTTCACATCTTTATAATGAGGGATTAATTCATTTTTAACTATACTTAAAGTAATGTCATTTGTAATGGGAAAGGACGTATAAACGTCCTCTTCAAGTATGACATCCATGCAACTGAAAAGTTGGCAAATTGGACTGAGAGAAGTATTTGAAGATACAGGAGATGCCTTTTCTATATAAAAATCTTCATTTATATATAGTAGGTGCTGGATATTTTTGTTCTTCGATTTCAATTAACCAATCATACATAATTATCTTTCCTTCCATCATAGTTTTCGTATCGGACTATATAGTGCAATAAAAACTTCAAGTAGCTTCGTGAAAGCAGCTAAAGCAAATACAAGTACTGGATTATAGGCTGAAATAATACCTCCTACTAATGCCCCGAGTGGCATAGCTAATCGTGTAAGTACACGCGAAAATCCTAAAACTCTTCCTTGCATATGTGATGGAACGGTTTCCTGGCGAACTGTGGCTACAATTATATTCCATGCAATATTGCAAGTCATTGCAATACCAAAAGCAATGCCAGGAGCAAACCAATATGTACTCCAAAGCGCGAAAGTTAAGCCAATTGCTCCAGCGAATAGGAGTAAAGGAATTAGAAGGCCGCGCTGCAATCTCTTTTCTAAAGGAACTGCAATCAAGCTTCCTAAAATCCCACCTATGCCAATTAATGAATAATTTAAGCCACTTTGTTCCGGGGTAAGTTGCAATGTGGATACTAAATAATACATGAATACACCTAAAACCGCACTTGCTCCAAAGTTTCCTATCATAGCTTGAAAAGATAAATCTAGATTTAAGCGATCATTTTTTAGCCATTTAAACCCATTAAATAAATCAGATAGAACATTTTGAAGTGTATTTTTATCATTATTTTGGCTGTTTACAGTTTTAATTGATGGTAATAACATCACAGCAACTAATGTTGCAATAAATGAAAGAACATTAATCCAAAGTACTTGAAAGCCGCCAATAAAAGATATGAAAATCCCAGCTATCATTGGACCAAACAAACTAGCCAATTGATTGATCATTTGATAGAAAGAATTAGCCTTCGTTAATGATGCTCCTGCGATGTGTGGAATGACTGTAACAGTTGTTACATCAAAAAGCATAGACATAACTGCTAAGGTAAAAGTAATTACGTATAAATGCCAGATTTCTAATAGATGTAATGTATGTAGAATGGGAACAAGACTTACTAAAATAATATTGGTAATATCCGCTATCCAAAGTAACCTTTTTCGATCGTATCGATCAATTATTACACCAACTAATGGGCCAAATAAAACAATTGGCAATACATTAATAGCAAATAAAGAACTCATAATTACAGCTGAACCGGTTAATTGATAGGCAATCCAAGGAAGTGCAAAAGTATACAGTGAATCCCCGATTCGTGAAATGAGTAAACCAAAAATAAAAATCTTGTACTCTTTCGAAAAAGTTGTCTTTACGGTAAGCTTGCGTTCTAGTATAAATTTCACAACTGTTTGAACCCCCTTTATTATAAAGGAATTTGAAAATCATCCGTCCAATACTTGTTATATATAGAATTCTGTAATTTTTAGATGAATCCTACTTATTAGAGGTATTTTAAAATCTAAAGGAGGAAATAAAAATGAAGGCAGTATTTTTAGATAGAGATGGAACAATTGGAGGGACAGGTAGAGGGATTCCCTCGAATGAATTTACATTATTTGATTTTGCACCTAAAGCAATTCAAAAATTAAATAACTTAGGATTAAAAGTGTTTTTATATACAAATCAAACTAGAATTGGAAGGGGATATTTTACCGAAAAAGAACTGCTTAAAGGATTTCAAATGATGCAACAAATTTTAAAAGATGAAGATGTATATATAGATGGAATGTACTATTGTCCACATAAAATGAATAATAGTTGCGACTGCCAAAAACCGAATATAGGTTTACTTTTGAAAGCAGCGGAAGAACATGGTCTATGCTTAAAAGAATGTTTTCTTATTGGAGATACAGGGAGTACAGATATGATTGCAGCTGAAAGGGCTAATATGAAAAAGATTTTAGTACGAACAGGATGGGGAGAAAGCTCATTAACAAAGTATAGAAATTCGTGGAAAGAAACAGTACCTGATTATATAGCGCAAAACCTACTTGATGCTGTGTGTTGGATTGAAGATAATTTAAATACATAATAAAATTATAGTAAACTATTTATTCAAAGGTCGTTAGGAGGGAAAATGTTGATACAAATAGATAAGAATGTGCGAACAGCTGGTGCGTATGTAGTGTATAAAAATTTATTTGTTTTTCAAGTTGGTCCAACGAGTAAAGGGGATACATTAGGTGTAGTAAGGTTGGGGGGACATAAAGAAGCCGATGAAACAGCAGTAGAAACTGCTAAAAGAGAGGTGAAAGAAGAAGCTGCTATCGATATTACCATTTTGAGTTCGCCAAGTATATATTACAAAGAGAATTGGAGTGCACAATCAAAGAAAATAAAAGTAGAAAATGAAATCAATCCAATATTAATTATTGATAGTCCACATGAAAACTTATCTATTATGTACATGGCACATTCAAAAAATAAACCCAATCCCTCTTCTGAAACGAATGGGTTATTATTACTTTCAGTAAGTGATATTAAGCTAATTTGTAGTAAGGATATAACACTAAACGAGTATATTAAGCAAGGTGGAATCGCTATATTGAAAGAAAAAATGGATAAAGGGTTAATCTTACAACCTTTTCCGCAACTTATGTTTTTAGAAGAAGTTTTAAAAGAGGATCCTGTATTGCTTCAGCAGATTCTCAATTAGCAACAAAAGCCACCTTAATAAGGGGCTTTTGTTTTAAATAATTTAATGGTAAGTGTATCCTCCATCAGGAAACAATACATTGCCTGTAGTAAAACTATTTTGCATTAAATATAGAACGGTATGTGCAATTTCATCATTATGGCCAGGCCTTTTTACAAGAGAAAGGGATTCATAAGATTCATAAGCAGCTAGTCTATTTTCGTTTTGTTCATTCTCTCTTTGAATCGTTCCAGGAGAAACAACATTAACTCTTATAGGAGCTAATTCAACAGCTAAAGCTTTCCCTAAACTTTCAATAGCACCATTACAAGCTCCGTAAGCAGGCGCACCTTTAAGTGGTCTTTGACTAAATGCACCGGACATTAACACGATAGATCCAGAGTTTGAAAGAAAAGGAATTGCATATTTCACGGCATAATATTGTGGCCAAAACTTTCCGATAAAGCTGCTTTCAGCAATATCATCTGTAGTGGTTATAGGTCCAAGTGTGTAAGAGGCTCCCGGTGTGAATAAATGGTCAAAAACCCCAACTGTCTTGAAAAAATGTTTTAATTGCTCTTTATTTTGATTATCCAATACATAAGTTTGCAGACGATTATTATTTAAAACTTCCCGAGTATTATTTAATTTTTCTTCAGATCGTGCGGCAATAATAACATGTGCGCCTTGTTCAATTGCTTGTTGTGCAGTTGCTAATCCAATACCTGAACTCCCGCCAATGATAACAATACGACTATCTTTTAAAGTTGTAATAGACATATTTTAGCCACTCCCTTAATAAAAACTTTAAAATAAAACTGCTATGCTTTTATTATTCGCTAAAAGATAGCAAGTGAAAAGTACGCACTTTATATGTACATAGTCGCATATTTCGTACTAATGACTATTCATGCGGATATGCAATGTAAAAAAAGATTTGTGATGTCAGAGGAGAGGTGTGAAAAATGGATTTACAAGAACCGAAGTTAAAAGGAGTAATAGCAACATTACAAATAATCGGTGGGAAATGGAAACCACTCATTTTGTTTATATTATTAACAGATGGAACAAAACGGTTTGGTGAAATAAAGCGATTAATACCAGATATATCTCAAGGGACGTTAGCAAAGCAATTGCGGGAATTAGAGCAAGATCAACTAATAGAACGCGAAATTTATCAAGAAATACCGCCTAAAGTGGAATATAGTTTATCTGAGCATGGAAAAACAGTAAGTACAGTGTTAGATAGCATGTGTGGTTGGGGAAGAAGACATTTAGATTATATGAGAAATAAATAGACTATAAAATTATTATGTAAACTATTTGTGCACATGGATTATATTTTTCTTATAATTTGTATTTTATAATATATAATAGAAAGTAAGAATATTTTGGTAGTCATCGAATGAAATTAAGGGCCTTTATTTGAAAGGAGTGATGTTTTATGAGCAAACAGAAGAAAACAAAGTATGAGGTAAAAATCATTTGAGTATGCGTATCATGCCTCTATAAACTACGTTCGCTCAAAGCTAGGAGCAGCGTATGATAAATATTACAATAGGAAAAAATCAATACCTAATAACATTAGCTGAGGAACATAATTTTGATTGGTTAAAGGGTGTAGAAGTATTTACTGTTTTTGATCAGCAAGATTCAGGAAATATTAGCTTTGGTATTATTGAGAATGGACAACGCTATTTTTTGAAGTATGCTGGTGCACGCAATTTAGAGTATAAAGGTAATGTAGAGGATGCAATTCAACGATTAATGAAAGCAAAGGAAGTATAGGAACAAATTCAACATCCTTTACTAGTTCCATATATTAATTCGATTCAAATGAAAAATGGATTTTGTTTAAGGTTTCATTGGATTGATGGGGAATGCATGCACAATCATTGGGACTTTACACCGTTTGAAAAGCACCATGCACCAAATTCGCCTTTTGTGAAGTTAAGAAAATTATGTGTGTCGAAGAGACTTAATATATTGACACAAATTTTTGAGTTTGCAGCATACGTGGAGTCGCTAGGCTATATTATGGTTGATTTTTATGACGGTAGTATTTTATATAACTTTGAACAATCAAAACTGACGATTTGTGATATTGATTTCTTTCAAAAAACACCTGTATTCAATGAAATTGGTGAGGATTTTTGGGGGACAGCTCGCTTTAAAGCACCGGAGGAATATGAACTGCATGCACAAATTACAAGCGAAACGAATGTGTATGTGTTAGCCGGAATTGCTTTTGCCTTTATCGGCGGGAAAAATGATAAAAGTTATGAAAAATGGGAAAGTACACAAGAATTATATAATATATGTAAAAAAGCGCTACATAAAGAAAAAAGTAAAAGGTACCGTACTGTTCAAGCATTTTATGAAGCTTGGCTTGCATATATAGAATAAATAATTGATGGCTCATTTTTCTTAAGAATCTGTGGAATATATAAGTATCAACAAAGGGGAAAGCATAAAATGAACGAATTAGAGTACAAAAACTTTTATGATAAAGTAGGAAGATTAAATGGATGGGATTTTAGTAAAATAAAATATGAAACTGTAGGAGATTCATGGGACTTTTATGGCGAGGTAAAAGAAAGGTGCAAGCCATCACAGATTTTGCTTGATGTTGGTACAGGCGGAGGAGAAAATGTACTTAACATAGCGTCTTCGGCTAAATTATTAATTGGAATAGATAGTTCTAACGGAATGATTGAAACAGCACATTCTAACTTGAAAAAATCTGGTGTACAAAATGTTGAGTTTCTTCAAATGGATTCTGAAGCTTTAGCATTTCCACATGTGCATTTTGATATAGCTTCAAGTTGTCATGCGCCATTTGCAGCGACTGAATTATCAAAAGTAATGAAAAAGGATGCTTTTTTCTTAACGCAACAAGTTAGTGAACATGATAAATTAAACTTGAAAGAAGCATTTGGTAGAGGACAATGCTTAGGTGAAAGAGATGGAACTTTAAAAGAAAAGTATATGAGGGAACTTAGTAGTGCAGGATTTGAACTCGTGCAAGTACGTGAATATAATGTTACTGATTATTACAGTACGCCTGAAGATCTTATTTTCTTATTAAAACATACGCCTATTATTCCTAATTTTGGAGAAGAGGAAGAGGATTTTACTATTTTACAAAAGTTCATTGACGCAAATAGTTTTGAAAAAGGAATTCGCACAAATTCAAAAAGGTTTATGATTATTGCTGTTAAATTATAATATATTATAAAGTAAAAGCTGCTTTTCTTTAAGAAAAGCAGCTTTTTGTGCGGGAAAGAAGTTTATACAAAATGGTCTCCATTTAATATAATATTAATTCGTGCTTCAGTAACAGAAAATTGGGATGGATATAGAGGTAAGGCAGCGAGTATTTTTATACAGAGAACAAGTACGACAGTAAAATTAATCCTAGATTCTAAGCATTTTTATTGGGATTATCCAGAAGTAATAGTAGTAGAAATAAGGTAACATTGGCAAAGTCAACCTTTTTGAATTATATGTAATAAAGAAATAATGTATAGAGTAAGTAAGTTGCTTAGAGTGCTATTTTTTAGCAGGTGTATTTCCCATCGCGATAGAAATTCTATTCCAACTATTAATTTGATTAATAATCAAGATAAGGTCAATATATTGTTTTTCATCATAATGTTCGCATACTCGTTTATATAGGGAATCAGGAACTCTTTTAGTAGGAATTAGTGTAATATGCTCCGCTAGTTCAATAGCGAGTTTTTCTTCAGCTGTATAAAAAGTACATTCATCCCAAGTACTTAAGCAATAAATTCTTTGTTCAGTCTCTCCCATTTTTCGTGCATCAGATGTATGTAAATCTAAGCAGTAAGCACAGCCATTGATCTGAGAAACTCTAATTTTAATAAGTTCTCTAATCGTGCGATTAATCGTAGATTGCTTTGTGTACTTTTCCATGTCCATCATAATTTTCATAGCATCAGGTGCAGCTTCATAGTAGGAAATTCTTTGAGTCACAATACAACACTCCTTTTAGTTTAAGATATATGGTATTAGCCGGAAATGTTAACTTAACGGTTCTAATACAAAAGTATTAGTTTGTTAATTAAAGTTTCAATCTCCAGGTGGATTTTTCCTGTTAGTTTTTGAAATACAATACTAATAGATATAATGAATTTGGAGGTTAATTATAATGATTACACATATATCAGATATAAAACTACAAACGGTTTCCGTAGAAGGGGTAAAACAAGTTTATAAGGACATATTATCTTTTCCAATAAAAAAAGAAACAGCATCATTTATTCAATTTGAAGTCACACCGTATACAACAATTAGTTTTCAAGAAGTATACGAACCAATTGCACCTGCGCATTTCGCTTTTGAGATTCCATATTCAAAATTTCATGAAACAGCAAGATGGCTAAAGGATTCTGGATTACTCATTGTGAAATGGCAAAATGGAAATGTAATTGGTGAAGAGAATGATCTATTCAATGTATACTTTAAAGACGGAGATGGAAATCTACTCGAAATTATCGCACATAGTTATGTTAAAGAAGATGTATTAGTACCGCATTCCCCTTTAAACATTTTATATGTAAGGGAAATCGGACTTCCGGTTAAAAGTGTACCTGTATTTACAGGGTGGCTAAAATCAAATCTTAATATGAAAACGATGGAAGATGGGGATATTTTCAACTTTGTTATAGGTGGCACTGCATATATTGTTGCGACTTGGTGGCAGCGACCTTGGATTCCAATTGCGATGAAAGCTTTACCACCGAAAGTACATGTTTCTTTCGGAACACCAGATCTCGCATTTTTACAGCAAATCCAAATTAACTTTAAGAAAAATAGTGTACCATTTCAAAGTAAACATAATGAAGTATCATTTATTGAGCAGGGATATGCATTTTCAATTGTGCATACACCAAATTTTCCTTCCGATATTCTTAGTAAATTAAACTTACCACTTTCTATTTAAGGATAGAAAGTGGTAAGTTTTTTATATTTTCGTAGAGAAGGGTTTCCCCATAACTACACTGAATTTATATAGGAGTATAAGGTGTCAGCTTAATTTACAATAAGGAGAGAAATGAATTGAATCTAGAAAATCCGATAGCAAAAGGGAATACAGCGGAAATTTTTCTCTATGATACTAAGGTTGTAAAATTATTTAAAGAATACCTCCCAGATACAGAGTCTATGAATGAAGCAAAAAAACAAAAATACGCTTATTCATGTGGGCTATCAGTTCCAAATGTATTTGAAGTGACAAAGATACAAAATAGACAGGCAATTATTATGGAATACGTAAAAGGGAAAAGTATCGGTGATCTCCTACTTAATAATCTAAATGAAGCCGAGCAGTACATAAATATTTGTGTTAATGAACAAATAAAGATTCATTCTATTTGTGTGAACACAGATGAAATAGAATCAATGAGAGAAAGGTTAGAGCGACAAATTAAATCTGTTCATAAATTAGATGAAAAACAAAAGGAAAATATATTGAACAAGTTACATTCAATCAAATTTGAACCTAGATTATGTCATGGGGATTTCCATCCGTTTAATCTAATTTTGAATAATAAGAACGTGAATATTATAGATTGGGTTGATGCTAGTTCAGGTGATATTCGTGCAGATGTATTTCGTACATATTTATTGTATACGCAGTCTCATATAGAATTAGCAGAAATGTATTTGCAAATATATTGCAGTAATACCGATCTAACAAGAGATGAAATTTTTCAATGGGCTCCTATTATTATTACAGCTAGATTTGCTGAGAAAGTATCTCCGCAAAATGAAGTGTATTTGAACAGACTTTTGAATCAGTATTTATAAGTTATAAAAAAGGTTGTCTAGTAGATAATTAATAAATGCTGTTGTTTAAATACAAGGAAACTTAGTTTAACAACAGCACTCTTAAATATTGATATAGGTATACTTATTTTCGATTTTCATCCTATAAAGATTCATTATCCGTACTTGTTCCTCAGTTAATTCTTCTTTATCCCAATACATATGCATTAAGCTATATTCAAAAATCTCCTTTAATTTTATAAACATAGGCAACTTGTCTATCATCTCTTTAGGTAGTTCATTTTCTTCTTGATACCCTGCAAATAGTGCTTTTGTAATAGAATGCTCATAGTCAACGATATTCCCATTTCCAGCAAATGAATATTCAATCGCACTATAAATAGGAACTGCTAAATCGAATAGGTAAAAATGTTTTTCACAGTCTTGAAAATCAATCATTGTTATGTTTGAATTGTTTTCAACTAAAATGTTTTCTAACCATAAATCACCGTGAATTAAGCCGTAATTCGAAGTGGATTTTTCTAACCCCTTTATAGAAGTTAAAACGTCAGAGGCAATTTCTCTTATAGTAGTTTCGTCTTTAGGGATATACTTAAGAAAATTATATTCTTCATTTTCATACCAATCGTTTATATGTTTAACCGGTTTAGTCTTTTCAAAGCTTTTAGAAATACGATGTAATTTTCCAATTTGTTTACCAAGATTTCTAAATATATTAGAATTCCATTCGCACCTTGGTAAATGTATACCTGGAGCAGCTTTATATAATACGGCAAAAATCTCCTTGTCTAATGTTAACTTTTCTAATAAATTCCCATTAAGAGAATGTATTATTGGAGGAACTGCTAAATCATTTTCATATAAAAAGTTCGTGTATGTAACTTCTTCTAACTGTTCTTCATATGTTTTGTAGTTTGTAATTCTAATGAAGTATGTACCTTGTTGTGCGTGACATTGATACATTTCATTCGTTATAGATTTAATGTTAATAAAATTTAATGGATAGCGTTCATTTATTAATTTGAGTAGTTCTTTTTCTAGCTTGTTCATTGTAACGTCCTTTCCAAACTTTAATTTTTCACTTGAGAACGAAAAGATTCTTCATTTACAACATTCGTGCTTTATTTTTGATTTCCTTTAAAATAAAGCATGAAGTAATGAATGGCTCATGTTATAAAACACAAGAAATATCAAAAGAAAGTAATGAACATCTTTTATAATGCTTAATAAGGGGGGAAGTAAATGAATGAACATATACAGAAGATGATTGATTGGATTGAGAGCAATTTAAAAGAAGAATTTTCATTAAATGAATTATCTCGTTATATGGGTTATTCTCCGTATTACTGTTCTTTTAGATTTCACCAAGTAACAGGCATTAGTATTAGACGCTATATTCTTTTGAGAAGATTGTATTTATCTACGGAGGATTTGACGAATAATAGAAAGATAATACATATTGCATTGGATTACGATTATTCTTCGCAAGAGGCTTATAGTAGAGCTTTTAAGAATGTTTTTGGAATGAATCCAAGAGAATTCCAACTTAACAAAATGCCTGTTCAGTCATTTATTAAACTAAAAATAGAAGGGGAGTTTAAAATGAATGTTTCTAGAAAATTAGAGGTTGAGCAGTTACGAAATGCGAAAAGAGAGCTGTTTGATAAAGATGTACTAAACATATTAAATGGTCAAATGATGTATGAAGACTTTAAAAATGAAAAGCTAATGGGTGATTCTGAATATGCACCATTTAATGAGGCAATGTGTGTGAACCAGGCTACTACACAAGTTTTTAATGAAGAGTTTATTAAAACAAGAGCAGAAGGTCATAACAGTTCAGTAGAAAGTTATACAAAAAAGGTCATAGATCCGTTAAAAAATCTTTTTACGAAAAAGTATAAATACATTGTTTTATGGTTTGGTGAAGATATGTTTTGCCAAATGAATCTACTTACTATACTTTCTTACCTTGAACGGTCTTCTTATGAAGGGAAAGTATACTTAAATAGTTTCAGAGAGGATGAATTTAAAGTAAATCAAATTGAACTTGAATTGGGAAATTACTCTTCTATATACAATGAAGTATTAGTAAACCATAAAAAGACTTCTCATAAGGTACCACCTGTAATGTATCAGGCTATAGACTTATATTTAGAAATGCTAAAAGAAGATAATATCGTAATGAAATTCATCTTTAAAAATCAAGATTTATCAAATCAAGAATTATTAATAAAGTTGTTTCAACTTTTTCCAACAATCGGATACGGTGACTCTCAATACATAGAACTGATAAATAAAATAAAGAAGGAAGCTGAACCTAAAATATAGGAACAGCTTCCTTCTTACAATTGTTCAAGTAACGCTAATTCGCCCTCTATAAATAACATTAGTTCTTTAATTGTTTCGCCAGAAAAATCAAAACGAATTCCAGCTGCTTCATATACTTCCGTTAAAGATTTAGAGCTACCTAATGATAAAGCTTTTTTATAATTTTCTATTGTTTGTTTAGGATTTTCTTTATATTGTTTATACATTTGCAACGCACCAAGTTGTGCGATAGCATATTCGATGTAATAGAATGGGATTTCGAATATGTGCAGTACAGGTAACCAGCCAGTTGCGATCCAATTTTCATAACCTTCGATATTTACGACGTTTGATTGGTAAGTGTTATGTAATTCTAAATATTTTTCGTTTCTTTCCTTAGCAGTATGATTAGGATTTTCATACATCCAATGCTGGAATTGATCAACGATAAGCATTGGTGGTAAATACTTAACAATATCTTTAAAGAAATCTAATTTTGCTTTTATAAATTCTTCTCTATTCTCATAAAATGTATCCCAATATTCCATCGAAAATAATTCCATTGTCATGCTAGCGAGTTCTG
>Ga0209025_1004287_pt1 | contig 12512 bp, 13 predicted proteins | sample AraplaMF_Col_mLB_FD_184256 | JGI IMG/M metagenome (GOLD analysis project Ga0209025, IMG submission 184256) | Arabidopsis root microbial communities from the University of North Carolina, USA - plate scrape MF_Col_mLB (SPAdes) (version 2) | ecosystem: Host-associated > Plants > Roots > Endosphere... | reverse complement strand
TTGTGAACCAACTTAAGTATTTTATTTCTCAATTTACATTATTTAGCATAATAATTGTTATTGGTTTTTTCTCTGACAAATATATCAGCAAACCCTTTACTTATATAGACTTAATAGCAATAGGAGCACTTGCTATTAGCGTTATCCTTATTGTCAATCTAAATAGTAAGTTACATAATTCTTTACTTCCTATTCGTATGTTATATAAAATGTTGTTTTCTATAATAGCTGTCATTTTAGCGACTATATTTATTGGTCTTGTCACAGGGGAAATTATATTATAAATAAATCCCGATATTTTCATCTGAGTTTTCTGCAACGAATAAAATTTCATATTATAAGCAAACTAATCAAGACGCCGTGAAAGGGTCGTTTACGACTACGATTCAACGAATAGAAGAAGACCATCTCTTTTAACTGGGAAGAGGTGGTCTTTTTCAGATTTTAGATTGCATAAGTTATTCATTCTTAGTTACCATAATACGGCTTATAGGAATAAATAAAAAAGAGAAGAAAAACGCTTCTCTTTTCTAATGGAATTCTTCTGATATGAGAACTCATAAAAAACGTAATGTTTTCAATGTGCTAATGCATTATAAATTGAATAATCTACTTCTCCTGAAATGTTCTTTATCCTCTTTTCACATAGTACCATAACCATCAAATTCTCCTTAGAAGGTGGAGGATTTTTACTGGACGCATGTATATCAAATTCAGTTGAAGTTCTAAATCCGAAACGTCGATAGTATCGATAATCTCCTTCCACAATAATTCCCTTATAGTCCATTTCAATAGCTAATCTAATACCCTCTTGTATCATATACGCACCAACACCTTGTTGCTGTTTATCGATGGCTACTGAAACAGGTGATAACATCAATATTTCATCTTCGTACTTAGCACTGATTGGTAGTTTTGAAAGGATAAGGTGTCCTATAATTTCTCCACCTTCCTCAACAACCAAATCAAGCTGAGGAATATAATATTGTTTTTCTCGAATCTCTTTTACTAAAGCTTTTTCAACTATTCCGTCTGAGTAACTGGTGTTTTTGAATATCTCATATACAAAACTTTCAGTAAATTTATGTTCTTCTTTTTTTGCTACTCTTAGTTTCATCCATCCACCTCTAACATACAGGTATACTATCATTCCATAGTGTTCTTAGATATCCTTCTTCATCATTTATGCTTAGTTAATCTTCTCCATACTGTGTTTTCTATATTCACGTAAAAAAACATTACCTTTTAAAGAACTTTGAAGTAACGTATGAAAATTTTTTATATTTCTTTGAATCTACCTTAACTTCTTCTAACGATTAATCAAATATGTCATTAATAATGAGACTATTATATGACCCTACGATATTTCCAATAAATCAATTCTGTATCTCTATAGTCAATTTGGAATCCCAATTTCGTTAATACTTTTTTAGAAGCGATATTGTCAGGATCACATCTAGCACGAATACATTTAACTGAATCTTGACTTGAGGCCCACTCTAATAATTTTTGGGCGGCTTCAAAACAATAACCTTTGCGGCAGTGGCTTTTATTAGTAGCAAAACCGATTTCAATCATACCATTTGGATCTGGGTCTCCAAAAAATCCAATGCCTCCAACTGTTTCATTGTGGTTCTTCGACACAATAATCCATGAGTCAAATCCTTTAGTACCATTGTTTTTAAGAAGGAGCTCTCGAAAGTAAGGTAAAGCTTCAAAAAAATCATGGCCGGGCCATTCGCCGTTGGTTTTGTATCCTAAAGCTTCGATTGCTTGTGTATTACGTTGGGCTGCCGCCTCGATTAGATTAAGATCAACGGTTTTCAGTATTAGTCGATTAGTTTCAAGTTTCATATCTAGTTCACCTTTCTTATTAAATAATCTTTATTAAATAAATTAAATGACTTTAATATTCAATAATATTGTTTTAGAGACCATACATGGTAGGTGTAATTTTTTATCAGGTGATTAATCATATCCGGTCTTTATTTTCCGTAATTAACCATATTAATAATAAATGCTTATTTCTGTTTATATTTTTTAATTCCTTCTTCAAATATTTTGGCTTGTTAGTTGATGAAAGAAATATTATAACGTACAAGTAGTTAGTTATCATAATGTGGATTACAGAAAATATAAAACCTGAAATTCCCTGTTCCATAATGGAAGTGATTTCAGGTTCCGTTAAAATTTATTGATTTTGAAAAAGATAGAGACCAAATCCTAAAGTATCTCTACCCCATGTAAGGTAAGTACGTTTCCATGACCTAATTTTATTTAACATACTGTTACAATCAGGGTCGTTCGGGTTTTCATAACAATATTTTTCCATAGACATAGCATATAGTCCTTCATATTCATCCCAATCATCGTCACTTGCAACAACTGACCAAATCGGCACGAGCCCCATACTTTCTCCCATAAAAACATTCTCATGGTGTTCTTTTAATTCTGACTCATCTGCTCCACCAAGTGCTTCTAAATATGCCTGACTAGGTTTCTTCTTCCAGTATCCTTCTCCTACTAGAATAAAGCCGCCCTTTTTAACATTTCTTTTAAGAGATTGTAACGTTAATTCCAGACTACCCAAAGCATGAGTAGAACCAACACAAATTCCTACATCAAAATGATTGACGTATTCACTTACCACTTGTTTGGCATCTTTTACAATGTACGTAATTTTTTCTTCAGGGATTCTTTTTTGGGCCTGTTGCTTTGCCTCTAAAATAGAACCTTCATATAACTCTACGGCTGTTGCTTCAATACCATATTTTTTAACTAAACGTATTAACAGTTCACACTTCCCAGCCCCGATATCTAACACTTTTGCAGGAGGTTCTAACTGAAGAAAATCTATAATTCTATTGATTTTAGTTTCACTTATCGGGTTACTAAATAAATGTTTACTGTGGGCAATTGATGAGAATTTATTTCTGTCCATTGGTTGAACTCCCCTTTGTCCTTTTTAGATACTCTTTTTCTCATTAAATTAGTTAAGATAGAAACACTCATAGTCCCAGCCCCTTTCAGAATAAACACCTATATTTACATGTAACAATAATTAATTTTATTTTCCATTTATTTCACTACTCTAGATACCTCGTTAAGTTTATTGCTACTGATAATTAATTCCTTAAAAATTGGAGAAACCCTTCCTCACTGGAACATAATTAAATGGGCAAGGTGGACAACGTATAGCTAGTTAACGTAACAGGTATTATCGGAAATAAACCAGATATTCATTCGATAAGCCTTAGAAGATTATGATAATATGTATATCGTAAACTAAAAGGAGGTTAATAACGGATAATTTGTACATAATTTCCATAATCATGATCGCTATCTTAATCATACTGTCATATATAATTGGCAGAAAGAACTCTACCCTAAAATATGAAGTACCTCTAATAGTAGGAATACTGAGTGTTATTGTTTTTATAGTAAGTTTCTTTATCGGAGGATGGACTGGTATGGGAGTAGGAGCAATTAGTTTTACTGCTTTCATCTCATCACTTCTCTCCCTAATAATCATATCTGTAGTGGAAGCTTTAAAAGGAAAAGGCAATAAGAATATTCACCAATAAAGCATGTATATAATATACAAATTCAGTTAACATATTCACCATTATCGAAACAAAAAAATACTGATACTTTAGGAGGAAGATTTATATGGCAGAAAGACAAGTTGGAACAGTTAAGTGGTTCAATGATGAGAAAGGATTTGGCTTTATTACACCAGAAAGTGGACCTGATCTTTTTGTCCATTTTACAGCTATTGAACGGACTAAAGGGACTGAAGGGGTTGTTATTAAAAGCTTAAAAGAAGGGCAAAAGGTTACTTTTGTAGTAGTGAATGGCCAAAGAGGTATGCAAGCAGAAATGGTACGGGTCCTAGAATAATATCCTAAGGGAATTATTACACAGTAAAAAATGAGGTAAAAAATGTATATCACATGCAAAATTAGTTCACATAATCAAAATTATAGGAAGAACCAACCATAAATAGCCCCATTAGATATCTAGTGGGGCAAAGCGTTTGAAGTACACGAATAAAACATGTTATTATTTGTATTCAAAGACAAATTCTCTAATGAGCTACCAATTGCAACCACTAGGTAGCTTTTCTATTTATCAAAATTAAAGAAAAAACGAAAAAGTCTTTCTCAGATGAGAAAGACTTTTCCTAGTCCGAATGAATGTACTTGGTTAAGGTTAACATTCCATCTTATTATACTACTTTTTTAGATGTTCTTCATCTTGAAAAACACTACATTTATTTAAGTTCTCATAATGCCAATCATCAGCAAGACAGTAAATAAAACATGGTTAAAATTTTCATTCTAAACTAATTAGTGATTTGAGGGATTAAAATGACCATTTTAAAAGGAACAAATGAAAACTTTTTCACCCTTATAAAAGAAGGTATAACATTAGCTTATTTTTCAAACCCAGAGAATGAAGAATCTCAAACTACTCGAACAAACTTAGAAGCCTTAGAGAAACATATAAGAAAAGATATTAAGGTAGTAGAAATCAACGGTAAAGAAGAAAAGAATGTAGTTAAGAAGTTTCCTGTTGACGTGTTCCCAACGCTCATTCTTTTTAAAAACGGAAAAATAGTAAAATACAAAATTGGAGGGCAACCTAAATCACAATTGACTCAGTTTATGAGTCCTTTCATTTAGTAACATAATGAGCCTTATAGGAAATAATCAATTTAAAAAAGCCTCTTTTATCTAGAAAGAGGCTTCTTTTGATTCTGTACTATAAAACTCCTAACATCCTTAATTGATAAACCTAAATCTTTAGCTTCTTTCATAAGAAATATCCATTGGACTTCATTTGGTGATAACCTTTTCTCATTCGACACTGATATGATATCCCCCAACTTATTTTTATAAATAAGATCTCTAGCAGTTACTATCATATGTTTGATCAAATCTTAAAACTAATACTTCTCTATAAAGTCGAAAATCCCTGTAGTTATAAGTGGAAATATGGGTTATTTTGTATTTCTTAAGGATAATGTTTAATGATTTGAGCAAACTACTCAAGAAGTTGTAAGGCTTCAATCCTTTGGCTAAATAAATGTAGCAGAAAAAACCTACCTCCTTTGACTGGAAAGAGATAGGTTTTTCTGTTTTTTAAGATGACTACGATATACAACATTATCTAGATTAATGAATTAAGAATTTCGCACCAAACCCCTTACCTGTAATATTAGCTGCCTTAAACTCTTCTTCACTAAGGCTATTAAGAATGATTACATTCTCAGGGTACAGCTTGCCCAACAACGCCCAGAGTATTAGATAATTGCCCCTTGCAGAAATAAGATGATTACCAGACTCGTTCGTTATTAAACCCGGAGTTTCCAAAATACCCCATACGTGATGCTCTTTGAAATCTGCTGGTTTCTCAGAATGTGCTCCTGAAACTGACTTAGAATTCGTCGCTGGCCGATACATAAATCGCTGGCCTCTAAATATCTGACCAAGATCAACCACAAAGTCATTGGAACCAAGTTGGATATGGTATTTAAGAACAGCACTTTGTTGATTACCAGTTGTTAGAATTTGCGCTTTATAGACGTTCTCAAGCTCCTGGTTTAAAACATCTAATTCAGAGGCAACTTGTCCGTCACCTGCATTGCTGCGAGGTGCAGAAAGGTAGTCTGGAAATTCATAGTTGAAAGTGATAGGAATGGAAACATCAAAATTATCATCCACAATTGTCCACACTGGGTGCCAGTAGAGAAGGTATCTAGGCGCCGTTGCTGGAAGAGCTCCCAAACTTGCAGGAAGTATGGTACCCAGGTGATACTGAAATCCATATCCTACTGTTGTCAGCTCAGAACTTAATACGCTTTGAGCGAATTTAACTAGTGCCTTATGAGACATTCTCTTTCCCAATAATTTATATAAAAATTCACTGTGTGCTTGCTCCATAAATCTTAATCCCTTGACACTATTTCTTTCATCGATTTTAATGGGTATCTCTTCCCAATTCTCGAACGGAATGAGTGCGTCTCTTAAAAGCACTAGCTGATGCAGGTATTCATTAAACAATTGCATGACAGTTGGACTACCTGCTGATCCCAAAAGTAAATTGGCTACCTTAGGCGTCCATGGATGATTATCACAGTGGCTTCTAAAGTTCAAATTGTTAAGAACTGCCTCACCATACTCTTTTAATGCTAGCTGCTGTGAGTTGAATTCACTTGCCCAACGTGTTAGAGTTTCACCTATACTTTTTGCTTGTTTAGTAAGTTCTATTCCGGACGTATCATTAAGAGAAAGCTGGCCAAGAGGCAAAACTGATTCTCGCCCGGAGATTGCTAAATTAGCCTCAAGATTGTCTAACATCGCTTTCGAATCTGCTGCTTCTCCAAGTTGAACCATTATGGCTTCCAAAAGAATGTTCAATTCACGGACAATATCTTTAGCTCGGTACACTCCACTTGGAAGATCCCAATCGAAACTTCCATTTTCCTCATGTGATTTTATCGATTTTTCAGCAAATTGACCGACAAGAGGATTGATATCAAACTGTGTTCCCCATTCGATACTTCGATTTGCCAGAGTTAACTGATATTTTGACATATTACTCAAACCTCACTTTCTCTTTTTCAATCCCAGATGAAAATCCTCCCGAATTGCCATAATAAATTCAAATTATTATAAAAATTTAATATTTGGAATTTGGTTGTATGTTTTCATTCGTATTTTGAAAAAATCCGAAGTTTGTATCAGACCCTTTTTTATTAACTTATTTGAATTAAAATTTTACTTACTACCATTAAAAAAGCTCCAAAAGTTCATAAATAAGAGAACTTTTAGAGCCTTTGGTAGTCCAATTGACTAGTGATTTATATTTCAACCTTCAATATTTTTCTTAGTACTAAGCAATTAAAAAGATAGTAATACTTTTGTTCCTATAAGTCAAGTGGTTCTGGTGAAAAAACCTATTCTTAGAAACATAGAGCACCCGTTTTCTTTAAATTGCTAAATTATAAAGCTAATCCAAATATCGACTCGCCAATAATCGTTTGTTGGCTTAAGGTGACATCGTACACGTTCATCTAATTTGGGGCCAGATTGATGTACCCCGTGCATAATCGTTATGTGAGCCATAAATAATTCTCATTCTTCCATCATTTTCACCAAATCGTGGAAACTAAGGCTGTAACTGTAGCTGTCTTATGAGGCACATATAACTTAATTATATAAAACAATTTCAGGATTTAAATTACAAAATTTGTATTATTCGTTTTAATAAAATAGCAGCTATGTTAGTATGATTCTAAATCACAATGTTTTGTGTAATACAAAATTCATAACAACTGTAAGTAAACAAAAACGCTTTAACTATAATAGTTAAAGCGTTTTTGTATTATATTTTTTATTGTAATTGTATGCTTTTACGGGCGGTGTATTAAGGAAAATGAATTTACGTTAATTTTATAGATTAGAAAAACCATACTTAATAATAATGACACAATTCAATTTTTCCCATTAATTCCCTCGATATGATACAAATATTATAAAATATAAAAAGACTGATAATTTAGGAGGAAGATTATATGGGAAGACAAAATGGAACAATTAAGTGGTACAATTTTAATAAAGGATATGGTTTTATTACAACAGAAGATGAAACTGAGATTTTTGTTTCTTATCGCTCTATTGAAGGAAATGGTTATGCAGACCTGAGAGAAGGTCAAAAGGTTTCTTTTGACGTAGAAACAGGTCAAAAGGGTCTAGAAGCAGTACGTGTACGGGTCCTAGACTAATATCCTAAAATCATCTGTTATTTAAAAGGCAACAGGTTATTCCGTTGCCTTATTTGTGCTTTATAAAGCTGTTTTGACCATTAGTCTAAAATAGGTCGCATACTATTATAAAAGGAACGTTTTAAATTAAAGGAGGAAATGGAATGGCAATGTAAGAAGAATTTGCGTTAAGAGATGAAACAATAAAAACTATAAAAAAGGTGAAGGATCGCTCTCATCAAGAGGAGCTGAAGTTGTCAGGCATCACAGAGCGTAATATTTTTCCTATGCAATTATTAGATAAACAATCAATACAAAAATGATCACAAACAGACAGTTCGTAAAATAAACGTTCGTATTTGTGTACCTTTACGAACAAACTCCAATTTCATTTGGCGAACGCTTATTGATGTTCGTTTATGTATAGAAATATTATACGAACGCCTTTAATCTAACATACGACATTTACGAACGGTTTTCAGGATAAAACGAACATTTATTATGGTTTATGAAAAATTACAGATTCAATAAATAAAAAGTAAAACCTTAATAATATGATAAATAATCTAATATTTACTCAAATAACAACAGAACTTATATAAAGTTATTTTCTATAAACAGAGTCGATCATCATATTTATTTTTAAAGTTATATGTATATGAATCTACAAATCTGGCCGGACTAATAACGTATTCCCCCTATTCGATAAATTTGAAAATCCTTAGCTTTGAAAGCAAAGGACTTTTTTTGTTTCCTATAGAGTCATTGAGATTTTTAGTTTGATTTTTTAAATAAGTAGTTCTACATAACAATACCATTATTAAATAATAAATACATTTAATGAAACCCCTATCATTATTCTATGAGTAATGATAGGGTGAAGGTAGGAATTTCATTATTTGGCTTCTTTGCCTTCTAAAGTCTCCTTATAATAGAAAGGAGCTTGTTAATCCATGACTTTACTTGAAATTAAAGAAACACTTAAAACTTTACTCTACTATGAAGACAGTAACATAACTCATACTATCCCTCGATTTGTAGAGTTTTCTTATTGTAAAGTATCTAAGGCTTTTCAAATTAATACGATTCTTACTAAAAACACTTCCACTTATTTTGACGTTGACACTGCTGCAGAAGCATTATACGCAATAATATACTCCATCAACAAGCAACACGTACAATAGTAATAGTACCTTCTTTAATCTGTATCATAAATCAATTTTTTATTTACCTATTATAAATAGCTTTTAGTCTATCCTTTATATATTCTATACGGATAGGAAATATAAAAAAAAAAAGAGGTGATATTATGATTTCAGAGGAAAGTGGTGTAGCAAAATTTTCTTTTCTAGAAAAAGCATTAGATTTTACCAGAGCCGGTGTAATAGTTACGGATGCCTCACTTTTAGATAATCCAATTGTCTATGCAAATAAAGGTTTTGCTGACATAACAGGATATAAAATGGAGGAAATTATAGGGCATAATTGTCGTTTTCTTCAAGGGAAAGAAACTAATCCAGCTACTATAAAGGATATTAAAAGAGGGATTTCAAACCAGACGTCCATCAACGTACAAATCTTGAATTATACAAAAGACAACAGGCCGTTTTGGAACGAATTATTTATAGACCCCATGTGGATGAACGAAAAGTTATATTTTGTTGGCGTACAGAAAGATATTACAGAGAAAGTAAAACTAGGGAATTTAATTAACGATTTTCATGAGCAAATCACTCAACTCTCTACCCCTATCGTTCCTATTAAAGACGGAATATCGGTGTTACCTATTATTGGGGTATTAAGTGAACAGAGATATGACGCTTTAATGGAGCAAGTGTCAATGTATATATCTGAAGCTAAAGATGATTATTTCATTGTCGATTTTTCTGGCTTACTTGAAATAGATACATTCGTAGTAAATTGTATCTATAATTTAAATAACTTGATTTCTCTTACAGGTACAACGGTTATTATTACAGGGATCAACCCTTCACTTGCAAGAAAGATGGGTGACCTTCAAGTTACCTTTAACAATCTAAACACATTTAATACGGTTAAATCGGCCCTGCTTTTTCTTCAAGGTAAATAAAACGAACAGTGAGCATTAAATAACTTTTCATATTTTAAGCAAACTACTTAAGACACCCTGAGAGATCTAAACAATGAGTAAGGTACGTGTAAGACAAGAATATTATATACAACGTAGTTAACATAATTACTTTTATCAGTAATAGTAATATGTATAAACTCACTCACAGGTATCAATAAAGTGTGATATAATGTAAAAGCACTCTAACTTATAAAAGTTAGAGTGCTTTTTTTATTTAAATAAGAATAAATGTTAGGTGTTTTATCTCTTTATATAAATAAAACGAAAGGAGATAGATGATATGCAGCTTAAAAAAAATGAGTATTTACAGCCTATAAAAGAAAGTATTATTAAACGTAGGAAAGAACTTGTTGAAAGAAAAAGACAAGATTTTACCAATATTCATAGAACTGGCACAGACTTGACAGCATTTCGCAGCAACCTTCTGACAGTTTATGCTGACTCGATCGATTTAGACAAAGATAGTGCTGCTGAAGTGATCTCCGAATGGGGCCAAGACGTTTCTAACTTATTAGTGGATCTCGAACTGCCATTAGAAGTAGCCTTAAACGAAATTAGCTTTTATAGGTATACGATTGGAGAAATTATTAGGGAAGAAGCAGATGATAAAAATTTCTCTCTTAACGCTTTCTATGAGATTATTTCGCATTTTAACATGATTGTAGACCATTCTGCACAATGGTTGAGTAAATCTTACATCCAAGATTATACGAATAAAATTAAACATGCCCAATATGCTATTGATGAGCTTTCCGTACCTATTGTTCGTATGACTGAAGAAATTGGCATCCTCCCTCTAGTAGGAGATCTAGATACAAAAAGAGCACAAATTTTGATGGAAAATGCATTAACAAAAGGTAGTGAGTATCATTTAAAATTGCTCATTATTGACTTGTCAGCTGTCCCTATTATTGACACCATGGTCGCGGACCAGGTTTTTAAAGTCATCGCAGCTTTGAGACTAATAGGAATCAACGTTGTTCTTAGTGGTATCCGTCCAGAAATAGCTCAAACTATGGTCAATTTAGGAATAGAAATGAATAGTATTAAAACGTTCTCTAGTCTGCATCAAGCTGTGACATATACAAACTCTCTTATTGAATCAGCAGGATAGAGTAACTTATTATATATAACGGTCACTATAAAAAAGTTTGTAAAATTACCCCGCCTCTTTACATTTAGCGTAAAAAGTATAAGATCTGAATACGCATTTAATCATTAAATTCCCAGCCAATTCTCTTTGTGAATCACGCAATAAATCAATACTTATAACTAAATTATAATTATGCAGCCTTTTATACATATGCTGTAACTTGTCTGAAATGTCCCTGTTATAAAAATATGTTAGGATTTATTGATCAGCATATTCTATAAAATATTTCAGAAAAAATCTACCTCAATCCATCCAATGGTTGTAAAATGAGGTAGATTTTTTGTTCGTTTATTGGGAAAGTAATACACCTTTTCAAAATCGAATAGAAATAATATAATTGTTTAATTTTATCTTGCTCAATTCACTAAAAAATCCACTATTTACTCCATACAAAGAACACTAATATAATTAAGGGGTACAAAGAGAAAGGATGATTTTTTGAAAAATAAAATAAATCAGTTGTTTAAAGATCAAAAGAATGTTCATGTACTGTATTCCTATAATAAAATGGAAAATTACATTAACCAAGTTGTAGATTACATAAAAGACGGTATTTACGCTGGAGACTACATTATTCTTATTGAAAATGACCGTATTTATCCCCTCATAAAAAAACAACTGGACACGCTATTAACAAAAGATCAAATGAAACTGGTACACTGTATAAATAACTTTGATTTTTATTATTCAAGTGGGAGTTATCATCCTCCCTCAATCGAGAGTTACTTTAATAAAATGATACAACCTTATGTAGAAAATAAAATCTCTTTTAGATCATGGGCACATGTAGAGTGGACCACTATGAAAGATCCTTTACATCTAATAGAAGATTTTGAAAAAATAGTGGATGAGGCTGTAAATCAGCTATCGTTTCCGTTAATCTGCGCGTACAAAGGTGAGCGAATGCCAGAATATCTGAAAACGATTTTGTTGGAAACACATCCATATATCCTAGTAGAAGATGATTTCATCGTCTCCGAACAATATCGACCAGCTAAATAATGTAAAATAATAAAAAAAACGCTTAAAAAATTATTTAAGCGTTTTTTTACTTGCTTTCTTACAGGTTAAGAATACATTAACATTTGTGTAATTTAAGTCACTCTAAAAGAGTGATTTTTTAGAAGAATATTAGGTTTTTAAGTCCAAATAATAGGTTAATATTTACTAATAAAGCTATTGAGGGTATAGAAATGGAGGAGAGTAAGTTGCCTAACAGAGAGTATCCATACTAATTTATAAAGTTAGGTAAGTTATATTATGTAAATGAATCATGTAGAAAAATCGCCCTCTTTGTCGTCAGTAAGAGTAAATGGTTAAACTAATTATTTTCAATAAATACTTTACTATTTACTTAAGTCGGGTAGGCAGGCACTCTCACGAGCGCCCGCCCCCCTAAGAACCGCACGTGACAGATTTCCCGTCATACGGCTCAAGCCTTCTTTTTATCCGAACAACTTATTTAATACATGGTACATGTA
>Ga0209025_1004281_pt1 | contig 12522 bp, 10 predicted proteins | sample AraplaMF_Col_mLB_FD_184256 | JGI IMG/M metagenome (GOLD analysis project Ga0209025, IMG submission 184256) | Arabidopsis root microbial communities from the University of North Carolina, USA - plate scrape MF_Col_mLB (SPAdes) (version 2) | ecosystem: Host-associated > Plants > Roots > Endosphere... | reverse complement strand
CAGGCCGCGCAGGGCGAGCTGGGCAGCGCGCTGAGCCGCCTCATGGTGGTCAGCGAGCGCTACCCCGACCTGAAAGCCAACCAGGGCTTTCGCGACCTGCGCGTGCAGCTTGAAGGCACCGAGAACCGCATCACCGTGGCGCGCAACCGCTACATCCAGGCGGTGCAGGAGTACAACGTGCTCACGCGCAGCTTCCCCAGCAACCTGACAGCCATGGTGTTCAGCTACCAGGTCAAACCGAACTTCACGGTACAGAACGAGGCGCAGATTTCCACGCCGCCGGTGGTGGACTTCAACAAGAAGTAGGACGGGGCGGACCTGGCCGTGCAACGCTCCATGCTACTCGTTCGCGATGCTGGTCGGCTGATGCTGGCGCTGTTCCCCGGCCTGCTGCTGGCGGCCTGGTTGCCGCTGACGGCTTGGGCGCAGGGGGGCGTGCAGCCCGTGCCGACACTGACGGCGCATGTCATGGACAGCACCGGCACGCTGAATTCCACGCAGCGCGAGGCGCTCGAAGCCAAGCTCACCGCGTTTGAACAAAGCCGCGGCGCACAGGTGGTGATGCTGATGGTGCCCACCACGCAGCCGGAAGACATCGCCGCCTATGCGCAGCGCGTGGGCGATACCTGGAAGATAGGCCGCAAAGGCGTAGGCGACGGCCTCCTGCTGGTGGTGGCCAAGAACGACCGCAAGGTGCGCATAGAAACCACCAAGGCGCTCGAAGGCGCGATCCCCGACCTGACGGCGCGCCAGGTCATAGACACGGCCATCACGCCGCGTTTCAAGCAGGGTGACTTCGCAGGCGGCCTGGATGCGGCGGCCGACCAGCTCATCGCGCTGATCAGCGGCGAAAACCTGCCCGCGCCCAAACGCAGCGGCAGCAGGGGTGGCAACAACGATGGTTTTGAATGGACGGATCTTGCCGTCTTTCTGTTTTTTGCCGTACCGATTGCCGGGCGCATAGCGTCCGGCATTTTGGGGCGCAAGTTCGGCTCGCTGGCCACCGGTGGTGTTGTCGGCGTGCTGGCCTGGATCTTCACCAGCAGCCTTATCGTGGCCGGACTCGCCGTCCTGGTGGGCACGGTGTTCGCGCTGGTCGCCAGCCTGGGCTCGCTGGGCAGCGGGCGCCGATCTTCAGGCGGCTGGACCAGCGGGGGCTTCAGCACCGGCGGTGGCGGCTGGAGCAGCGGTAGCAGCAGCGACGGCGGCGGTTTCAGCAGCGGCGGTGGTGGCGACTTTGGCGGCGGTGGCGCCTCGGGAGACTGGTAGGCATCATGCTCAACAAAATCAACACCATCCTCAAGCACCTCTGGCTGGACGCCTCTGACACGAGGCGGGCGATTCCACCCGACATGCTGCAACGGCTCGCGCGACGCGTGACGGCCAGCGAGCAGCGTCACAGCGGCGAGATTCGCATCTGCGTGGAGGCTTCACTGCCTTTGAGTTATTTGCGGCGGCTGGGCAAACACAACTCCATCGCCGCGCTCACGCGCCAGCGTGCGCTCACGATGTTCGGCAAGCTGCGTGTGTGGGATACGGAGCACAACAACGGCGTGCTGATTTATGTGCTGCTAGCCGAGCGTGCGATAGAGATCGTTGCCGACCGCGGCGTGGCACGGCATGTGGGCCCCGATCAATGGCAGGCCATGGTGGGGCGCATGGCGGCGGCCTTTCGCGAGGAGCGCTACGAAGACGGGCTGACGCAGGCGCTGGAAGAAAGCTCGGCGGTGCTCATGGAGCACTTTGCGGTGAAGGCCTCACCGGACGGCGCAAGGGCCGATGCTAATGAGCTGCCCGACACGCCGCTGCTGCAGTAAGCCCTTGAACTGATGCTGATGTGTGGGTAAACGGATCAGGTCGACAGCAAAACGCCCAGGACAAAAAGCCCCGTCAGCACCACCAGCACACGGTGCACCCATGTCTTGAGCGTCCGTCGTCCCTTGCGGTGCGGTGAGAGTTCGTCGTCCCACGTCAGACTGTCCAGCGCGCTGTTCATAGTCTCACCTCGTCAGTTCCGGTTGAAATCCTCGATATGACGATACGGCAGCGGCGCATTCGCTGCTTGTGATTTAGCGTTTCCAGTTGTTATGTGCGGCGTTTGCGCCACATTTGCGTCACAGTGTTGCCCGGTGAACGCCGTCCACTTGCCTTGATATTGTCTTGATGAGTGCTTTTTAAATCACCGGATGCCGGCTTCAATACGAAAGACCTAGCCGCCGCCAGCCCAGTTCAGGCATCCGGTTCCGGCAATTGCCAGACCCGGTTGTCACCAACGGGGTAGCGGCTTCGGCCGGGCTGCCGTGCAACGCTCCAGCCGCCGGTAAATTCACCAAAGGCCGGCAGCACCAGCAAGCCCGCTTCCCTATAGAAACACGGCAGGCGCAGGCTGTCGCGGCCGGCGCCATGCAGGTTGAGCGCGGGATGCAGGTGGCCTGCGATCACGCCCAGTGTTTCATGCGGCTGCGGGTGATGGCAAGCGGCAAACGGGCCCAGGGCAAACGGTTCATCCACCACGCGTATGCCCAGCGAGTCCGGCGGATCACCGGCGCGGTTGTCGTGGTTGCCGCGCACCAGCACGCAATCCAATGCGGAAAAGCTTTCGCGCCAGGCAGCCAGGCCTTGCAATACCGAAGGCGTGCGGGCCTGGGCGGCATGCAGCAAGTCACCGAGGAAGACCAGTTGCGCCGGCTGGTAATGCAACAACAGCCTGCTCAAGCGCGCCAGGTTTTCACGCGTGGTACCCGCAGGCACGGGCTGGCCCAGGGCGCGGTAGGTGGCGGCCTTCCCGAGGTGAACGTCGGCGACAAACATCGCGCGGCCGGTGGGCCACCACAGCGCGCGCTCAGGCAACAGCCAGACGATGTCGCCCGCGTAGCTCACAGGCAAGGGTGAGCCGGAGGGTGTGCGGTCTGCTTCCGTCATCACAGCAATGGTAGCGGCCTGGAGGGCTTGCGTTCACGGCGTGGGCGGCCACTGCCCTTGCCATTGGCATTGCCCGACGCGTGCTCCTGCCCAAAGGCAAGCGTGCCCTTGACCTGCTCGACGCTGCCGACCGCAACGGAGCCGCCGGCAGCTTTCTCCAGCAATGCCACCATGCGCGCGATGCGGTCGGCCAGGTTTTCATTGCTGAGTTTTTCGCGGAACAGCTCCACCATGAGGGGAAACGAAAAAGGCGTGGGGCGCTCCAGCGTTTGCAGCACCAGCTGCTGCGTGTTCATGCGCGCCAGGCTGGCGCGCAAGCGGCCGATTTCAAGCTCCTGCGCGAGCAGTTCCCGCTCGGCCTGCACGAGCAGGCGATTAGCGGGGTCGTATTTTCGGAACACTTCCCAGAACAGCGAAGACGAGGCCTGCAGCTGCTTGTTGCTGCGCTTTTCACCGGGGTAGCCCTGGAAGATCAGGCCAGAGACGCGCGCGATCTCGCGGAAGCGGCGCTGGGCGAGTTCACTCGCGTTGAGGCTCTGCAGCACCTCGTGCAACAGCGTTTCATCAGGGCCGGCTTTCAGCACTTGCGGCAGTAGCACGGCCCAATCAACCTCGGTCGCGCTGAGCAATTCGACGCCGTAATCGTTGACCGCGATGGAGAAGGTGCGCGGCGCATGCTGGGCGACGCGCCAGGCAATCAGGTTGGCCAGGCCCAGATGCACATGGCGGCCCGCGAAGGGATAGAGGAAAAGATGCGAGCCTTCGCGCGTCTTCAGCAGCTCGGCCAGCAGCGTCTGCGGTGTGGGCAGGGCCGACCATTGTTGCTGGATATCAAGCAGCGGCCGCACGCATTGCAACTCCGGCGTGTCGTAATGCCCTTCCCCTGCCAGCGCAAGCTGCTGCACCACCGCATCAGCGAGAGTGGTCGACAGCGGCATGCGCCCGCCGTTCCAGCGCGGCACGGCCGGCCGCTTGCCGTTGGCGCGCCGCACCCAGGCTGTCATGTCGTGGATGCGCACCAGCTCCAGCAACCGTCCACCAAAAAGAAAGCAGTCGCCGGGCTTAAGGCGCGCGGCAAAACTTTCCTCAACGCTGCCTATGCGGCCGCCGCCCAGGTATTGCACCGACATGCTGGCATCGCTGACGATGGTGCCGATGTTCATGCGGTGGCGGCGCGCGAGGCGCACATCGGGCACGCGCCAAACGCCTTCCTCGTCGGGCACGGCGCGCCGATAGTCGGGGTAGGCCGACAGCGAGGGGCCGCCCTGGCGCACAAAGGACAGGCACCACTCCCAGTTCTCGCGCGACAGGCCTGCATAGGCCGCGGTGCCGCGCACTTCCTCATACAGCGCATCGGGCACAAACCCGCCCCCCAACGCCACGGTGACCAGGTGCTGCACCAGCACGTCCAGCGGCTGGTCGGGCGAGGAGCGCGCCTCAATATGGCCGGCAGCAATGGCGGCGCGCGCGGCGGCGCCTTCCACGATTTCAATGCTGTGCGTGGGCACCAGCGTGATGCGTGAGGGCCGCCCCGGTGCGTGGCCGGAGCGCCCGGCGCGCTGCAGCAGCCGCGCCGCGCCTTTGGGTGAGCCTATTTGCAGCACGCGCTCCACGGGCAGGAAGTCCACGCCCAGGTCCAGGCTGGAAGTGCAGACCACGGCGCGCAGTTCGCCCTTCTTAAGGCCGGCTTCCACCCATTCGCGGACTTCGCGGTCCAGCGAGCCGTGGTGCAGCGCGATCAGCCCGGCCCATTCGGGTTTCGCGTCCAGCAGGGCCTGGTACCAGATCTCCGACTGCGAGCGCGTGTTGGTGAAGACCAGTGTAGTGCTGCTTCCTGCGATCTCTTCAATGACTTGCGGCAGCATGGTCAGGCCCAGGTGGCCGCCCCAGGGGAAACGCTCGGCGCGGCCGGGCAGCAGCGAGTCGATGACCAGCTTCTTGGGCACCTGGCCTTGCACCAGCGTTCCGCCGCCGTGGCCCAGCAACGTTTGCATGGCTTCGACCAGATTTCCCAGCGTTGCGGACATCCCCCACACACAGAGTGAGGGGTTCCAAAGGCGCAATCTGGCTAAAGCAAGCTGCACCTGCACACCGCGTTTGTTTCCGAGCAGTTCATGCCACTCATCAACGACCACCATGCGCAGACTGCCAAGCACTGCCCGGGCGTCGGCGCGCGCAAGCAACAGTGAGAGGCTCTCGGGTGTGGTGACCAGCACGGTGGGCAGGCGCTGGTTTTGCGCGCTGCGCTCGGCCGCCGCGGTATCGCCGCTGCGGGCGCCGGCGCTCCAGGCGGCGCCCGCATGTTCAGCCTGGAGCACCTCCAGCGGCTGCTGCAGCGCGCGCAGAGTGTCCGCGGCGAGCGCACGCATGGGTGTAATCCACAGAACAGTCAGTGCCGTTGCCGGTACGATCCTGCCCGCTACTTTGGGCGCGCGCGGCGCGGGCGCTTTGGCCATGAAGGCCATGAGCGCGCCTAACCACACCGCATAGGTCTTGCCCGCCCCGGTGGTCGCGTGCAGCAGGCCGGACTGGCCCTGGGCGATGGCCTTCCAGACCTCACGCTGGAACTTGAACGGTTTCCAGCCGCGTGCGTCAAACCAGGCGGCCAGTGCTTTTTTGACTGCGGTGTTCTGGCTCATGAGGGCAGCAACGCGGCCAGCGTCTCCAGGGTGTCGGCCTCTTCAACGGACTTGTCTTCGCGCCAACGCAGCATGCGCGGAAAGCGCACGGCGATGCCACTCTTGTGGCGGCTGCTGCGCGCGATGCCTTCAAAGCCGAGCTCGAACACCAGCGTGGGCTTGACACTGCGCACCGGCCCGAAACTTTCGACGGTGGTCTTGCGGATCACCGCGTCGACGCGGCCCATTTCTTCGTCGGTCAGGCCCGAGTAGGCCTTGGCAAAGGGGACGAGCTTGCGTTCGGGTATGCCTGGCGTCGCATCCCACACGGCAAAGGTGTAGTCGCTGTAGAGGCTGGCGCGGCGGCCGTGGCCGCGCTGCGCGTAGATCAGTACTGCGTCGACGCTGAGCGGATCTATCTTCCACTTCCACCAAGTGCCTACGTCCTTGGTGCGGCCCACACCGTAGGCAGCCTGGCGCTGCTTGAGCATCATGCCTTCGACGCCCATCTCGCGCGCCGCTTCGCGCTGCCGCGCGAGGTCCTGCCAGCTCTCACCGTTCAGCATGGGGCTGGTGATCAGTTGTGGGTGCTGCAGCTGCGTGACGAGGTCGTCCATCAGCACGCGGCGTTCCGCCTGCGGCATGGCGCGCAGGTCGCGGCCCTGCCATTCGAGCAGGTCGTAGGCCAACAGGACCACCGGGATGTCACGCAGCAACTTGGGGCCCAGCGTCTTGCGGCCTATGCGTTTTTGCAGATCGGCAAAGGGCCTGACCTTGTCTTCGCTCCAGACGGCAATCTCGCCGTCGAGCACTGTGCCATCGGGCAAGGCTTCGCCCATGGCGGCGAGCTCCGGGAAACGCTCAGTCACCAGTTCCTCGCCACGCGACCACAGCCAGACCTGTCCCGCACGCTTGACCAGTTGCGCGCGTATGCCGTCCCACTTCCATTCGACAATCCAGTTCGCGGGCGGACCCAGCAGCACATCAAACTGATCGATGTCGACATTGAAGGGATGCGCCAGGAAGAATGGATAAGGCTGGCCGCTGGTTTTCTGGTTCAGCTCGCCGCTGCTTTCGGCGGCGACCAGCGCAGCATAGTCGGCCGCCGCAGGCTGACCGCTGATGTGGGTGTAGCCCATGAGGCGCTGTGCCACGCGCTTGGCGTCGACACCGGCCACGGCCGCCAGTGCCTGTGTGACCTGCAGGCGCGAGACGCCCACACGAAAGCTGCCGGTCATGAGCTTGAAGTAGACCAGGCGCTCTTCCGACGCAAGGCGTTGCCACTGCGCGCGCAATGTGTCGGGCAATGCCGCCGGGTTTGTTTTGCCGAGCGCGCGCAGCGGCAACAGGTGCAGCTCCACCCAGCCGGCCAGGCCCAGTTCGTGCTGCTCGGTGGGTGGCGGTAGCAGCAGCGAAATGGTCTCCGCGAGGTCGCCCACGGCTTCATAGCTTTCATCGAACAGCCACTCCGGCAGGCCCGCGGCGTCCTGCGCAAGCAGGCGCAGCAGCTTGGTGGGCACCAACTGGCGCGGCTTGCCGCCGGCCAGGAAGTAAACAGCCCAAGCGGCATCGGCGGGCGCAGCGTCCTGCAGGTAGCGCTGCAGCGCCGCCTGCTTGGCCAGGCTGGAGGTGGTCGCATCGAGTTCGCGGTACAGCGCCGCGAAGGCTTTCATGCGCCGGCCTCATCAACGTCATCGGCTGGATCTGAGGCCTTTGTTTGCGCGGCGACGTCTGGCGCCGGCTGGTCGGCCACGTCCTCATCGCCATACTCGGTCTTGAAAGCTTCGGCCTGCAGGCCGCTCTCACGCAGCCAGCGCACCAGCACCGCGACGCTGCCGTGCGTGACCATGACGCGGTCGGCACCAGTGCCGGTAATGGCGTTTTGCAGGCCGGGCCAATCAGCATGGTCCGACATGACAAAGCCGCGGTCCACGCCGCGCCTGCGCCGCGTGCCGCGCACCTGCATCCAGCCGCTCGCGAAGGCGTCCGAATAATTGCCGAAGCGCCGCATCCAGGGTGTGCCTTGGGCCGAGGGTGGCGCCAGCACCAGCGCGCGCTTGAGCATCGCCGGCGTGACGTCGGAGTCGGTCACACGCAAGGTGGGCGGCAAGGCAACGCCGGCCGCGCGGTAGACCGCGTTGAGCGGCTCAACCGCACCGTGCACGATGAGCGGGCCTATGCCCGCATCCACGCCGTGCAGGATGCGTTGCGCCTTGCCGAAGGCGTAGCAGAACAGCACGGAAGCGCGGCCTTCGTCCGCATTGCGTTGCCACCAGGCATTGATCTCGGCAAGCAGCACCTGCTGCGCAGGCCAGCGATAGATGGGCAGGCCGAAGGTGGACTCGGTGATGAAGGTGTCGCAGGGCACTGGCTCAAAGGGCGCGCAGGTGCCGTCGGCCTCGGTCTTGTAGTCGCCTGAGGCGACCCACACTTCGCCGCGGTGCTCGACCCTGACCTGGGCCGAGCCGAGCACATGGCCGGCCGGGTGCAGGGAGATTTTGACGCCGTTGCGCTCCAGCGTTTCGCCATAGACCAAGGTCTGCAGCGTGATCTCACCAAGCCGTGTTCGCAAGGTGCCCTCGCTGTCTGTGTGCGCAAGGTAATGGCCGTGGCCGGTGCGCGCATGGTCCGAGTGGGCATGCGTGATCACCGCGTGGGCGACAGGCCGCCAGGGGTCGATGTAAAAATCGCCCGCCGCGCAATACAGGCCCTCAGGCCTTGCCACGATCAGGTCCATGCTTGCGGTCGCTCCAGGGCAGCGGTGGATAAAGCCGGCGCGCCAGGCGGCGCCGGTCAGGCAACCATCCTAGCCCCGCTGGCAGGAGCAGGCTGAACGGCGCTAGATGTTTGTGCTGTCAGCAAGGGCTTACATTGCCTGCCCGCGTTGCCGCGGGCATAAAAAAAGCCCCTGGCTTTCGGCAGGGGCTTTATGCATTCCGGCGGAACCGGAAAGGCTTGTCTTTATTTCTTCTGGCGGTATTTGCGCAAGGCGGCGATCTGCGCGGCCATGACGGCGAGTTCGGACTGGGCCATGGCGATGTCGATGTCGCTCTTGGCGTTCTTCAACGCTTCCTCGGCGGCAGCCTTGGCTTCGCTGGCCTTGGTCTCGTCCAGGTCCTTGCCGCGGATGGCGGTGTCGCTCAATACCGTCACGCAGTTGGGTTGCACCTCGAGCAGGCCGCCGGCCACGAAGACGAACTCTTCCGTGCCGTCGGCTTTTTCAATGCGCACGGCACCCGGCTTGATGCGGGTGATCAGCGGCGTGTGGCGCGGGTAAATGCCCAGCTCGCCAGCCTCGCCGGGCAATGCCACGAACTTGGCTTCGCCCGAGAAGATGGACTCTTCTGCGGATACGACGTCGACGTGAATGGTGCTCATACGTACTCCAATTAAAAAGGGGGATGGAAAGTGGTCAGTTGAGATGAGCCGCTAGGCGGCGCGCGGAAATGTGCAGAAGGCACATTGAGCACGCCAACGACGCGGATCGCTCAAATGGCCGCTTTACGCCACCTTTTTCGCTTTTTCGAAGGCTTCGTCGATCGTGCCGACCATGTAGAAAGCCTGTTCCGGCAGGTGATCGCACTCGCCGGACACAATCATCTTGAAGCCGCGAATCGTTTCAGCCAGGCTAACGTACTTGCCGGGCGAGCCGGTGAACACTTCGGCAACGTGGAAAGGCTGCGACAGGAAACGCTGGATCTTGCGAGCGCGGGCCACGGCCAGCTTGTCTTCAGGAGCCAGTTCGTCCATGCCCAGAATCGCGATGATGTCGCGCAGTTCCTTGTAGCGCTGCAGCGTGCCCTGCACGGCGCGGGCCGTGTTGTAGTGGTCTTCGCCGACGACGTTGGGGTCCAGCTGGCGGCTGGTGGAGTCCAGCGGATCGACCGCGGGGTAGATACCCAGCGAAGCGATGTCACGCGAGAGCACCACGGTGGAGTCCAGGTGGGCAAAGGTGGTGGCGGGCGACGGATCGGTCAAGTCATCGGCAGGGACGTAAACGGCCTGGATGGAGGTGATGGAGCCGACCTTGGTGGAGGTAATACGCTCTTGCAGGCGGCCCATTTCTTCGGCCAGGGTAGGCTGGTAACCCACGGCGGAAGGCATACGGCCCAGCAGCGCGGACACTTCGGTACCGGCCAGCGTGTAGCGGTAGATGTTGTCCACGAAGAACAGCACGTCGCGGCCTTCGTCACGGAAGGATTCGGCGATCGTCAGACCCGTCAGCGCAACGCGCAGGCGGTTTCCTGGGGGCTCGTTCATCTGGCCGTAGACCATGGCCACTTTGGATTCGCCGAGGTTCTCGAGGTTCACGACGCCGGAGTCGGCCATCTCGTGGTAGAAGTCATTGCCTTCGCGGGTACGTTCACCCACCCCGGCGAACACGGACAGGCCCGAGTGCGCCTTGGCGATGTTGTTGATCAGTTCCATCATGTTCACGGTCTTGCCGACGCCGGCGCCGCCGAACAGGCCCACCTTGCCGCCCTTGGCGAAGGGGCAGACCAGGTCAATCACCTTGATGCCGGTTTCCAGCAGTTCCTGCGATGGCGACAGTTCGTCGTACGCGGGAGCTTTGCGGTGGATGGGGGCGGTCAGGGTCTGGTCGACCGGGCCGCGCTCGTCGATGGGCGAACCCAGCACGTCCATGATGCGGCCCAGCGTGGCCTTGCCCACGGGAACCGTGATGTTGGCGCCGGTGTTGTACACGACGTTGCCGCGGCGCAGGCCGTCGGAGGTGCCCAGCGCGATGGTGCGCACGATGCCGTCACCCAGCTGCTGCTGGACTTCCAGCGTCAGCGCGGAGCCTTCCATCTTGAGCGCGTCGTAAATCTTGGGCATCTGGTCGCGCGCGAATTCCACGTCAACCACCGCACCAATACACTGAACAATCTTGCCTTGAGCCTGAGCCATGATTGAATCCTTTTCCGTTTCTTTAAATCTTTAAATCGGGTGTGGCGGCTTAAACCGCTGCAGCACCGGCAACGATTTCCGAAAGTTCTTTCGTGATCGCCGCTTGACGCGTTTTGTTGTAAACCAGCTTGAGTTCGCCAATCACGCTGCCGGCGTTGTCGGTGGCGGCCTTCATGGCCACCATGCGGGCGGACTGCTCGGACGCCATGTTCTCGGCAACCGCCTGGTACACCAGCGCTTCCACGTAGCGAACCAGCAGGTCGTCGATCACGGTCTGCGCATCGGGTTCGTAGATGTAGTCCCAGCCGTGCTGGTCCTTGTCGGCCTGCAGATGCGCGGCCGTCAAAGGCAGCAGCTGCTCGACCACGGGCTCCTGGCGCATGGTGTTGATGAACTTGGTGTAGCACAGGTACACCGCGTTGATCTTGCCTTCGCTGTATGCGTCGAGCAGCACCTTGACGGGGCCAATCAGTTTTTCCAGGTGCGGCTTGTCGCCGAGCTGGGTCGCGTGCGACACCACCTTGGCGCCCACGCGATTGAGAAAACCGAGGCCCTTGTTGCCGATGGCGACTGCCCGCGCGTCATGGCCGGCGGCCTGCACTTCTTTGAGCTTGGCCGTCACGGCGCGCAGCACGTTGGTGTTCATGCCACCGCACAAGCCCTTGTCGGTCGTCACCACGATGAACCCGGTGGCCTTGGCGTCGTTGGACTCCATGAACGCGTGGGTGTACTCGGGGTTGGCCTGACTCAGGTTGGCCGTGATGTTGCGGATCTTGTCGCTGTAAGGACGGGCAGCGCGCATCCGCTCCTGCGCCTTGCGCATCTTGGAGGCGGCCACCATCTCCATGGCCTTGGTGATCTTCTTGGTGTTTTCCACCGATTTGATCTTGCCGCGTATTTCCTTGCCTGCTGCCATATGGATTCCTAAGGGGTTCCTGAGGGTTGCTTAATTACCTGCTTGACGATGAGGTCAGGCGAGATCAGGCAAACGACTTCTTGAACTCGGTCACGGCCGCGTTCAGTTCAGCCTCAGCGTCCTTGTCCATGGCCTTGTTGGCTTCGAGCTTGGCCATCAGGGCTGCGTTCTTGTCCTTGAGGTAGGCGTGCAGGCCGTGTTCGAAAGCCAGGACCTTCTTGACTTCGATGTCGTCCATGAAGCCCTTGTTCACGGCGAACAGCGTGGCGGCCATGTTGGAAATCGACAAAGGCGAGTACTGGGCCTGCTTGAGCAGTTCGGTCACGCGGGCACCGCGGTCCAGCTGCTTGCGGGTGGCTTCGTCCAGGTCGGAAGCGAACTGCGCGAAGGCAGCCAGTTCACGGTACTGGGCCAAGTCGGTACGGATACCGCCGGACAGGTTCTTGATCAGCTTGGTCTGGGCGGCGCCGCCGACGCGGGACACCGAGATACCGGCGTTAATGGCGGGACGAATACCGGCGTTGAACAGGCTGGTTTCCAGGAAGATCTGGCCGTCGGTGATCGAGATCACGTTGGTCGGAACGAACGCGGACACGTCGCCGGCCTGCGTTTCGATGATGGGCAGCGCGGTCAGCGAACCGGTCTTGCCTTTGACCGCACCCTTGGTGAAGTCTTCAACGTACTTCTCGTTCACGCGGGCTGCGCGCTCGAGCAGACGGCTGTGCAGGTAGAACACGTCGCCGGGGTAGGCTTCGCGTCCCGGCGGACGGCGCAGCAGCAGCGAAACCTGGCGGTAGGCCACGGCCTGCTTGGACAGGTCGTCATACACGATCAGCGCGTCTTCGCCGCGGTCGCGGAAGTACTCGCCCATGGTGCAGCCGGAGTAGGCGCTGACATATTGCATGGCGGCGGACTCGGAAGCCGCGGCGGCCACGACGATGGTGTATTCCATTGCGCCGGCTTGTTCCAGTGCGCGCACCACGTTCTTGATCGAGGAAGCCTTCTGGCCGATCGCGACGTAGACGCAGGAAACGCCCTTGCCCTTCTGGTTGATGATGGCGTCGATGGCCACGGCGGTCTTGCCGGTCTGGCGGTCGCCAATGATCAGTTCGCGCTGGCCGCGGCCGACGGGCACCATGGAGTCGATGGACTTCAGGC
>Ga0209025_1004280_pt1 | contig 12524 bp, 8 predicted proteins | sample AraplaMF_Col_mLB_FD_184256 | JGI IMG/M metagenome (GOLD analysis project Ga0209025, IMG submission 184256) | Arabidopsis root microbial communities from the University of North Carolina, USA - plate scrape MF_Col_mLB (SPAdes) (version 2) | ecosystem: Host-associated > Plants > Roots > Endosphere ... | reverse complement strand
CGGACGACATTGAGCGAGCTGTGCGTGCCGAAGGGGAGTGTCGAGGCGGCGACCGTGCAGCTCCCCTGCAGCGTCGCGGTGGTCCTGAGGACGTAGGTGCCAGCCTGGCTCACGTTGGTTGCACAGTTGGCGCCGCTGGCTGCTGCGAATCCGTACACCGCGTTGACCTGATGCTCGTAGGCGCCTGGCGTGGCGGTCAGCTGGTTCGCGGCGAGGCGCCCGTACAGGATAATGGTACCGGTGTACCAGGTGTTTCGCGCCGGCATGCTTATCGTCGTCGAGGCGTTGTAGGTGTAATTGACGATCTGGCTATAAGCCGGGTCGGAATAGATGTTGTAGTTGAGCGAATCGGCGGGCGGCAGCGTCTTGCTCATCACCCGCGGCGTTGTATTGGCCTCCGTGCCGATGCACATCAGGGCCGTGTTGCTGTCGTTGTTGGCGGAACGCATGCAGCGCACGGTGACGGTCGTGCTGGTTGAGGGCTGTCCCAGCGGCAAGTTCAAGGTGCCGAACGCGAGGATGGCTGGATCGGTGCTGACATCACAGTCGATCGCTGCATGGGCGACACCAGGCGCAAGCGCCCACAGCACCAGCCCGAGCAGGAGCGTGAGCAGGTTACGAGGGATCATGGGTGGGCCTCTGTTCGGCATTGCAAGGAAGACTGCGTGGCCGGCCCCTGGCCTGCGACGCGGGTCGGCACCAGCGCGGTGCAGGTCACGCCCGCACGGGTCCACGACAGGAGTTCGTTGTCGGCATAGTGCTCCAGCCACAGCGCACCGTCGAAACCGACGATGGCCTCCGCGCCTCCTGCACGGATGACGCGGGTACCGGCTTCCACTGGTGCGCCATTCGGGTCAAGCAGCTGCAGCATGGCGTTGTTCACCTTGTTGATGGTGAAGGGAACCATGACACCGCTGCGATCGGCCGGCGTGACCATGCGCTCGATGGAGCGCACTTCGAGATCCGGTTCGAGCTGGTCCGGGTCGATGGCAACACGATTGCGCTGCCAGCCTCGCAGATCGGTCAGCAGCAGGTAGCCACGTTGATTGGTCCGGCCAGCGACGCGGTTTTCATAGAGGATCGGCACATCGGCGACACCGTCGGTCGACACCACCGCAAACGAGTCACTGATGTGGCGGCTGACGAACGCGCTGCTGCCCATCCAGACCAGACTACCGTTGCCCTGCACGAAGGCACCGGTCTGGTTGCTGTTGCGCTCGACGCCGGCCCATGCCTCGCCACCAGCGCCGCGCCAGCCTGCGGCCATGCTGCCATCGCCATCGTCGCGGGCTTGCACCTGCCAGCCTAGACCGCCTTCGTACGGCAAGGCGCGGTTGACGGACGCGGATACGCGCGTATCGCCATCCTGCCGGTCGATCGAAAGCGAAGAGAACACATCGGGACCAAGCGGGATGCTGACCGACAGTGATCCGCCGTTGCCGGCACGACTGTCGTTGAAGGCACTCAGCGCCCAGGAGAAACGACGGTAGCTCTGGTTGAAGCCGATGCTGGTGGTCTCGCTGGCCGGGGCGTCATGGTCGCGATATCGCAACCAGGTCAAGGACACTGAGCCGCGCGGCACGCTCAACCAGGCAGTCGCACGATCCTGTTCCAGCAACGGCAGGCTGCCGTCATCCAGCGAGCCGATGTCGCGGAAGTTCCGCGTTGCGCGCTGGCGGTAAGCATCGAAGCCCATGCGCTGGCCGAACCACTGGTAACCGGCGCCGTACTGGTGGCCGCTCGACACATGCGAGCTGTGCGCGTAGTTGGCCGTCAGCACGCCGTAACGTCCCAGCGGCGACCAGGCCAAGCCGATGCCGCCCTGGCTCAACCGCTCGCCATACTCGGCGTGGAGCTCTCCGGTGAAGTCGTCGGTCAGGCCGCGCCGCCAGCTGCCGCTCGCAACCGGGTGCTGGCCGTAGTCGTCCGATTCGACGCCATAGTTTCCGCGTAGCAGGCCGACTTCCATCGAGAAGTCACTCAGGCCGCGGGCCAGGCGCTGATAGTCCACGTACAGCGGCACACTGGTTTGCGTGGTGCGACCCAGGGCGTCGGTCACCACGACCACCGCCTGGCCGGCGCCGACCACGCGCGGGAAATCGCTGAGCACGAACGGGCCGGCGTCTACATCACCGCTGTACTGGCGGATGTTGTTCACGAACAGCTCCACCGAGGACGGCACGGTGGCATCGGCGGAGAACTGCGGCAGCGGATAGATGATTAGGTCAGGGCGAACGCTGAAGTTGCGACGCCACTGCAAGCCACCCATCCGCACCGGACGCGTCCATGCGAGGCCACCGGAAACCAGGTCACCCGCCGTCCACATCCACATGTTTTCCGGATCCGAATAGATCCAGCGGGTGTCCAGTCGTTCATAGGCCTCGCTGTTGTCCCCGAACCGGGTAACGCCGCTTGCTTCGAGGCTGCCGAATCTGCCAAACCAACGCAAACCCGTGCCAAGCGACGCGGTGTCGATATCGCCTTCGTGGCGACCATAGACATCCCAGTCCGCAATCAGGCCGTGGTCGCGATTGACCATCGTCGGCAGCGGCGCCTGATAGCCCAGTCGATTGGCGCGTCGCATCGAGGCGACCGGCGTCAGCTGCACCTGCTGCATCGCTTCGTTATACGTCCACCCCAGTCCGGGGATTTCGTTGAGCGCCACTACGCCGTGGGCATATGCAGTTGCCTGCTGGGGGAGGATCAAGCCGATGGCTTCCAGCTCGGCGGGATCCACCGACAATTGATCGTCGACCAGGTCGAAGCGGACCAGCGGTCGCACGATCTGGCCATCCATGAGGATGTCCAGATAGAGCGATTGCGGCCCGCGGGTGCGCTGCGAGGCGGTCGGGACTTCGTCGTCCAGGCCAGCCGGCAATCCGGTCGCCGCGGGCGCTGCCGGTGCTGCCGCGAACAACACTGCGGCAACTGCAAACGCCAGGCGGGTCCGGTCAGGGCGCAGCGGACAGGTCAAGCGTCGCCGGCTGTCCGTTCAGCCGGACCTCTAGTTTCGTCCAGGCCGCGGCGTTGCCGAGTGCTTTCGCATCCAGCTCGAAGCGCCGCGCACCGCCGGCCAGCACATATCCGAGCAGGCCTTTCGTGATCTCATGCGTGCGGCCATCGGCGGACACCAGCGTGCTCGCGCCGAGCTGGGCGGCGACGCCGCCCTGGTTGGTGCACGCAAGCTGTTGCTGACTGACATGGCATTTGAGGGCAACGGGTGCCGGGTCAGCCACTCGCACGAACACCGGAATCAGATACCGCATGCGCACTTGCACGGAGTTGCCGGAGTCGGCGCCCGGGTCGCCCGGGAGTTCGTCCACGACCAGGCGATAAGCCATCTCGCGTGCAGGTGCGGCGGGATTGGTGCGCACAACGCGCACCAATTGCTCGGCGCCGGCGGGGATATCCACCACCGGCGGCGATACAGCCAGATCGTTGCTCGGCACGAGTTGGTCGCCGTCGCCATCCTGCGTCCAGGCGTAAACCCGGACTTGCGCCGCCACCACTGCATCGCCTGCATTCGCCAGCACCAGCCTGCCGCCACGAACACCGGGCAGCAGATCGATGCCCGTCTGCCGGGTCTGCAGTTGACCTTTCGCGTGCGCGACCCCGCCCAGCAAAGCCAGGGTCGCGAAAACGGAAAGCAGGGTGCGGCGCATCTTCATCAGAACGAGACAGTTACGGTGACGCTATCGCTGTACGAACCGACAGCCTTCGGGTCCTGGCCGGCGGCAACCTGACCGAACACCGGGTAGACCTGCGCGAGGCCGTTGCCGGTACCGGTGAGCTTCACGCCATTGGTGCCGTCGCCCAGGACAACGGTACGGCCAGCGGTGGTGTACAGGTTGTAGTTGATCGTGTTGCCGCCCGAGTGGACCAGCTTGCGCTGGGTAATCGTGCCGGTCGGCGTGCTGCCACCGTTGAAGGCGATGTCGTAGCTGCCACCCGTCGAGGTGCAGGTGACGGTGACACTGCCCTGGCCGTCGATGGCAGTGGCAAGGGTGTTCCGGGTGCCGAAGGCAACCGGAGCGGTCGCGACCACGCAGTTGTTCTCGAGGGTCAGGGTCACGTTGAGGGGTGCGGTGACGGTTGCGGCCATGGCCAGCGGGGCGGCGGCCAGCATTGCGGTAGCGAGCAGTGACGACTTGAGCAGGTTCATTCGAATTTCTCCGGTGGCGCGTTCCGCGCTTCGATGGTTCCGGCGGAAATGCCGGGTTGAGATGGGTAAAAGCAGAAAGTGTGCCAACCGTCGCAGAACCACCGCCATGGCGTGAAATCGATGTTAAGAGCGCCAGATTTGACAAAGCTGAACGAGATTCACATCACACTTTTGAGCTGCATTTGTAATAAGTGACAATCAACGTCACCTTGTGTCCTCATAATTTATGAACAGGCTTTTTCCCCGCTGAAACTTCGATTCGGGACGTGGTCGCTTGCCCCGGCTCCGGGCGGCGGCCAAGATTCGGACCCAGCGACAGGGGAACCGCACCGCATGCCATTGATCCGACGCGCCACTGCCGCGCTGCTCCTGGTTGCCGCGGTGGCGGTGGCCGGCTGCGAGCGCGCCCCGGCGCCGGCGGTCGCGCCCACGCCGACCCAGCCGGCCCAGGCCGTCGAGCAGTTGATCGAGGACCTGCGCCGCAACGACTTCGTCGCCTATGCCCGCCACTCGGTGCCGCCGGCCCTTCACGCCCGCCTCGACCAGGCCTGGAACGAGGGCCGCACGCGCTGGCCGCTGACCGAGCTGCCGCTCGACGATCGCCTGCCCGCCTTCATCACCGCCCTGGCCGCGCCCGGTGCGGAGAAGCAGCTGCTGACCACCTACAACCGCCAGTTCTCCGGCGCCGGCGCCGAGTTGCGCTCGGCCGCCTCGACTCTGGGCCTGTTCGCCACCCAGTACCTGCACAAGGAAGGCGACTACAGCGCCGACGAACGCGCCCACTACGCGCAGCTGGTCGCGGCCTTGAGCCGCTGGGGCCAGAAGGCGCCGCTGGGCGATCCGCAGCGCGCGCGCCGGGCGATCCCGCAACTGGTCGCGGCGGCCCGCCAGACCGGCCTGGCCGGGGGCGACGACACCTTCCGCCAGCTCGGCATGCAACGCAGCCTGGAGCGGTTCGGTCCGTTCTTCGGCCGCTTCAAACAGGTGCTGCAAACCTACGGGCTCGATGTCGACGCCGACCTGGCCAGCGCCAAGGCCACGTTGATCGAAGCGGACGGCGATCGCGCCAGGGTGCGCCTGATCTACACCCTTGCCGGGCAGAAGATCGAGGCGCAGCTGGCCGTCGAACGCCACGATGGCCACTGGTATCTCAGCGACGCCCTGCGCCACGCCGAGACCGAAGCCGCGGCGCCCGCGCCGACCCCGACGGCCGCGCCGCCGACCCGCTGAACGCGGTTTCGACCGCGAAAGGCATAATGCCCGCGATGCCGAACCAGACTCCCCTGCCTTTCCCGGAACCCGACAAGGGCACGCCGGCCACCGACGCGACGACGTCGCGCGCTGCCGAAACCGCGCCCGAAGCGATGTCCGACGCCGCTTCCGAAGCCGCCATGGATGCGACTGCGGACGCCGTGCCCGAAGCCATGACCGTCACCGCACCGGACGCCCACGAGCCGCCCGCAACGGAACACGACTCGTCCCAGCCCGACCCGTCCCAGCACGACCCGTCCCAGCCCGAACTGCCGATACCCGCTGCCCCGGCCGCCGGCACGTCCGTCCGACCCGAGCGTCGCCGCGGTTCCGGCCAGCCGCGACGCCCGTGGTGGGCCAAGCTGCTCGGCCGCCTGATGGCGCCGTGGGTGCAGCTGACCATCGAGCCGCGCAACCCGGCCGCCGAGATCCCCGAAGAATGGACCGGTCGCCCGGTCTGTTACGTGCTCGAGGACTACGGCCTGAGCAACGCCCTGATCCTGGAACGCGCCTGCCGCGAAGCCGGCCTGCCTTCTCCGCTGCAGCCATTGCCGGGCGATCCGCTGCGCCGCAAACGCGCGTACCTCGCGCTGTCGCGCCGCAACGTCAACACGCTGGCGCAGCTGCAGGCGCTGGCCGGCACCGCCGAGCCGACCACCAAGAGCCATTCCAGTTCGCTCGCGCGCCTGCTCGATGCGCACCGCAGCGATCCGACGCTCGACGTGCAGCTGGTGCCGGTGTCGATCTTCGTCGGCCGTGCGCCGGACAAGAACAGCGGCTGGTTCTCGGTGCTGTTCTCGGAAAACTGGACCCTGGTCGGCCGCTTCCGCCGCCTGCTGGCCATCGCCCTCAACGGCCGCGACACCCTGGTCCGCTTCGCCCCGCCGATCGGCCTGCGCGCGATCGTCGACGAAGGCCTGCCGGCCGAGCGCACGGTGCGCAAGCTCTCGCGCGTGCTGCGCGCGCACTTCCGCCGCATCCGCGCGGCGGTGATCGGCCCCGACCTGTCGACCCGTCGCCTGCTGGTCGACCAGGTGCTGACCTCGGCCACGGTGCGCGAAGCCATCGCCGACCAGGCCCGCCGCGACAACTCCAAGCTCGCCGACGCCTGGAAGAAGGCGCACACCTACGCCTACGAAATCGCCGCCGACTATTCGCACCCGGTGGTGCGTTCGGTCAGCTTCCTGCTGGCGCCGGTGTGGAACCGCATCTACCGCGGCGTGCTGGTGCACCACCTCGACCAGCTCAAGGACGACGCGCCCGGCCACGAAGTGGTCTACGTGCCCTGCCACCGCAGCCACATGGACTACCTGCTGCTGAGCTACCTGCTGTACACGCGCGGCATCGTGCCGCCGCACATCGTGGCCGGCATCAACCTCAACCTGCCGGTGGTCGGCACGCTGCTGCGCAAGGGCGGCGCGTTCTTCATCCGCCGCAGCATCCGCGGCAGCGCGCTGTACTCGGCGGTGCTCGGCGAATACGTGGCGCAGCTGGTGTCGGGCGGCTATTCGATCGAGTACTTCGTCGAAGGCGGTCGCTCGCGTACCGGCCGGCTGCTGCAGCCCAAGGGCGGCATGGTCGCGATGACGCTGCGCGCGTTCCTGCGCCAGCCCACGCGCCCGGTGCTGTTCCAGCCGGTCTACATCGGCTACGAGAAGCTGATGGAAGGCACCAGCTACCTCGACGAGCTCTCGGGCAAGCCCAAGGAGAAGGAATCGATCTGGGCGCTGCTGTGGGGCATCCCCAAGGTGCTGCGCAGCAACTACGGCCAGGTGGTGGTGAACTTCGGCGAGCCGATCCGCCTCAACGACGTGCTCGCCGAGCACGCGCCCGACTGGGACGGCAAGCCGGTCGGCGAGGACGAGAAGCCGGCGTGGCTGTCCGGCGCCGTCGATGCGCTGGCCGACCAGATCCAGGTCAACGTCAACCGCGCCGCGGACGTCAATCCGATCAACCTGCTGGCGCTGGCACTGCTGTCCACGCCCAAGCACGCGATGGGCGAAGCCGACCTGCTCGCGCAGATCACGCTGAGCAAGACGTTGCTGGCGACGCTGCCGTATTCCGACCGCGTCACGGTCACGCCGCACTCGCCGCAGGAAATCGTGGCCCACGGCGAGGAGATCAACGTCCTCAACCGCACTGCGCATCCGCTGGGCGACGTGCTCGGTGTCAGCGGCGACAACGCGGTGCTGCTGAGCTACTTCCGCAACAACGTGCTGCATCTGTTCACCGCGGCGTCGTGGATCGCCTGCTGCTTCCAGAACAACCGCCGCATGAGCCAGGCCGGCGTGCTGCGCCTGGGCCGCAATGTCTATCCGTTCCTGCAGGCCGAGCTGTTCCTGCCGTGGAGCGAGGACGAGTTTGCCCAGCGCCTCAATGACACCATCGAGGTCTTCATCCGCGAAGGCCTGCTCGAGCGCATCAACGAGGAAGAAGGCGGCATCCTCGCCCGCAACGCCGGCCAGACCGACGAGGTGTTCCGCCTGCGTGCGATCGGCCACTCGCTGCAGCAGGCCTTCGAGCGTTACTACATCGCCATTTCGGTGCTGGTGAAGAACGGCGCCGGCACGCTCACCGCGTCGCAGCTCGAAAGCATGTGCCAGCTGGCGGCACAGCGGTTGTCGCTGCTGTACGCACCGGCGGCGCCGGAGTTCTTCGACAAGACGCTGTTCCGCGGCTTCATCCAGAAGCTGCGCGAGATGAAGCTGGTGTGGCCGGACGAGAACGGCAAGCTCGCCTTCGACGCACGCCTGGATGCGTGGGCCAAGGACGCCAAGGTCATCCTCGGCCGCGAGCTGCGCCACACCATCGAGAAGATCAGCCCGGAGACGGCCAAGGCCGAGCCGGACACGACGGTCACCCCGGCGAGCTGAGCCGGGGCCCGCCCTGCAGGGCGATCTGGACGATGCGGCGATACAGCGTCGCCGCATGCCAGGCGCCATCGCACAGCGCGCGCCGCTGCGCGCCTTCGTCCGCCTGTTGCCATAGCCAGCGCCAGTCGCAGCCGTCGTCGCTGGCGAGCAGGCGGTTCAGCAGGTAGGTGCAGCCGCGCACCGGCAGGAACGAGCGTTCGAGCACGGCGAGCAGGGCGTGGCGGGCCATCCCACCGGTCACTGCCTCGTGCAGGGCAATCGCGCCGAGTGCGCGGTACGGGCGCCGCTGCCGGTGCCGCTCGACGAAATCGCGCCAGGGCTCGGCCATTACCGGTGCTACCGCGACGATGCCGTCGGTGCGGCGCACGTCCGCCGCCGCCATCCGCTCCCAGTCGCGCATCTTCGCCATGCGTTCGCCGGCAAAGTGCCGCAGCGCCGGCGAGGTCAGCGCCGGCGCCAGCGACTCCAGGACGAAGGCCCCGGTCCGGCACAGGGCGCTTTCGGCCGCCAGCCAGCGCAGGTAACGGTCGCGGTCCAGGCCGTCGCTGCCGATCAGCTGGGCCAGGTCGTCGGCGAGGTCGTGCTGGGCGGTCTGTATCGCCTCCTGCCAGCGCAGCGATGCGGCGTGTTCGCCGAATGGCGACAGACCGTGGCCGCGCCTGGAACCGGTTTGCATGGCATCCCCCCCTCCTCCTGCATCGTGCCGGGCCGCGCGGGGCGAGTCCTTGCCGCCTCCTGAAGAGTTCTGAAAGCTTGTGAATCGCCCGGCCACCCGCCAAAGTGCAATGCACGCTGCGACGGAGGGGGCCGTGGCTGAGTCGCCGTCATCTTTGAATCTGTCGTCATCGCCGGGCATCTGGCGGTACGGCGAGGTCGTGCTCGACGAGCGCATTGCCGCGGTCCGGGCCGGCGCGGTCGAGGTCGAACTAGACCGCAGCGGATACGACGTGCTGCTGGCGCTGCTGCGCCATGCCGGCGAAGTGGTGACCAAGGACGAACTGCTGGAGTCCGGCTGGCCCGGGCGCGTGGTGTCGGAGAACTCGCTGGTCAAGGCGATCGGCCGCCTGCGCCAGGCGCTGGGCGAGGATGGCGCGGCGATCCGCGTCGTCCACGGTTACGGCTACCGGTTGGCGGCGGCCGTGCGGTTCGAAGCCGTTGCCGTGGAGAAGGTGCACGCCCACCCGCACGATGCCGAGCGCCTGCGCGACGGCGACCGCCTGCCGCACCGGCCGGGCTGGCGCCTGGTCCAGCGCCTGGGCGAAGGCAGCGCCGGGGTGATCTGCCTGGCCCGGTCCGACAGCGGCGATACCCGCGCGATCAAGCTGGCCACCAGCGAGAGCGGACTGCGCAGCCTCAAGCGCGAGATCGCGCTGGCGCGCTACATCCAGGCGGTGCGCGCCGACCTGCCCGCGGTGGCGCCGGTGCTGGGATGGAACCTGGCGCAGCCGCCTTTCTTCCTGGAGATGCCGTACTACCCGCACGGCCACCTGCGCGACTGGGCGCAGGCACAAGGCGGGTTGGCCGCACTGTCGTTCCAGCAGCGGCTGTCGCTGTGCGTGCAACTGTGCGAGGCGGTGGCCGCGCTCCACGAGATCGGCATCCTGCACAAGGACCTCAAGCCGGAGAATCTCTATCCGGTCGCCGACGGCGAAGCACCCGGCGGCTGGCGCTTCGTCCTCGCCGACCTGGGCGCCGGCGAGGCCGCACTGGCGCCGCAGATCGCTGAACTCGGCCTCACCTACAGCCTCGTCGATGGCAGCCACTCGCTGACATCGGCGCAAGCCGGCAGCCTGCTCTACATCGCACCGGAAGTGATCGCCGGCGAGATGCCGACCCAGAGCAGCGACGTCTATGCACTGGGCGTGCTGCTTTACCAACTGCTGGTGGGCGACCTGCGGCGTTCGCTGGCACCGGGCTGGGAGGCGGCGCTCGACGATCCGTTGTTGTGCGAGGACATCGCCCAGGCCGCGGCGCTGGATCCGAAGCAGCGCGTGCTCGATCCGCGCATGCTCGCCGCGCGCCTGCGCACGCTCGACCAGCGCCACGCCGAGCGCGACCAGGCACTGCGCCGCCGTGAAGACGACGAGCGTCTTGCGCGTCGCCAGGCCAGCGAGCGCAACCGCCGGCGCATGTGGGCCGCGGTCGCTGCCGCGCTGTTGGTGGGCCTGGTTGCGACCACGGCAATGTCGGTTCGCGCCGATCGCGCGCGCCTGCTCGCCGAAGAGAATGCGCGGCAACGGCAGGCGGTGCTCGACTTCGTCACCAGCGACGTGTTGGCGCAGGCCGATCCCTATTCGGCAAAGCGCGCGGTCGGTAACCAGAGCGTCCGCGATGCCGTCGATCGCGCCGCGGCCCAGGTCGACATGCGTTTCGCCGACGATCCCGCGGCGGCCGCCACGGTCCATGCACTGGTCGCAAACGTCTACTTCGGCCAGGACCGGCACGCGCTGGCGATCAACCATTACCGCCAGGCGCGCGCGCTCTACCGCGGACTGGGCCGCGACCAGATTCCGGCGCTGATCCGGGTCGAGACCGGCCTGTGCGACGTGCAGCGCATCGCCAACAACCTCGCGGCAGCGGAGGAAGCGTGCGCCTCGGCACTGCGCCGCAGCGAGGACGCCCCGGCCGAGCGCGCGTTCGCCAGCCTCAAGATGGGCCAGCTGCGCACCGAGCAGGGCCGCTATCCGCAGGCGCAAGCGATCCTGCAACCGCTGCTGGCGTCGCAGGCGCTCAAGGACGATGCGAAGTCACAGGGCGAGCTGTACTGGTCACTGGGCCTGTGCGCGCGCGGCCTCGGCCAGTACGCGCCGGCGCGCAAGCACTTCGAGGACCTGCTCGCGCTGTACCGCAGCTCCGGCGAAACCACGACGTGGACGGCGTGGGCGTACAACTCGCTGGGCAGCGTGCTGGTCGAGACCGGCGATTACGACGCCGCCGAACCCTTGCTGCTCAACGCACGGCGCATCTTCGAGCAGACCCAGGGCGCCGGCCAGGTCGAGGCGCAGATGCCCAACATCTGGCGCACCGAAAGCCGCCTGCGCCGCGGCCAGTGGAAGGAAGCCCGCGCGCTGCTGCAATCGCTGCTGGACAGCTGGTCGGGCGCACTCAAACCCGACCACCCGCTGCCGCTGCGCGCGCAGGCCAACCTGGCCTGGGCCGAAGCCATGAGCGGCGACCGCGACATCGCCCTAGCGCGCCTGCAGGCGGCGATGCGCGATCGCGTCCACCTGTTCGAACAGCCCGGCGATCGCGTCGTCCCACGCGTGCTGCGCTGGGTGCGCGCCGCCCTGGCACTGGACCGGCTTGATGACGCCGCCACCCTGCTGGCGATCTATGACGCGCGCGCCGGCGACGAGCTCCCCGCCGCGCATCCGCTGCGTGGCGAAGGCGATTGCCTGCGGGCCCAGCTGACCCTGCGCCAGCACGACGCCAGCCAAGCGCGCCCGCAGGCGGCCGCCTGCGACGCGATGCTGCGCACGTTCTATGCGCCGGCCCATCCGCTGGTGCGCGAATCGGCGTCGTTGCTGCAGCAGGTGAGCCGCGCCGATCGGGGCTGAAGCCCGCCCGCTCAGGCCGGCTCGTCGGGGATCAGCGCGCTTTCCAGCCGCGAGATGCAGTCCTTGAGCCACAACTTGCGCTTCTTCAGGCGCTTGACCGTCAACTCGTCGGCATCGGGTTCGCGCACCAGGCGCTCGATCGCCACGTCCAGGTCGCGGTGCTCCAGACGCAGCTCGGCGAGCTGGCGTGCGAGGACGGCGGGATCGTCGCTTTCGATCATCCGCGAAGCTTAACGCGGTCGCGTTGCAGGCGTAACCGTTGGCTTCCGGGCATAAGCCGTGCCCGCTGGAGGCCCGGTAGAATGGCCGTCCGATGAGCACCGTCCTGCCCCTTCTCGAGCCAAAGCCCCACGTGCGCGCCCCGCAGCGCCGCGCGCACGAGAACAACAAGCTGGCCAAGCGCCTGCGCCACCAGGTGGGTCGCGCGATCGCCGATTTCGGCATGATCGAGGAAGGCGACAAGGTCATGGTGTGCCTGTCCGGCGGCAAGGACAGCTACACGATGCTCGACATCCTGCTGCAGCTGCAGGCCAAGGCACCGGTGAAGTTCGAGCTGGTCGCGGTCAATCTCGACCAGAAGCAGCCGGACTTCCCTGAACACGTACTGCCGACGTACCTCGAATCGATCGGCGTGCCGTACCGGATCCTCGAGCAGGACACCTACTCGGTGGTCAAGCGCGT
>Ga0209025_1004271_pt1 | contig 12556 bp, 12 predicted proteins | sample AraplaMF_Col_mLB_FD_184256 | JGI IMG/M metagenome (GOLD analysis project Ga0209025, IMG submission 184256) | Arabidopsis root microbial communities from the University of North Carolina, USA - plate scrape MF_Col_mLB (SPAdes) (version 2) | ecosystem: Host-associated > Plants > Roots > Endosphere... | reverse complement strand
CTTCTTATATTCATTAACTGCTAGACAATCAGCTATCTTACCAAAAAGCAATGATGGAAAGCATAATGAAAACCCGATAGGTACTGGGCCGTTTGCTTATGTAAAATACTCTCCAGGTACTAATTTAGAATTGAAGAAAAATGAAAACTACTGGAAGGAAGGGTTACCATACTTGAACAAAGTGACGTTTACCTTCCAATCGGATGATCAAGCAGCGATTATGAGTTTAATGGCCAATGAAGTCGATTTAACGAGTGTACCTTGGCAGCGCGTAAGTGAAGTAGGAGATAACTATAACTTATCTCATCAAAATAATAACTCATCATTAATCGTTACATTTAATGAAACTAAAGCTCCTTTTGATAATGTTAAGGTCCGTCAAGCAATTAACTACGCTATTAGTAAGTCCGATATTATTGACTCAGTGTTTGCAGGCTATGCTGTACCACTTGGATCAAATATGAGTCCAGCTATGGGGGACTATCAAAAGAAAGGCTTAGAAGATATGTATAAGCGCGATGTGGAAAAAGCCAAAGCATTATTAGCAGAAGCGGGCTATCCTGATGGCTTTAAAACAAAAATTACTGTGTCTTCACATAATGATATGTATTCAAATATCGCGCAAATTGTAGCGGCAAATTTAAAGGAAATCGGTATTGATGTGGACATTGAGGTTGTAGAATGGGGAATTTGGCTAGACCGAGTTTACTTTGGTCGCGACTATCAAATGACAACGATAGATTTAACAGGTCGTGCCTCTGCATATGAAGTATTAAATGATTACATTGCAACAAATGATAGTGAAAACTTCTTTAGATTTAAAAATGATGAATACGACAAAATTATGGCAGACGTTTTAAAGGAAAGAGATCAGGCAAAACAAATTGAATATTACCATCGTGCACAGGAAATTTTAGCTGAGCAGGCAGCAGCGGTTTATATCGCAGATTATCAGATTATTTGGGGCTCTAATAAGCAAATTACTGGTTTAAAGAGCTACCCATTCTGGTTCCATGATATGTCTGAGGTTAAATTATCCAACTAGAAAGGGATGAGTGCTAGATGATGTATATATTACGTCGATTCATCCTGTTAATAACAACCATCCTTCTTGTGTCGATAATTACGTTCGGTGTTTTTCAAATTTTACCTGGTGATCCGGTTCGGACAATGTTAGGCACTGAAGCGGATCCTACACAAATTGAAAATTTGCGATCAGAGCTTGGTCTGGATCGCCCCCTTTATGAGCAATATACGGACTGGATGAAGGGATTATTGACTGGGGAATTAGGAAATTCTATTCGTTTTTCAATGCCAGTAAAAGATTTATTGTTTGATAGACTTTCTGTAACGATGTCATTGGCTGGGCTCACGCTCGTATTTGTGCTACTCATTTCCTTACCATTGGGTATGTTTGCAGCGAGAAGACAAAATAAGTTCAGTGATATTTCATTATCGACAGTAACGCAAGTTGGCATGGCTATTCCTTCTTTTTGGCTTGGGATGATACTCATTTTATATATTGGCATGCAGTTCAGCTTCTTTAAAATAAGTGGATATATTCCGTGGACGCAAAGTGTTGCAGGAGCGATAAGTACGCTTGTTCTGCCAGCATTAACAATTGCGATTCCACAAATTGCGGTCAATTTCCGCTATGTTCGTACGGCTATTTTAGAGCAAGTTCAGCTCGATTATGTGCGTACGGTTCGTAGTAAAGGGATGTCTGAGCAAAATGTTATGTATAAGCATGTCTTAAAAAATTCGATGATTCCAATTTTAACGGTATTTGGATTGATCATGGCTGAAGTTGTTGCCGGAACGATTATTGTGGAACAAGTATTTTCGCTACCAGGTGTCGGCCAACTCCTGATCACGGCTATTAGTAATCGTGATTTTCCATTAGTACAGGGAATCGTTATGTATATTACTGTTGCGGTGGTCATGATTAATTTTATGGTCGATATTTTATATTCTGTGTTAGATCCTAGAATCCGATTACGATGAGAGGTGGATACGATGAAAAATATTCAAAAGTACATGAAAAATATCAATTTAATCATTGGTCTACTAGTCATTGTCGGTTTTCTAATCGTAATGATTACCAGCTTTTTTTATACACCACATGATGTGAACTCGATGAATATACCACAAAAATTACGAAGCCCAAGTAGTGATTATCTTTTCGGTACGGATGAATTTGGTCGTGATATTTTTAGCCGTATTATGAAAGGAACACAAACGGCCTTTGCAGTCGGTCTACTAACGGTATTTATAGGAACAATTTTTGGTATTTTAATTGGTGGTATAGCGGGGTATGTAGGTGGTTGGATCGATGAAATTTTTATGCGCATGATGGATGCATTAATGGCCTTTCCGGGAATTATTCTAGCTTTAATGCTCGTTGCGGTATTTGGACCAGGGATTGTGAATACAGCTATTGCATTAGGTATTATTGCCATACCGGCCATTGCCAGAATTACACGCAGTGGCTTCGTCCAACATCGTAACAATGAATATGTCTTAGCAGCAAAGTTAATCGGCGTAAAACCTTATAGCATTATGTTTCGCCATATATTACCCAATATTTCATCACAGATTATCGTTGCCGCAACTGTAACCTTTGCGACTGCGATGCTTGCAGAGGCAGCATTGGGTTATTTAGGGCTTGGCGTGCAGCCACCAAACCCTAGTTGGGGACGAATGTTAAAAGATTCACAAGCTTATTTAGTTGGAGCCCCTTGGTATACTTATGCGCCAGGTGGAGCTATAACAGTACTTGTATTAGGTTTGTATATGCTTAGCAATGCGTTACGCGATTTTATGGACCCACGTTCAAAAGCGTAAGATATCTGGTGCTGTTTTTTTCAATAATTCATAGGCCTTTACTGCTATTTCTATGTTGAGTCGATGTGGGGCCTGTAAAAAATCAGCACCTAAAATATTTTCTAGTCGTTCAATTCGTTTATAGAGTGTTTGACGGACAATAAATAATTGTTCAGCAGTATCATTTTTGGCACCGTTACATGCTAAATAAACACAGAGCGTTTGATAAAGGTCGTTACCATTCTTTTGATCAATCAACAGAATTTCTTGTAAATAATCTTTAACATATTGCAAAAGGGCAGTATGGTCCTGATGTAATAACAATCTGTAAACACCTAAATCCTTGTGGTAAATAGAAGAAGCAAGTTCATTGTGTTGCATCTGAATGGTTGTTTTTGCCTCTTTATAGCCTTTTTGTACATGGTTAATGGATTGATAAACATTGCTAATGCCAAAGGTAAGGGATATTTGCTCGAAAAGCTGTGGGGTTTTTCGAGCAACAATCTGCTGAATAGCTTGATTAAAAGAGTCACGATTTTCCTCCATATCATCTGCAGCAATGTAAAATGCAAGGATAATAATTTCATGCTGTCGTACAGAAACGGTAGGGAAAAAGCCAAGTTTTTTTAGGATGGAACGAACAAACATAACATTTTGTAGCTGTATTTCTTGCCAATCTTCCTCTGAAAAGGAATTAGCATTATCAAGCATATTAAACACGACTACGCGATAATAAAGATTGCGATTTTCCAGTGGCAAATAACTTTGATAATACTGAAGATCAATGGGTTCTCCTTGTATTAAGGCGAGGATAAATTCATCCTCACGACTTTGCTGCCGCTCCTGTAGCATTCGATTACGCATCAAAATTTGGGCAATCGACATCGTTGCACGTTCAAGATTTAACAATGTATAATCATTTGGCTTCGGCAATAAAGAATGCATACATAAATAGCCCCATACTTGTCCAAGTCCATTGACCGGAATGATGACGAAATGATCTTTGTCAAAGGACAGTAGTTGGATGGGTTCTTGTAATTCTAGTTGCTGGCAGTGGTCTTCTATAAGTTGTAAATACTTTTTGGCTTCCATTGGATAATAAAAGTTTTTTGTATCTTCGGAGACAAATAAAAATAATGCATCGGTATCTTGGTGAAGTACCTGTAAAATTTTTAAAATTCCATTTGGCATTAACGACAATTCCATAAAAGTCTTGGATATTATATCTAGCTGTGTTAATGCTTGCTGATGCTGATTAATAATATACGTATGTAAATCCTGCGTAATATCGATAAATCTTACAACCTCTTCAAAAATGATGATAGGAAAATCATTAGCATTAGCCATTGCAACCAGTTCTACAGGGACATAATCAAAATAATCACCAATCTCAATACAAAGAGCTGCAGCACCGTTACGAATAAGGTTTTGTAAATAAGCAATTTGTGTTTCACGCTCTAACTGTAAACCTACACCAGTAGTTAATATGAGCTCGCCACCATTTATTAAAGTATCAAAATCTTTTATTTCTAATATATGTGTCCATAGTACTTGTCGATTTAGGCCTTGTTGTCCTGCGATTAGCTTAGCGGATTTAAAATGCTTTCGCTTTAATACATCACGTACAAGTAGAGAATGTTTCGACATGATAAGCACCTACCCTTCGAATGTACAATAATTATGTTTGATTAATCAGAAAATTTCAACATTAAGTAGAATAATATAGTAAATTCGGTGAAGAAGGGTTTCCGGGGATAGAGGTAAACGGGGTGTATTGCGTGCAGAGATAAAAAGGTATTTTTCATAAAAGAAGGCGATTCCAAATGCTCAGAAGCGCAGGAATCACCTTTAATAATTTCGTGTATGACCTTTTTTTACATATTCCCAATCAGTTTCAATGTTTTGACGAATACGAATTAATAAGTCGTGAATACTATCAATTTCTTCAGGAGAAAAACCATCTAATGCTCTAGCATTCGAATAGTCTCCTTCTCGTTTTAAAAATGGATAAATCTTGAGACTTTTATCTGTCGGGAAAAGCTGTTTGTTTTTCTTGTTACCAATTTCATTACGCTTTTCTACAAAGCCTTTAGTCTCCAACTTTTGAATCGCTCGGGAGGCAGTTGTGCGATCTACCTTTAATAGTTCAGCAACCTTTTCCTGAATAATACCAGGGTTTTCACAGATGCGGGTGACGTACAAATATTGTCCCTTTGTTAAATCAAGTTCTTTAAACTCAATATTACTAATGGAATCAAGTGCCCGCGCAATCGCACCAATATCTCGCAAAATTTCCTTCATTGATTGCCTCCGAAAAATTTATTGTATTTGCAATAAAAAATGCTCTATACTATATATTATCATCCATGCAAGGAAATTTCACTTCATATATACAGGGAGAGGTTCTAAAACGGCTCATCGGACGCCCATACGGAACTCAACCCTACATTATGCTGATGAGCCTTAAGAGATTTATCAAGTAATAATCGGGAGGAATATAAAGATGAATACGAAAAAAATTACAGATGAACAAGATTTACAAATAGCATTTGCCATTCGTCAAAAAGTTTTTATAGAGGAGCAAGAGGTACCTGAGGATGAAGAATTTGATGAATTTGATACACTAGATGCAGCATGTGATCATATTCTTGTGTATTATAACGAACAACCTGTTGGCACTGGCAGACTGCGAGTTGTTGATGGCTATGGCAAACTAGAGCGTATATGTATATTAATAGAATTCCGCAAATTTGGTTTAGGTAAAGTGATTATCCAAAGTTTAGAGGAAATAGCACTTGAAAAAGGTTTAACAAAATCTAAATTAAACGCACAATCCTATGCAGAGGGCTTTTATGAAAAATTAGGCTATAAGCGTGAAGGCGAAGAATTTATGGATTGTGGCATCCCACATATTTTAATGAAAAAACAATTTAAATAGGGTATAAAGGTTGTTTAAACAACATTAAAAAATAGCAAACTAGTTTTAGTGTTAGTTTGCTATTTTATTTTATTGCAATAGGTCTTTTATTTTTTCCCACAATGGCTTAATTTTTTCTTTATTTGGCACATTTTCAAATATCCAATGTGATTCGTTTTCGAAGAAGGTCACTAATTTCTTTACTGCCATCTCATGAGTTACAAGGCTCATACAATTCATAATATCGACTATCTCATGTAATGGGTCAGTGGGTAATGAATTAGATAACGTTTTAAGTCCAAGCAAAGCCCGCTCAGGACAATATTTATGCAGTAGTACTTTTGCGAAGTGTTCTAAACTATTCCGCAGTAAATGAACACTCCAAATCTCATTTCCACGTTGAGCACTCCAATAATATTGATACAAATACCAGACAGTATCATCTACAGCATCTTGAAATTCGAGTGGGGTTAATGACAAAGTTGTATTTTTCTGTTTAGCTTTAAGAATTCCATTTGGATCAAATAATATTTTAACTTCTTTCAGCGGGTGTCCAAACACCCGCTGAAAGAAGTTAAAGCCTCCGGCGGATGTCACGGAATCGGAAAGGAGTACTTTGTGCAAGCACAAAGCAGATTCCGGACGCAATTATGCCGAGGCATAATTGATTAGTATCTTTATTACTTATTTCAGAGGGTGTTACTGTAAATAAATCGATATGAATCAAATCCTCATATACGACTAATAGTTGAGGGGCTATTATATAGATGTCATCAACGAATAATGTTTTATCTTCATTCAGCAGAAGACTCTTACCGTTGAAACTGGTGATGAATACGGATTTCAGTGAGTTTCCAAACACTTGCTGAATGAAGATAAAGCCTCCGGCGGATGTCACGGATTTTAAAAGGAATGAATTGTGCGAGCACAATTCAAAATCCGGACGCAATTACGCCAAGGCGAAATTGATTATAAGCTTCAATATGTTTGGTGCGGTTGGGCAAAAAGGCTTCGACATTTTCTTCATTCACAACGCAATAAATATCGATATCTGAAAATTCATCATGCTCATTTCTAGCCATCGATCCTCTTAAAAATATAGCTTCAATATATTGATCATCTTTTAGACTTTCAAGTAAAACCTCAACAACAGGATCTAATTTCAAGTGAATCCTCTCCTTATAATAAAACAAGCTACCCAAGATATTTTTGAGCAGCTTTATTTTGCTAGATTTCCTTAACAACAGTACCTGAGAAGCTATCGTGGGGAAGAAGTTGTCCATTTTGTTGTTCGAATGCTTTTGGATTTTTCAAGTAATCGAATGTGCTAATTGAGTCACGGTAAGCCATTCGTTTTATAATTTGAGAGGAAGTCAGTTTAGTCCCATGTTCATTTTCAAGAACTAGTCCCATTTTTTTGTAGCCAACTGTTTGCCCTTTTTTACGCAATTGTACTAATTCAAGTGACCACATAACGACTGTCGGTGTAACGATGGCATGGATCGCCTCGTTTTTTACCTTTTTTCGAAGGATATACTCTACACCAGCTGCGACAGCCGACGAAATAGCTATATCGATTAAAAATGCTTTTGTTCGTTTTTTTGAAATAGTTTTCACCAGATCTCCTCCTCGTAATAAGTAGAAAAATAGTTAAAAGAGCATATTATCTTTAAATGGCAATTCTTGCTTAGAAAGGTAAGATGCTATGGCACCATGTTTTTCTGTTGAAGCTCCTGCATAGTGGTTTGCGAATGTAAGGAGGGGGATAGCCTGCTGCTTACAAAAGTCTATTAGATTGATTACGGTAATCTGCTTGCGAAGGAGAATTGCTAACAATGCTCCAATAAAGGCATCGCCCGCTCCGGTTGTATCAATGGCATGGACCTTGTCAGCTGGCACTTCGACATGGAGCTTTTTAGTATAAAGACTTGCTCCCTCTGCTCCACGAGTAATTATGAGTACTTGTACTTTCCCTTGAAATAATGAATGGACTGCTGTTTCCTCATCCTCAATCGCTGTTAAAAATAAAAGCTCCTCCTCGGACAATTTAACGATATGGGCCTTTGGTAAAAATTCTAAAATAGTTTGACGACATGCCTTCTCATCATTCCATAGTGGCAAGCGAACATTGGGATCAAAAGAAACAAGACTACCTGCCTGATGGGCCTGTTCAATAAAGGCCACATGTGCATATTTCATTGAGCTTTCGATTAAATTTACGGAACAAAAATGAAGAATATCTTTATCTGTTAATAGATTAGGTGGGAGTTGCTCTTTGGTGTAAAGTAAATCTGCTGCATGGCGACGATAAAATAAGAAATCACGGCCTCCATCACTTGTCAGGGACACAAAGGCTAGACTTGTTTCACCCTTAACGGTTTGAACAATATAGGTCGTATCGACATCAGCTTTTTTTAACGTTTCTACGAGAAAATCTCCAAAAGCATCCTGACCTACTTGTGTAATGAGTGCAGCTTGTTGCCCAAGCTTTGCACAAACAGCTGCAACATTCGCAGGGGCCCCACCAGCATTTTTAGTAAATTGCTCAACTGTAGCAAGGGAGGCATTTTGTTCAGTAGGTGTAAAATCAATTAATAATTCACCAATTGCATAAAGTTTACTCACGGTATAATCTCCTTTACATCTGTCTGAGGCACACGCTTTTTCTTTGGAACGTAAATTGTGTAAAAAATGCCACCAAAAATTAATACAATACCAACTGTTTGCATGAAGCTCGGCATAAAATCAAGCAACAACATATCAAGCAATATAGCCACAACAGGGTCAACAAATACTAATACTGAAACTAGAATGGTAGAGAGGCTACGAATACTATCAAAAAATAAATAGTAAACAAATCCTGTATGAATAAAGCCTGTTCCTAAAATATACAGCCAGTTTGTTGTCGTTAAGCCTTCAAAAATCGAAAAATTAACAAATGGCAATAGTATGATAATTCCGACTGTCGTTTGGATATATGTTAAAGCGTAGGAGCTAAGATTTGTTATTGTTTTACTTGTTAGCATTGTGAACGCGTAAAACAATGCAGACAGTAATGCCCATATAAAGCCTGATTTCATAAATTCGGAGAGTGACATAAAATTATTTAAGCCAATAATGAACATACTCCCGATAAAACAAGTTAATGTTGCTAATAGTGCTTGAATAGTCATCTTTTCTTTTAAAAACAATGCGCCAAATATTAATACGAATATCGGTGCTAAATTATAGATAGAAATGGCAATGGAAATCGACATTTCTTCAAAGGCTTTAAATAAAAATACCCAGTTTAAGACAATAAAGACACCGCATAGCAGAGTACGTAATATTTCTTTTTTATCCCATATTTCCGTTTTATGACCACCTGTGATAAGCCACATTCCTCCTAGAAAGAGAGTAGCGCATATACATCTAACAAATACTAGCTCAGTAGCAGGTACGCCAGTATGAACGGTGAAAAATCCAATTGAGCCAAAAAGGGCCATTGAAACAGTTAGTTTGATAATTGCTGAAATGTTCATCGAAAACCTTCTTTCTATAAAATTTTTATAATTTTTAACGCATGTGAAAGTAGGGGAGACTATACGTATTTTCTCTTCGTTATCAAAGATCTTCGCTCAGGTATAGAGTGGAAGCGGCCATGCTCGTTTAGAAATCTTTTAATCCCTAAGGTTCAAAAAAATAGGTGAGAAAGCCGACAGGTAAATCAACTGTCGGCTCTATATTAATAGCTCTACAATTATTCTCGGATTTGGCCGTTACCGTGAATGAAATACTTTGTAGATGTTAACGCTGGTAAACCCATTGGTCCACGAGCGTGTAATTTTTGCGTACTAATACCGATTTCTGCACCATAGCCAAATTCAAAGCCGTCTGTGAAGCGAGTTGAGGCATTGTGATAAACAGCTGCAGCATCCACGCTATTTAAGAAAGTATCAGCTACTAACTGATCCTCAGTAATGATAGCTTCAGAGTGGTTCGTGCCGTATTTATTAATGTGTTCAATTGCTTCATAAACATTTTCCACAATTTTAACGCTAATTTTTAAATCTAAATATTCAGTTGCATAGTCTTCTACTGTTGCTAGTTCGGCGAAATCAAGAGCTTGGCAAACGGTTGCATCACCGATAATTGTTACACCGGCTTGATGCAATGCACTTAGTAGTTGTTTGCCGTGCTCCTTAAACCATTCAGGATGAATAAGTAAGCTCTCTGCGGCATTACAAACCGAAGGACGTTGTGTTTTCGCATTGATACAAATCTTTTCTGCTTTTATGTAGTCGGCCGTATGATCCACATACATATGACAGTTGCCAGCACCTGTTTCTAGTACTGGTACAGTGGCTTCATTTACTACTAAGTCAATAAGCGCTTTCCCACCACGAGGAATTAATACATCTAAGTATTCTTTTAAATGGAATAATTCTTTGACAGTTTCACGATTCGTATCCTCGATTAATTGTACTGCATCCACAGGAATAGCCGTTTTGCTAAGTGCACGATGAATACTTGCCACAAGTGCTACATTAGAAAACTTGGCTGAAGAGCTACCACGTAAAATAACCGCATTTCCTGTTTTCAATGATAATGTTGCCGCATCTACTGTTACATTAGGTCGCGCCTCGTAAATCATTCCGATAACGCCAATTGGAACTAATCGCTTTTCAATCAGTAATCCATTATCTTTTTCTATTCGCTCTAAGAGACTGCCTACCGGATCATTTAATTCTACAAGTAATTGAATAGCACTTGACATAGCTTCTACTCGTTCTTTGTTTAGCATGATACGATCAAGTGTAGAAACGGGCATTCCTTGTTGCTCGCCCATTGCTAAATCCTTTGCATTTTCAGCAATGATATAATCTTGGTCGATTATTAATTGTTCAGCAATTTTTGAGAGGGCTTCGTTCTTTTCACAAGTTGTTTTAATATTTAAAATATAACTGGCGGCCTTTGCAAGCTTTCCTTTTTGTTGAACTTCACTTGTCATGTGAATTCCTCCTTAATTTGTTTGAATTTTTAGCCATTTATCTCGGTGAATGACCTCGATAGGATAGTTCACTAACTCATCTGTACGTTTTCCCATCGCATGTGCCAACTCTAGTGAAGAATATAGGACCTCACCACGACCAAGCAGTCCCTTGTCACTATAGACCTCGACAACGTCTCCATTTGCAAAATCACCTTCGACACGACAAACACCAGCAGGCAACAAGCTTTTACCATTTGCCAATAATGCATGCTCAGCACCGCTATCTATAAAAATTTTACCAGATACTTCCGTAAGTGCAATCCACTGTTTATTATTTGTTAAAACAGCAAGCGCTTCATGCTCAACATACGTACCATCACCACGGCCTTCTAAGATGTCGACAAGCTTAGTAGCACCATGACCAGTTCCGATAAATACTTTGACACCTGCATTTAAAGCTGCTCTAGCTGCCAGTAATTTAGATTCCATACCACCTGTACCGACCTTTGAACCTGCACCATCTGCGAAGCCAAGCATTTCATCAGATACCTCTGTTAAATGATCAATTCGTTTGGCATCTGGGTTTTTATTTGGATTGGCGTTATACAAGCCATTGATATCTGTTAAGATAATGAGCTGATCGGCATGAACGAGACCACTTACAAGTGCCGATAACATGTCGTTATCTCCAAAGGTTAATTCGCTGACAGATACCGTATCGTTTTCGTTAATGATTGGCAGCATGGAGCGCTCTAATAATTCCTCAAATGTGGCATAGGCATTTTTATAGCGCTCTTTTTTTGAAAAATCAGTGCGTGTTAGTAAAATTTGTGCAGGCACAATATCATAAATGCTAAATAAAGCATTATAGGTTTGAATAAGTAAACTTTGCCCAACTGCCGCCGCAGCCTGCTTTCCTTTTACTGTGACAGGACGAGAAGGGTAACCTAGTTGTTTAAAGCCTGCTGCAACTGCACCTGATGAAACAAGTAATACTTCATGACCGTATTTTTTTAATTCAGCTATCGCTTGAACATGGTCCATTAAACGTATTTTATCAATTTCACCTTTTGCGTTTGTTAAGGAACTACTCCCGATTTTGACGACGATTCTTTTTCTTTCCATAGTAATACCTCCAATTCGCCATTACATTTGCAATATGATTTAAACTTTAGCAGCTGTTAATATTAGCTAAAAATTAAAAATAAAAAACCTTTTCATCCTAAAAAATTAGGACGAAAAGGTTTACTTTCCGTGGTACCACCTACATTGAACGTCAATGACATTCCACTTTACTCATAACGCTTGAGACTGCGCCTAGTTTATCTAGGACGTTTTACGAAGTAGGTTCTTTAGTCTTTCTTGTACAATGCCTTACAGCCGGTGGGCATCGCTCTCTGATCAAACAGTTTCTAAGTACTAGTCTTCGCTCGCTTTTATTTTTATAATTGAATATCTTTTTTGAATGATTTTCATTCCTCAAAGAGTAATTGAATAAAGAATGCACTACTTTAGCAAGTCTGTCAAGCTAATTAGGGATGATAGTTTTAAAAAAAGGCTGTTTTCGTAAAGATTGTTGCTCTTCAACTCCCATGAAAGAACTTAATCATCTTTCATTTTCTGTGGTGTAGTGCTGTTTTTTGCGCTACATGGATGGCTAACGGGGTAGGTTAGTTAAGAAATAATATATATTGAATGGTTTAAAGGGGATCTGTTATTGCTTTATAGTAAAATTAATAGATACAAAAGAATGATTGGATGGATAACTTTGACTGAAAAAGTATTAAAAAAACATTTGAAAGAAAAATACGGTGATTTTTCACTTGTTCGATTAACTGGAGGGT
>Ga0209025_1004264_pt1 | contig 12573 bp, 15 predicted proteins | sample AraplaMF_Col_mLB_FD_184256 | JGI IMG/M metagenome (GOLD analysis project Ga0209025, IMG submission 184256) | Arabidopsis root microbial communities from the University of North Carolina, USA - plate scrape MF_Col_mLB (SPAdes) (version 2) | ecosystem: Host-associated > Plants > Roots > Endosphere... | reverse complement strand
GTGATTGCACAGCAACAAGCAGGAGCAGGACAACAACAAGTGATTGCACAGCAACAAGCAGGAGCAGGACAACAACAAGTGATTGCACAGCAACAAGCAGGGGCAGGACAACAACAAGTAATTGCACAGCAACAAGCAGGGGCAGGACAACAACAAGTAATTGCACAGCAACAAGCAGGACCAGCACAACAAACAGTAGTGCAGCCAGGAGCAAGCGGACCAGCACAACAAACAGTAGTGCAGCCAGGAGCAAGCGGACCAGCACAACAAACAGTAGTGCAGTCAGGAGCAAGCGGACCAGCACAACAAACAGTGGTGCAGCCAGGAGCAAGCGGACCAGCACAACAAACAGTAGTGCAGTCAGGAGCAAGCGGATCAGCACAACAAACAGTGGTGCATCAAGGTACAAACGGTACAACACAACAAACAGTCGTACATCAAAGTGGTAATGGACAGTCACAACAACCATTCCAGGAAAACAGAACAATAGGTCAAATTTTCTCAGATAAATTCAGTAATGGTCAGTTTGCAAGAAAACTTAAACAATCTTATCAAGCTGGAAAAAATACAAGAAGAAGCTGGCAAGACATCGCTGGTAAAAAAACAAGCGGAAATGATGATATGAAAAATAATGAAGAGTAATGAAGGAAAAAGATAAGCGAACTTAATCGCTTATCTTTTTTTATAGACATAGTTGGTAATTCGATAAATGGAAAGGAAGAACTATATGGCAAATTATCGCATTCCAAAAGAGATTAGTACTGAATTGAAAATTAATAAAGTTTTGTATTTATTCGATTTCTTATTATTGGTTGGTATCTTTGTAGCAACCAGTTTTCTCAAAAACTTTGTTCATTCTATGGTGGTAATTCCCTTCTACGTATTCATGGGTTTAGTAGCACTCATTTTAATTTGGAGACCATCCACAAATCCAGGAAAGCGTATGTATGAAGTTTTGATGATAACGTTATACAAAAAGAAAAATACTTATTGTGCAATTGATATAGATCAAGAATAGGAGGGGGAAATATGGTTCTGTTTAATGAAAAAGAAACTCCCAAAAAGAATCCAATAAAACAAAAAACAACAGGAAATGCTCCAATATTTCAAGAGAAGAAAAGGTCTCCTCAGTTAAATGTTTTGTCACCTAAAGATAAAAAGCAAAAGACACTTCAAGCTGAGAAAAAAGCAATTCAATCGCCAAAAAAGGTAAAGAAGAAAAATACACTTCAGAATGATATACAAGAAAAGAAACAAGATGATAAAAAGAAGAAAAAGTTTTCATTTGGTTCAAAGAAAACAAAAGAAAAGAGCAACCAAAAAACTTCAAAGAAAAAGGAAAAAGAAAAGAAACCGAAAGTAAAAAGAAGTATTGCGGAAATTATTCCGCTTATAGATATTACCCCACGAGGGCATTTTGAGTTAAGAAGCAATGAGTTTATGAATATCTTTCAAATTCAAAGTGAAGATTTGTATTCAAAAAATAAAGGGGAAAAAGAATACTACATTTACAGTCAAGCGTATTTTAGGCAAGCATACTCTGACCCTATTAAAGAAGTTGCTATGAATTTTCCTTGTGAAACTAAAAAGCAACAAGCGAATCTACAAAAGAAACTGGCTAGATGTAAGAATCCTATGCATGAGAAATTCTTAAAACAAAAATTAGAGGAATTACGTTTTTTAGAAGTAGCTCGTACAAACAGGGAGTATTTCCTATTCATTTATGGGAAAACAGAAGAAATTCTTGAAGAACGTTCACATGCAGCTAAACGTTTTTTACAACGGTCTTCATCTTTAATAGAAATTGATGTAGAAAAGAAACTAGATATTTTATACAAACTTTATAATCAAAATTCAAAGATTGGTTCTGGAATCTTTTGATAGGAGGATTTGAATATGTTTGGATTATTAAAGAAAAATAAAACAAAAGAAGAAATTACAAAAAAAGAAAAGAAGGAAAAGGGGTATAATCCATACCTAGTTTCACAGATACAGCCCCAGGGCGGAATTAAATTTGAAGAAAGTTATATTCGAAAAGGTGATGGATACGAGACATGTCTACATGTATATCATTATCAACCTGTTGTAAATGATTACTGGCTTGAAAAGATTATTAATATGCCAAATGTTATTGCTGTTATGGATAGTGCAAGTGACAACAAAAAAGAAATTGTTGATTCAATTAATAAAGCAATGTCGGAACAGTTAGTACGACACGAATCAGCAAAAGATAATATTGACCGAATTAATGCAAGAAATCAATATCAAGAGTTAGAGCATTTATATAAAGAAATTGGCGAAGGTGAAGTTATGAAACGTGTTCACCTTCGCTTATTTGTTTCAGCAAAAACTATTTTTGAATTAGAAAAGCAAGTTAAAGAGGTAATTGAAACATTAGAATCCTATAACTTTAAAGCTGCAATCTTTTTAAACGAACAAGAATATGAATGGGATGCATTAGTTAGCAGTTTTAACACACAAAAAAAATATGTCACGAATCGTAAAGGGAAAGAGATGCCAGCTTTAACATTAGCTGGTGGTACTCCATATCATTATACTTATTTAAACGATCCCTACGGTACGTACTATGGTACAACTAAAACAAAAGGTAGCGTTATATTTGACCAGTTTCATAGAGATAAGCAACGTAAAAGTTATAGTGCAGTTTTAATTGGAATGATGGGTGCTGGTAAATCGACATTATTAAAAAAGGCAACACTAGATAATGCTATTAAGGGTTATAAAATAAGAGGTTTTGATATTGTTGGTGAATTTGAAGAACTGGTAAATGCATTAGGTGGGAAGCAAATTTCTTTAGATGGTTCAGGAGGAAAAATAAATCCTTTACAAGTTTTCAGAACAGCCGAAGATGAAGCTACCTCTTTTGCACAACATTTATCAAAATTAACAACTTTTTATCGTTTTATTTCTCCAGAAGCAACAGATGATGTGTTAAAAGAATATGAGAATTTATTACGCCAGTTATATGTTTCTAAAAAATTATGGGACGACAAAAAGGGAAAGAACAACAAAATTACAGGAAGAAATCCGAAAGAATACCCTATCTTCTCTGATTATTTAACATTGGTTCGAAAGGAATTATATGTAGACCCTAAGAGTCCAAATCGTATACCAAAACCAGACCTGTCTAGGTCTTTAAAAGAGCGATTAGAATTAATTGAGTTAAACATTAAAAACTTGGTTGAAACCTATGGAGACCTATTTAATGGACATTCTACACTTGAATCCTTTGAGAATGAACAGGTTGTATTTTTCTCTTTACGTCAATTATCAAACTTGCGACAAGAAATTTTCCGTGCGCAAATATTTAATATAATGAACCTACTATGGGATGAGATGTTACAAAATGGTACACCTCAGTACCATGCGTTCAATCATAAACAATTACAATTTGAAGATGCAATTCGTTATTTAATTATCATTGACGAAGCGCACCATATCATAAACACAAAGCCAGGAAGTGAATATGCTTTGGACTTTTTAACAAAGTTCTGTCGTGAAGCTCGCAAATATTTTGCGGGTCTTTTTTTCGCAAGCCATTCTATACGTGACTTTGTTCCAGAGGGTTCAGATATGCGAATTGTAGAGCAAATTAAAGTTCTTTTCGAGTTAACACAGTACAAATTTATTATGCAGCAAGATAGTAATAGTTTAAAAATGTTGAGAACAATTTTTGAAGGACAATTAAGTGATAGTGAGATTGCAGAGATACCATACCTAACTACTGGAGATGTGTTATTAAGTATTGGAGCTGTAAAAAATATTGCATTCAATGTAGAAGTTACAGAAGAAGAGTTAGCACTATTCGGTGGGGGTGCTTAATATGCACATTGTCTTAAAGCTCATACCGAAAAAATGGTTGATAATGTTTGGGCTTGGAATAGCTTTCTTGTTACTTGTAATTGTATCATCTTTTGTTGTCATGATTGGTGGAGAATCCAGTGGTGGTTCTTCATCATCAGACATAAATTATGTTGGTGAGGGAGCAGTTCAAGGTGTTTCGCAAGATGTATTAAGATGGGAACCAGTACTTAGAAAACATGCGAAAGACTTTGGTGTTGAAGCTTTTGTTCCGCTAATGATGGCTCAAATGATGCAAGAGAGTGGGGGACGGGGCAGCGATCCAATGCAAAGCTCTGAGGGAGCATTTAATACAAAATATTGTAAAGACCCAAACTGTATTACTGACCCAGACTACTCAATTTGGGCAGGGGTACAAGAGTTTAAACATGCAATAGAAAGAGCTGGTGTTACAGGTCCAGGTGATATGGACCATATTAAAACAGCCTTGCAAGCATATAATTTTGGGACAGGATTTTTTAATTTTATTTCTGCGAATGGTGGGAAATACACAAAGGAATTAGCGATAAAATTTTCGCAACAAGAATATCAGAAAGTTAAACATACAGGTAAGTATCACTGTCTAAGACCAGAAGCAGTTCCATATCAGGCGTGTTACGGTGATATTTTATATGTAGATGCGGTTTTAAAATACTATCAGCCTGGTGTAGCTGTTGGTGGAGGCGGAAGTATTCCTGGAGGGTCAAGTGGTTCAAAAGTTGCTGATGTTGGTAAGGTATGGATTGGACGTTCTGTATATGTATTTGGTGGTGGTCGTACTCAAAGTGATGTAGCAAGAGGTGTTTTTGATTGCTCTAGTTTTGTTCGGTGGGCGTTTGAACAAGTTGGGGTAAATGTTGGACCAATTCATAGTGTAAGTACGGAAACGTTGAACAAGATAGGAACACAAATTCCAGCAAGAGAAATGAAAGCTGGTGATGTTATTTTCTTTGATACTTACAAACATGATGGACACGTTGGAATTGTAATTGACCAAAATACTTTTATAGGATGCCAAACTAACAAGGGGGTTTCCATAGAAAGTTTATCAAATCCATATTGGAGTAAAGTGTTCAGTGGTCATGTAAGAAGATTTTAAAAATATAAAAACCGTAAAGAAATGGAGTGTATTTTATGACAATTCATGAAGAAAAAAATATAAAATTAATAAAAAAATACAGATTAGGATATGACTATTTGTTTTTACCAAGTGAATCATTCAATTATAAAGACGATTTTATTGGCTCAATGAGTGTTAATGTAATATTTAAAGTTTTTGATGGTGAAGGAAACGAAAAATTATTCGAGTCTGAAGAATTAAATGACCAAAAACTTTATTTTGGAAATGATAATTCGTGCTATTTAACAAATTTAATTAGATGTTCTTTTGATAGAGAAAATATAATACATTTTGAACCCAATATTCAATTGATACAAAAAAGTGGTTATACATTACAATGGGAAATAGATTTTTATACAAAGGACTTGGATGAAGGTATTTTAGAACCTAAGTTAATTTCAAGAGATGAGTTTATGGACATTATGAAAAATAATATAGATTTGTTTGACAATCGTGATAATTACCCAGCACAAAGTACCTCTTACTTTACGCAAGAGCAAAAGATTTAAACACAATTGCGAAATTAAAACAAAGTTTAATTATTTTGAAAAAAGTCGCATCGTTTATAAAAAAGTTGCGATGTTTTGAAAACAGTTTAACCGTTTTAGAGGAGGAATCTTAAAGGAAACATTGTTGTAGCAAGTTTTATGGAAACTTTCGATTAAACTTTTTTAGATAATCATAAGGAGGTCAAAAAATGAATGAGCAAAAAAATAAAGACAAAAGAAAAATAATGTTCGTAACGCTTGCAACTGTGATTGCAAGCGTTACTTGTTTAAATATCTATTTAACTACAAAAATTTCAAAAGATAATAGTCAAAAAGAATTAAAAATGGAAAATCAAATGCTGTTAGATCAAAATAAAGAATTAAAGAAAAAAGTGAAAGAAGCATTGCCTTCTTCACAAGAACAGCAAAGACGAGATTATTTACAAGTAACAGAAAAGTTTATCAAACTTGCTTTTGAAAGGAAAAAAGAAAACTATACTGAACGAAAAAAGGAAGCAACAAAAATTATGAGCCAGGCGTTACTTGAACAATTTTATCCTACAGAAGAATATCTGTTACCTGAAACTTTTAAAAGCCAACCATCTGATATCAAACTGTATTTACAAGAGCATGATAATAGTAAAAGTGAAGTGAATGTATTAGCAGAATTTACAAATGTAACTAAGGATTCTGAAAAAAATACAGAAGACAAAGTTACCAATTTATTGCGTGTGATTCTAAAAAAATCAAATGAAGAATGGAAAGTTGAAAGTGTTGAAGAGTTAAATATGAAATTAAATTAATAACTGCTGGAGGTGATTAATGGTGGAAAAAACCACAAGCATTTTAACTTTTTTAAAAGAGTCATTTGGAACTGACATAAATTTAAGAAGAAAAAAAGGATGGATATATAACGCTATCCTTTTTTTCATTTTCATGGGGTTCATGCTTTTCCTTACATCAAAATTTTATATCCAAGTGCCAGACAAAATTAATCAAACAGCACTTAATAAACCGATTAGATTTTCTACGTTTGGTCAAATAACAGTGTTGAAAGAAGAATATAATCCCAGAACAAATTTGATTCAAATTCGATTTAAAATTGATGGAGAAGAAAATCAATCTTTTAAATTTAAAGCACAAGAAAGAACTAATCCTGGTGTAATGTTACCGATTAAAGAGTTGTATAAAGATAACCATAATTATGTTGTGGAAATTCAAAAAGTATCTCCTGAATGGGGAGCTATTGCATTAGATGTTTACTATGAAAAAAGTAAAGATGAAGAAATTGATATGAAAAAATTCATTGAGCAAGCACCACAAGAAGATAAAAAAGAAGAAGAGGATGTGGACCGTTTACTGACAACAATTTTTGCTGACCAAAGAAAAGTTGAAGTAAATGAAGATGTATTAGCACTAAATAAAAATGAATATGAGGTTTATTTTGTACAGAATGTTAAAAAAGAATTGCAAGAAAAAATAAAACGAATTCAACAAATGAAAAAACTAGAAGAAGAAAATGCGAAGGAAACACAAAGTGAAATTGAAAATATTAAAAAAGAAATGAAATATCAAACGGCAACAGAAATTGCAGAAAGTAAATCGAAACTAACAAGCTTAGAATCTAAAATTAAAGATTCAGACCAAAATGTTTCTATGCTAGAAGACGAAGAGAAAATGGTGAATGAAAAAATTAAAAAGCTAAATGAAAAAGCTAATGAAGTATCAAAAGAAAAGAATTAAGCTTAATTTTTTTTCGAAAAAAATTAAAACATGAAAATAAACTAGGTACATGGTAGGTACATGAAGGAAATAAGGTAGGTACACGGTAGGGCGTACAGGTGAAAAATTAGGTACACGGTGTGTACATTGATGCTCTTCTTTTGTTCCCATCGTTTTTCTAGGCTTTGCCTAGATTCACACCTTTGGTGGGAACAAAAACCCCTTATGCTCTTCTATCTGTTCTAGAGCATCGCACTGAAATAGAGGAAGGAGTTCGAAACGTGGAGATACGTGTGAGAGGTGTTGACCCAACCGCTGTAAGAAAAATTGATGAGATGGCAAAAGAATCTGGTATGTCACGTCAAAAGTTTTTAAAAGAACAATTGGAGTTGCTTGCATTCTGGCAAGAAAAACAGAAAAGAGAACAAGAATATGAAAACATATTAGCAAAAAACATTTCAGTAATGGGAGCTTGTACTGAAGCAATGGAAAAGATATATCAATGTATTACAGAATTGACACAGGATGATGAAAATGAGTAATGCAGCTGTTCAATCAGTTGTTCCAGGAGTCGTATTAAAAACAAAATTTGTATTACCCAACAATGAAGCTTTTCAAAATTATGTTGATTATGTTGATAGAGATGAAGCGAAGAGGAATCAGACTTATGATAAATACTCTACATATAGTGAAGGGTATGGTGAGATTCAAAAGAACAAACAAAAATTTATTATTAGAGATAAGATGGATAGGCTAGATAAGTTAAATGAAAAAGTAAAAGATGAAAAAGAAAAATGCGAGAAGATGCAAGAACGTTTGGAACGTTATGAATCGTATAAGGAGTACATGAATGATTTTGATTCGATTCAAAAACTATTTGCATATGAATCTAATTCTTTTTCCTGGTATGAAAAGAAAGAGTTACAAAAGTTATTTAAAGATTACACGATAGATGTTCATGAGTCTTCGTTAGAAGAAAAAGCTTTTGAACAATTTTCTAAGTATCTTGATAAATATGTGAATCAAAAGAAAGAAAAATTAGAGGGGATAAAAAATAAAAAGGAACAGTATATCAATAAGCTAGAAAAAAGAATTGAAAGTGAAAGTGAAAAAATAAAAGTAATAGAAGAGCGTTTAGTAAATTTTGATTCGTATACGGACTATATGGGGAATCCAGAAAAAACTTCAGCTTTATTTACAGCACATTCTAATCAATTGAACGAAAATGAAAAGAAAGAGCTGAAAGAACTATTTAAAAAGGCTCATGAAAATGGAAGTGTAATGTGGCAAGATGTCATTTCATTTCACAATCCCTGGTTAGAAGAACAAGGGATATACGATTCAAAAACGCATACAGTCGATGAAAAAAAACTTATGGATATTACCAGGTTAGCTATGAATGAAATGCAGAATAGAGAAGGACTTGAAAAAACTACAGTATGGTCGGCGGCGATTCATTACAACACAGACAATATTCATATTCATGTTGCAACAGTTGAACCTTTTCCAACAAGAACAAGAGGGAAAAGAAAACCAAAAACCCTTGATGCAATGAAAGGGAAAGTTATTAATAATATTCTTGATCGAGGAGAAGAACAGAAAAAAATTAATGATTTAATTCGGAAAAATATGGTTGGTGCTAAAAAAGAAAATTCAACATTACGTTGGAAAAATAGAAAATTAAAACCATTGTTTTTAGAGATTTATCAAGAATTGCCCCAAGATGATAAGCGTAAGTGGCAGTATAGTATGAACGCAATTAGTCACATAAAACCTAAAATTGATGAATTAAGTAAGCAGTACATTGAAAAATACCATCAAGCAGACTTTAAGGAGTTTATCAAATCATTAGATAAGGAAGTAAAGGAATTACGAAAAGCTTATGGAGATGGAACTAAAGAAGAAAAACGATATGAAGATTATAAGAAAAATAAAATTGAAGAGTTGTATAAACGTATGGGGAATGCTTTTCTTCAAGAAATAAAAGAGTACGATAAACAACAAAAAGAATTATCACGAAAATTTCATAAGAAAACAAAAAGCTCTAATTTTATAAAGAACTTTCAACAAAGAAACTCTCTTCAAGTGGCATCGAAAAAAATTGAAAAAGCTTTTCGTACTGAGTATGAGAATTGGAAAGCTCAAAGGGAATATGAACGGATTGTAAAACAAATTGAATATGAAAATGAAAGGGAGTAATAACTATGACAGAAAGAGCAAGAATGAGATTATCATTTCCAGATGAAACTCACGAATATATTCAGACATATATGGATGAAAAAAAAATAACATACCCAGGTGATGCAATCGCACGAATTTGCAAAGAACATGAAGAAATGAAAGAACAAGAGTGGTCATTAAAATATATAACATCAACTGTAACTAACAATCTTCATAATGTATTAAAACAAGAATTAACAAAATTACGATTAGGTGCAAACAGTGCAGATAGAAATACACAAATACTTATTGAGTTATTCAATGGACTTTTCTTTCATGAGGGAGTGGATAATATTATGCCAACAACTGTTGAAGAAATGGAAGGAATTAAAACAGCAAAACAAGTTGTTGATACAAGAATTTCTCATATGAGACAAAAAAAATTAGACCACGAGTCATCAAAAAACAATGTAACATAAAAATAAGTTGCATTGTTTTTTATATAAAAAAAGTTGGAGGAATGGAAAATGTTATTTTTAAAAAATGGTTATGAATTAGGAATTGTAAAAGAAATTGGAGATCAAGAAGTAGTATTGATTGTAAATGATGAAGAAATGAAAATTGATTTAACTGAAGAAGAAGCTGAAGAATTGCAGCAATATGTTTTAAAACAAGAAAATATGCTTGTTCCAATCAATATTAAAACAAATGAGTTATTTTTAGCGGAAACTGAATCATGGAATGAAGAAACAATGGATGAATTAATCGAAATATCTAAAGAAAAATAAACTAAATATAAAATGGATTATTGATTTGAGAAGTAGATGTTTTAATGCATCTACTTTTTTAGTTTTATAAAAATTAGGAGGGATTAGTAATGGACTTTATAAAAGTTATTAAAGGATTGAATTTAGATTTATCAGTTTGCCGTACACCAATACAAATATTGTTTTTTAATGAATGTGTGATGGAAAGAAGAAGTTTTTATACCGTGGGGTATGGAGATTTATTTTCTAGTGAAGCACTTGAGTTATTTTTGAAAGATGAAATGGATTTTGATGAAATTTCTGATTTAGCTAATTACGAATTGCATGAAGATAAAGAGAGTTTGCCGCATTGGGATGAATTTTCTCCTGTATTAAAGGAGCGGTTAGAATACCTTAAAGGTAGAAGAGACTTTGCTATGAGTAAAGAAAATATTATAGTTATGAACGCTATTTTAAATTCAAAATGTACAAGTCTCCCTTTATGGGAAGGTTCAGTTGATAAATATTATTTATTAACTTTGCTATCTATTATAGATTGGTCGCCATACTTTATGAATGCTTCAGGGTGGGGAAGAGATGATACATTTTTATCTATTGCAATAGATAATGTTTTTGTGTCTTCAGATATAGAAATACTTTTACCCATAGAGGAAATGGAAAAGTTAATTTATGATCTAGATAAAGAAAATGTACTTAGTTATCAGAATACGAAGGAATGGATAGAAGGCAGTAAAAAACATTACCAGGAAAAAGATAAAGAGATTGAACAAAAATTTAAAGCTTTCGGATTAGAAAAAGTAAAGTAGGAGTGTTTGATATGGAGAGGAAAGCTTATTATTCCATCGTTTCAAGTGTGAGATTTAGTCGTAATGAAGAAAATAGAAGACTAATAGCACGAGAACAAGAAATGGAATATTGATTTCAAAACTAGATGTTATATGTGCATCTAGTTTTTTGTTTTGAAAAATTAAAATTAGGAGTGGTTAAGAATGCAATACGCAATTATGAAAATTCAAGAAGACTTAAATATTTTAATTGATGCATTGGAAGTAAGTGCTTTGGATAATTATTCTCATAGAGAAAATGAAGTGAGCGTTGTTCCTTTATCAGACGATGTACAGGATTTAAAGGTTGTTTATGGGGTTTTCATGCCACAACCTGATTCAGAAAAAGAAGAAGTTGTTAAACAAATAACAGAGTCAGTTGGCTATATCATTAGTAATATTGAATTAGAAGAGGAAACCTGTTGTATCATTGATATGGAGTTAGTAGATATTGAATTATATGAGCAGTATGGAGAAGGAACATACAACCCAAAAGGACAATATATTCCTTTTGCAGCGTTAATTCGTACAGGTCGTGAGATTCCTAAATTAAAGCAACGAGCTATTACCGCCTTTTTAAGATATGCAAATATGGGACCATTGACAAATACTTTGAACCGATTTGGGATTTTTTCTATTCGAGATGAAGAACGAAGAATTAAGAAAGAAGTTACTGTAGAGAAATGGAAAGAGTTTATAGATGAGGAACGAGTTATGAAAATTTTAAATACCCCTAAATAAGTTTTTTTGAGGAGACATAGTAGTATAACGCTATGTCTTTTTTCTATTTAATAAAAAAATATAATGTAGGAGTGTTGTTAGCATGACCGAATTGAAAAAGTATTTAATTTCAAGAGATACACAAACCTTTATCAATCAAAAAGAAGAAGATCAATTAGATTTATATACTCAAAGAAACTATATAAACTTTAAGGCAATCCCTTTTAAAGATGGCGAAAAGGAATGGACTCATTCATCTTTTGAATTTGAAATGGTAGCAGAAGAGGATAGAGATGAAGAAATTGTACAGCTAGCCATTACCTTTGCGAAGATATATGGTTGGGGAGAAATTGATATTTGGAAGGGTGAATTGGAGGATGCTGTATATCATACTGGTGTTTGCCTTCGAATGACAGATAAAGGGATACCAGCCGATTTTGAGGTAATTGTGGGTTTCTATGGTACTATCCAAGTAGATTTTGAGAAGCTAACAGATTTTCCTAATAGAGCTGGACAAATTAAGCAACTAACAGAATTTACGAAAATAAATGAGAACAAATGACCAGATAGTAGATATTAAGATGAATAGTAAAGTGTATTATTCAATCTTCTCAATTGGAATTTATCCTGGAATGAATGAAGATATGTTCTAAAGAAAAAACGTACTAAAGGAGTTCTTGAAGCATGGCGTATAAAAAAAAGTATGAAGCAAAATCCGTTGAACAAAAAAAAGAAGAGATACAGGCATTAACAAAAGGAATGGAAAACAGTATAGAAAGTTACTATAGAACACCAGAGCAGATGAAAGAATATCTTTCTTTTATGGCAAAATTTTATAAGTACTCAACACAAAATATTTCTTTAATAGAAGGTCAATTTCAAGGGGCGACAGCAGTCGGTTCTTTTTCTTT